>WNGE01000087.1_pt1 | contig 98468 bp, 100 predicted proteins | sample 5400651 | NCBI WGS metagenome assembly WNGE01 (sample SAMN13153370, study PRJNA577476) | soil metagenome | isolation source: 60 cm soil or saprolite under grassland replicate 2 | place: USA:California | collected 2016-06-15 | reverse complement strand
TTGGGATGGTTGAGCGCGCCCGCTGCCTCGGCTTCCTGCTCGAAGCGGCGCAGGCGATCCGGATCGGCCGAGAAGGAGACCGGCAGCACCTTGATCGCGACGTCGCGCTTCAGCCGCTCGTCGCGCGCCCGGTACACCTCTCCCATGCCCCCCGCGCCGATCGGCGCGAGGATCTCGTAGGGGCCGAGCTTCGAACCCTGCGAAAGCGTCACGGCGGCGGAATTGTATTTCCGCTGGGAAAACCCCACCTTCTTTGGTCCATGAGGACATCGCCCGGGGGCGTCGAGTGAGCGGCGGGGCGTTGACGTTGCCGGGCAATTAGTCCCGCTCCAACGATTTCAATTACTTGCAGACGCTCGAGGCGCGAGCGGGCTTTAGAATCGAGCGGCAGGGTAATGCCGCTTTCGCCGGGTGCTCTCATCCCCGTTATTGCACAGGAGCTTGATGCAGAGGAGGTCATTTCGAGCACCAATCGACGGAGAAGGGTTCCGAATCCCGGCAGCCAGCAAATACTGGGAAAGGCTCAAGGTTGGAGGCCCTGTGACGTACGACCCTGAAAACCGATCGATTCTCCTACAAAAGGCCGAAGTAGGACCTCCGATACGGATCATGTACCTAGGAGCTGTCGCTGAACGCCCGATTCCGCTGTCACCTTCGAGGGGCGACTTGTCGAGGGCTCCGCCGGCCATCTGTCGGCAAGATCACCAGACGTGCGAACTCGTAATCAAAGACACCTCCGCTCGTTCCGGCGTAGAGCGTGTCGCGCGCCAAAGGGTCGATAGCAATGGCGAAGATCCTAGCGTTGGTCAAGAAGGCACCCGTTTCGATCAGACCGTCATTGAAATCGGTCCAGCTTTGACCCCCGTTGATGCTCTTGAAGACACCTTGGCTATATGTGCCCGCATAGACCGTGGCTGGCGCCGAAGGATCGATGGCCAGAGCAAGAACGCCGGAGTCGGTCAGGCCGTTGATGGCCGTCCAGCTTTGACCGCCGTTGATGCTCTTGAAGACGCCACGGCCCGTACCCGCATAGAGTGTGGTTGGCGCCGAAGAATCGATGGCCAGGGCATTGACTAAGGTGTCGATGATGTAGGGGTTGGTCAGGCCGTCGTTGGACGCCGTCCAGCTCTGACCGCCGTCGGTGCTCTTAAAGACGCCGCTGTAGGTGCCGGCGTAGAGTGTGGCCGGCGCCGAAGGATCGATGGCCAGGACAGAGACGAAGGAGCGGAGCAAGCCTGTACTGGCAGTCGTCCAGCTCCGACCGCCATCGACGCTCTTATAGATGCCGTGATTGCCTGCACCCGCATAGAGTGTGGCTGGCGCCGAAGGATCGATGGCCAGGGCCATGACATCGAAGCCAGTCATGCCGGCGTTGACGGCCGTCCAGTTCTGGCCCCCGTTGATGCTCTTGAAGACGCCGCCGTCGGCCGCGCTTTCGATCAGAGCGGCCACGCCCACGTAGAGCGTAGCCCGAGCCGAAGGATCGATGGCCAGGGCAGAGACATAGGTGTTGATCAGGCCAGCGTTGGCGGCTGTCCAGCTTTGACCTCCGTTGGTACTCTTGAAGACGCCGCTGTCGCCCGTGCCCGCGTAGAGCGTGGCGGGTGCCGAAGGATCGATCGCGAACGCATAGACATTGAGATAGGTCCGGCCCTCGAACATTGCCGTCCAGCTTTGACCCCCGTTGGTGCTCTTGAAGACGCCGCCGCCGAGCGCGCCAGCGTAGAGCGTGGCCGGAGTCGAAGGATCAATGGCCAGGGCAAGGACGCTATTGATGGTTAGTCCGTTTACGGTAAGTCCCGTGCTAGAGGCCGTCCAACTTTGACCGCCGTTGATGCTCTTGAAGACGCCCTCGTAGGTACCCGCGTAGAGCGTGCCCACGGTCGAAGGATCAATCGCCAGGGCTTGGACACCTCGCTCAGCCGGCGTGGTCAGGCCGGTGTTGGCGGCTACCCAGTCTTGGCCCCCGTTGGTGCTCTTGAAGACGCCGTGGGCATTCGCACCAGCATAGAGTGTAGCCGGAGCCGAGGGATCGATAACTAGGCTATTGACACCGTAGACGACACCAAGGACGTCGGTTAGGCCGGTATTGACGACCGTCCAGTCTTGACCCCCGTTGATGCTCTTGAAGACGCCCTGGCCCGTGCCCGCGTAAAGCGTAGCAGGAGCCGAGGGATCGATAACCAGGCTATTTACACTGGAGCCGACACGAAGGACGCCGGTCAGGCCGGCGTTGACGGCCGTCCAGCTCTGGCCCCCGTTGTTGCTCTTGAAGACGCCGTGGGCATTCGTACCAGCATAGAGTGTAGCCGGAGCCGAAGGATCGATAGCCAGGGAACGTACGTCTTCATCTGCCGGCCCGCTGGTTGTCCACCTGTAGCTGCCTGCCGAAGTGTTGGCCGGAAAGAGGGTCGGAAGAAGAACAACGAGCTGAATCAGTGTCGTAAGGGACAGACCGCACCTTGGGCGGCACGCCGGGCGGATTACCAACTGTGCACGGACCCGAGGGGCGCTCGGGCTGACGTCCATCTAATAATTCTGTCACCGCTGCGTCCGCAGAGCATGGCCAGTTCTAGAAGACTAATATGGAGCCGGTCCGCCTCCCCCGAACCCGCGTGTCTGCCACGATCATTGCAATGAGCCTCTTGAATGCTCTATCTGGATCGTGGCGGCCGGCGGCAACCTTAGATCACGAATCGGCCGACTTTCCGCCGACTTGAAAGAAAAAGGAGTCAGGCGACTCCGCCTAACTCCTTTGTTTTCTGGTTGCGGGGGAAGGATTTGAACCTTCGACCTTTGGGTTATGAGCCCAACGAGCTACCAGGCTGCTCCACCCCGCGTCAGGGAAGGCGCACCTTATCGAACGGTTTTTCGCTCGTCAAGCCGCGGAGGGAGCGCCTCTGTCCGCTCCAGCGCTTTCCGATCCCAGCGACCGAGGTCTGCCGCGGCCGCGTACGTGTCCTCGAAGAACGCCAGGAGCTCGCCGTCGGGATCAGTCGACCGTCGCATCGCGTCGTAAGGCAGGACCCACTCCCCCATCTCCGTGGGAAAGCGCGTGGCGGACGGTCGGACCCGTGCGTTGGAGTAGCCGTCCGGCGCCGGAACCGCGTAGGCGTAGAACGCCGCCTCGGCCATCGGACCTGCGACGTTGCCGGGCCAGAACCCGAAAGCCGCCTGCTCGTGGATGGAGGCGTCGCGCGCGACCCATTTCGGCATGTGCGGCATCGTCATCTCGCTCGGCGTGGTGGCCCGTCCGGAATAGAGGGTCAAGGACAGGTCGAAGCTTCCCCAGAACAGGTGGATCGGGCTCGCCTTGCCTTGGAACGTCGATCGGAAACGCTGGAGAACGCGGTGCGACGACGCGAGAACGCGCCAGAACCGCCGCGCGTATTCCGGATCGTAAGAGGAGTGCCGCGAGTCCTCCGAGAGGTCGATCGTCTCCGGCACTTCGGAGGCGTGGGGATGGATCGCGACCGGCAGTGCGAGCTCTTCAAGAGCGGTCATCACCTCGCGGTAGAAGCTCGCGACCGACTTCGGCGCGAGCGCGATCGTCCGGCGATCGCCTTCGACCGTCGTCACGAGGAGCCGGTGATCGATGAAGTCGAAGTCGATCTGAAAGAGCCGCTCCCCGTGCGGAACGAGCGACGTCGTCAGGCCGCGCGAGGTGACGTAGAGCGTGCAGTGCCAGGCGTGGTTGATCCACGGCGTCTGGACCAGCCGGACCTTGCCGACGATCTGGGTCCAGAGGTGGAGCGTGTCCCGCGTCTCCGCCCACGCCGCGAGCGGAAGCTCCGGCCACGCGTCGGACCTCAAGCGCCCGGCTCGATGAAGATTTCGTCCACGTAGCACCAGAGCCAGTCCTCGCCCGGCTCGAAGGACTGGACGATCGGGTGATGCACCGCCCGGAAGTGCTTCGTCGCGTGCTTGTTCTTGGACGAATCGCAGCATCCGACGTAGCCGCACGTGCGGCACAGTCGCAGATGGACCCACGTGTCGCCGATTTTCAGGCAATCCTCGCAGCCGTCGGCGCTCGGCGTGACTTCGCGAATCTTCGAGACGTGCTCGCAGGTCGCCACTCGAACCTCAGCGCCCGCGGACGGCCCCGGGCGATGGAGTTCTCGGAGGAGCTTTCTTTTCGGCTTCCTTCTTCGCGGCGGCGGCCGTCGGCTTCTCCTTCGTCAGGCTTCCCTCGGGATACAGAAGGACGACGTCCTCGGGGTGCACGAGGTTCAACTCCTCGCGCGCGACCTTCTCCGCGGGGAACTCCTCCTTGTTCGCGGCCTCGATCGCGGCGATAAGACGCGCGTTCTCCTTCTGCTCTTCCGCGATTCGACGGTCGAGGTCGCGGACCTCCGCCTTCGCCTTGCGAAGCTCCATGACGCGGCCATCGGACAGGAGCAGCACTCCCAGGAGTCCCGCGGAAATTGCGAGGGACACGAAGAACGCGCGCAGCGGCCGGGGCTCGCGCCGGGGCGCCGCCGCCAGGGCCGTCACGATGGGAACGCCTCGCGGCCCGCAAAGACGCCGACCTCCGCCAGCTCGTCCTCGATCGCGAGAAGCCGGTTGTACTTGGCCAGCCGTTCCCCGCGCGACGTCGACCCCGTCTTGATCAGACCGGAGTTGACCGCGACCGCGAGATCCGCGATCGAATCGTCGCAGGTCTCCCCCGACCGATGCGACACGACGGTTCGGTACCCCGAGGACTGCGCGAGGTCCACTGCCTCGAGAGTTTCGCTCACCGTGCCGACCTGGTTCAACTTCACGAGCAAAGCGTTGCCGATCCCGTCCTCGATCCCGCGCGCCAGGATCTCGCAGTTCGTCACGAACACATCGTCGCCGACGAGCAGGATGTTCTCGCCGAGCCGGCGCGTCATCGCGATCCAGCCGTCCCGGTCGCTCTCCGCCAGACCGTCCTCGATCGACGCGATCGGATACTCGGCCGCGAGATCCTGCCAGTACGCCACCATCCCGGCCGAATCGAGAGTCGCGCCTTCTCCCGCGAGGACGTACCGACCGTCCCGGTAGAACTCGGACGCCGCGGGATCGAGCGCGACCACGACATCCTCGCCGGGTCGGTAGCCGGCCGCCTCGATGGCGGCGACGAGCAGGTCGAGGGCCTCGCGGGACGTACCGATGTCGGGCGCAAACCCGCCCTCGTCGCCGACCGCGGTCGAGAGCCCGCGCTTCTTCAGAATCTCTTTCAGCGCGTGGAACACCTCCGCGCCCGCGCGCAGCGCTTCGGCAAACGAATCGAACGCGACCGGACACGCCATGAACTCCTGCGGGTCGAGGCGATTGTCGGCGTGAACGCCGCCGTTGACGAGGTTCATCATGGGGACGGGCAGCGTCCGTCCGCCGGCGCCGCCGAGATAACGATAGAGGGATAGGCCGGAAGCTTCGGCCGTCGCGCGCGCGACCGCGAGCGAGACCCCCAGGATCGCGTTCGCCCCGAGACGGGACTTGTTCGGCGTGCCGTCGAGCTCGATCAGGATCCGGTCCACGAGACCTTGATCCCGCGCGTCCGCCCCGCGCAGCTCCTGGCTGATCTCGCCGTTGACGTTGGCCACCGCCTTCGTGACCCCTTTGCCGCCGTAGCGCTTCGGGTCGCCGTCGCGCAGCTCGAGCGCTTCCCGCTTTCCGGTGGAAGCCCCGGAGGGAACCCCCGCCCGCCCGGTTGCTCCGCCGGAGAGCAGGACCTCGACTTCCACTGTCGGATTTCCGCGCGAGTCGAGGATCTCGCGGGCGTAAATGTCCTCGATCGCGAACGTCATTTCGCCACGAGCTCGCGCGCGGCCTGTGTGAGTGCGGTGACCTCTTCCTCCGTTTTTGCTTCCACGTAAAGGCGAGCGAGCGGCTCCGTGCCCGACTCTCGGATCAGAATCCACGAACCGCCGTCCAAAATCAACTTGATTCCGTCGATCGAGTCGACCCTCGCGACGCGTTTTCCCGCGACCTCTTCCGGAGGAGACGCCTTGAGGGCGGTGAGCGACTCCTTCTCCTCGGGCGAGAGCGGCAGGTCCACCCGCGCCGAGCGGAAAGGGCCGATCTCGCGGTCGAGGTCCTCCGACAGCTCCGTCAGGGTCTTCCCGGTCGCGCCGCACATCTCCGCGACGAGGAGGTCCGCCAGGATGCCGTCCTTCTCCGGGACGTGTCCCTCGATCGTCAGGCCCGCGCTCTCCTCGCCGCCGAAGACGATCTCGCCGGCGATCAGCTTTTCGCCGATGTACTTGAACCCCACCGGAGTCTCGTAGCAGGGGACGCCGAAGCGCGCCGCGAGCGCATCGAGGGCGTGGGTCGTCGCGACGCTCCGGGCGACGCCGCCACGTCGGCCTTTGCGGCCGACGAGGTCCCGAAAGACGAGCGCGAGGATGCGGTTCGGCGCGACGTACGCGCCGCGCTCGTCGCACACGCCGAAGCGGTCGGAGTCTCCGTCGCACGCGAGACCGAGGCGCGAGCGGCGCGCGACGACCTCGGCCGAGAGACCGACCAGCTCCTTCTCCCCGCACTGCGGAGACTGTCCGCCGAAGAGCGGGTCGCGCTTCGCGTTCAAACGAGAGAGGCGCGCGCCCGCCGACTCCAGGAACGCGTCGAGGAAGCCGGCCGACGTCCCGAAGCGGAAGTCGAGCGAAAAATGCGGGTTGCCGCGGGCGACGTCCGAGCCGTTGATCTTCTTCTGGAGGTCCGCGAGGTACTCGGGCACCGGATCGAAGGAGACTGGCGCCTCGCCTTCCTCGGGCGGGAGGACTTCGCCTATTCCGCCGATCCGGTCTTCGATCCGCTGCGTGATATCGGGAAGCGCGGGAGCGCCGTCGCTCGTGGAAAACTTGATCCCGAGATACCGTGGAGGATTGTGACTCGCGGTGAAGTTGACCCCACCCGCAGCCCCGCGGCGCCGGATCTCGAAGGCGAGCGTCGGTGTGGGAACGGGACGGCTCGAGACCTCCGCCCGGAAGCCCTCGCGCGCGAAGAGCCGCACGGCCTCCGCCGCGAACCGTTCCGCGAGAAAGCGCGTGTCGTAGCCGACGAGAACGAGAGCGCCGCCCCGGCCGTCCTCCGCCAGAACCCGGGCGATGGCCGTGATCACGCGCCGGGCGTTCGTGAAAGTGAACTCCTCGGCGATGACCGCGCGCCATCCGGAGGTGCCGAAGCGGATCGGCGGAGAGGGCTCGACCATGCGCCGGCGAAGCTAACACGCGCGAGTTCCCTCATCGTCCTGGTCGCCCTCGTCCTCACCGCGGCCTGCGCCGGGAACGGCGCCGGGCCGTTCGCGGATCCGGCGCTCGTGATCGTCGCGCCTCCTCTCGATCGGCCGCTCGCCGACGCTCTTCCTCCCTCGGACGCGCGTCCGGTCGACCCCGTCAAAGCCGCCGTCTTCGAACGGATCAACCGGGATCGCGCGGCCGCCCGGCTCGCACCGGTCGCCTGGGACGAGGCGGCGTCGCGCGTCGCCGACGCGTTCTGCGCCGAGCAGATCCGCGAGAACACCAGCGGCCATTACCTGACGAACGGCGTGCCTCCGTACGCGCGGACCGCCTTTGCGGGAGTCTTCGGAATGCAGTTCGAGAACTCGACGACGTGGAAAACGACCGCCTCCTCGTTCGACGAGCCGGTCGAAAAGCTGGCCCTGGAGGGCCACGCCGAGATGCTCGGAGAAAAACCTCCCTATGACGGCCACCGCCGCACGATCCTCGACCCGAACGCGACCCACGTTGGGCTCGGCTATGCGCTCGAGCGCGGGGATTTCCGGATGGCCCAGGAGTTCCTGACCCGCCACCTCGCATGGCTGTGGCTCGAGCGCGTGGCGAACGTTTCAGGCGTGGTCCGGGTCCGCGGGGAGCCGATCCCCGGACGGCGACTGCTCTTCGTTTCGATCGGCTGGGAGCCAGCCCCCCGACCGTTGACGCGCGCCGAGGCGAGCGGCCGGACGAGCTACTCCTACTCGAAGCCGATCGAAGCCTTCGTGCGTGAAGGGAACGCGACGCTCAAAGTCGTGGGCGCCCGGACGTCCGACCGGATCCATTTCGGAGCCGACCGCGAATTCTCCTTTCGTTTCGCGCCCGACCGGTCCGGCCTCTGGACCCTGGTGTTCCACACGACCGCCCTCGGAGAGGAGCACCCCGTCCCCGGGGGCGTCGCCAGCGTCTGGGTGGACGCGAGCGATCGATGATCACCGTCCTCGTCGTCTCCGATCCGGGTCGGTCGAGCGACCTCGACGTCGTGGCGGCGCGGATGCCCTCGCTCGAGCTCCTCCATGCACGGGACCTCGAGCAGGCGCTCGACCGCCTTGCCCGCAACCGCCGCATCGACGCGGTCCTGCTCCTGCTCGACCGCGACCGGACGACCGAAGTCGCGGCGACGATCCTCGAAGAGGATCCCGCCGCGCCGCCTCTCTTCGCGCCGGAGGCGTCCGCCGGGAACGATGCGCGACCCCTCCACGGCGATGTGCCCGAAGATCTCCTCCAGGCGATCGTCCGGGAGCTCTCCGCGAGCGGCTAGAATCCCGGGATGGTCGGGAGGATTTCGTCCGCGCGCCGGGGGCGCGGCAACCCGGATGTCGTCATCTTCATGGGTTCCGAGTCGGACTGGGCGGTCATGTCGGAAGCGGCGCGAGTCCTCGAGGAGTTCGGCGTCTCGCATCTCGCGATCGTCTCCTCCGCCCACCGGAGCCACGACCGCACGGTGCGCCTGGTGAAGCTCTTCACCCGGCGCGGCACGCGCGTCTTCGTCGCCGGCGCGGGCGCGGCCGCGCACCTCGCCGGAGCGGTCGCCGCAATGACGCCCCGGCCGGTCATCGGCGTCCCCCTCGCTTCTTCGCCGCTCTCCGGCCTCGACTCCCTTCTCGCGACCGCCCAGATGCCTTCCGGGGTCCCGGTCGCGTGCACGGCGATCGGCGAGGCCGGCGCGTCGAACGCTGGTCTCCTCGCCGTCGAGATCCTGGCCATTGCCGACCGCCGGCTCGAAGCAAGGCTCCTCACCTACCGGCAGAACCTCGAACGGGAGGTCGTCCGGAAGGACGCCGCCCTTCAGAAGGAGCGCCGGCGGCGGGCCGGACGGCAACCCCGGCCCGGGCGGTCGGAAAGCACGCGTGGTAAGGTAAGTCCTTAGGAGACTTTGGGATGTCTGGCTGCGGCGGCTGCGGGATCGGAAACAGGTTGAACCCCGGCGGTCTCTACGTGGGGATCCGGATCAACGACAACGAGGACGGGAAGGCCCCGTTCTGCGACACCCAGGGGATTGCCGTCGAGAAGAGCCAGCGGGTCGTGGTAGAGGGGGAAGGCGGCTTCGAGTACGCCCAGGTGACCAACCTGCACCCGATGATCCTCAAGCAGTGCCAGTTGCGGGACGCCCGGCGTCTGGTCCGGATCGCCTCCGAAGCCGATCACGCCACCTACCAGGCCAAGGCCGAGCGGGAAAAGCGGTTTTTCGCGGACGCCCGGCAGCTCGCCACGGACAAGAGCATCTCGATGAAGCTGATTCGCGTCGAGGAGAGCTTCGACGGCCGCAAAGTCGTCGTCTACTACACCTCCGAGACCCGGATCGACTATCGCAAGCTGGTTCAGGACCTTGCGGTGACGCATCCGGTCCGGATCGAGATGCGCCAGGTGGGTCCCCGGGACGAGACCAAGATGCGCGGCGGCTTGGGACCGTGCGGTCTCACCCTTTGCTGCTCGACCTTCCTGAAGTCCTTCCACCCGGTGACCATCCGGATGGCCAAGAACCAGAACCTCTCCCTAAACCCTTCGAAAATATCGGGGATGTGCGGGCGACTGATGTGCTGTCTGGCCTACGAGGAGGAGGGCTACCGCACGGCCGGCCCTCCCGCGGCGACTTCTGAAAGTGGGGTTAAGGCACAGAATTTTCAGGCAGACTCTCCGGTTTAATAGTCGTAAAGAGTCCCGCCTTTTAACGGGGACCTGGAGAGACAGCCGTGCCGAACCGCAATCCCGGGGCGTACCGCCCGGACGAGGACGCTCCCGGCAACCGCAAGTTGATCCGACCCAACCTCTCGGAGCTCGCGGACCGATACCCGACGCGCAACTTCCAACAGCGCAAGCAGGTCCCTCCCGAGCAGACGAATGCGGAGAGCTACTACTACTTGAAGCAGATGGCCGCGAAGACCCCGATGGTCGTCGTGCTGAACGACGGCCAGGAAGTTCGCGGCTGGATCGAGTGGTACGACAAGAGCTGCCTGAAGGTGAACCGCGACCGCGGTCCGAACCTGTTGATCCCGAAGAGCTCGATCAAGTACCTGTTCAAGCAGGCCGAGGAAGAGGGATCGCGAGGCGGGGGGAACCGGTAGGCCGCGCCGGCAGCGAGCTAGTGGCCGAGGAGCAGGACGTCCTGACCGGTCAAGCGATCCGTATCGCCCGGAAAGAATCCCGCGCACAGCCACTGAACTCGAAGCCCTGCCTGCTCGGCTAACTCGTAGAAATAACCCTTTTCGTAAGCGACAGCGGCCCGGGGTCGGAGCCGTGAACGCCATCGCAGCCGGCCAGCTTCGCCCGCGCAGCGGAAGACGCGGGAACGACCCGTACCCGTTCGACTTCCCGACTCGAACAGAAACGCCGTGACGATTGCCCCGCGTCCCGGGCGAAGCACGCGGCGAGTTTCGGCGAGGTAACGCTTCGCTTCCCCGGGTCCGAGATGTGTGAACACCGACTTGGCGAGAACGAAGTCCGACTCGCCGTCGTCGACCGGGAAGCGATAGTTCTCAACGGGACCTCCACCCGGAGTCGCGTAAGGCGAGACGAGGCGGGCGAGCTCGAACCGGCAGCGCGCGTCCTCACGGTGCAAGCGTTGACACCACTCGATCGAAGGGCGGTGGACGTCGAACCCGACGTAGGACCCCTCTCGGCCCGCGCGATCCAGCAGCCCGGACACCATGGCGCCCGGGCCACAACCGATGTCGAGCAACCGATCACCCCTCTTCACCAGGCCGAGCTGATCGATCCGGAGAAACATGTCCGCCGCCGCGGTCCGGTAGCTGTCGAGAGGACCGGTATGCCGTCGAAGCCAGAGCGGCGGCAGATCGCCGCGGCCGATCAGAGCGCGAAAGGCGGAGTCGGCAGGTCCCGCGATGAAGAGAAGGCTCGAACGGAGTCGTCGGTAGGTCTGGTAGAGAACTTGGTTGCCTATCTGGCTCCCTTCCCCGACAGCACCGCCGGGACCGTCTTCAAAAGGATCTTGAAATCCAGTAGCGGCGACCACGTGTCGATGTACTTGAGATCGAGCGCCATCCACCGGTCGAAGTCGAGTTCGCTCCTTCCCGAAACCTGCCACAGGCAGGTCAAGCCCGGTTTCATCGAGAGCCGCCGGCGCTGCCAAGGTTGGTAGCGCGAGACCTCTTCGGGAAGGGGCGGGCGCGGGCCCACGAGGCTCATGTCGCCGACGATGACGTTCCAGAGCTGGGGAAGCTCGTCGATCGACAGCCGCCGCAGGAGCCGTCCGACCGGGGTCAGCCTGGGGTCACGCGCGGCCTTGAACACCGGCCCGGTCATTTCGTTCAAATGCGCGATCTCGAGCAGGCGGTCCTCCGCTTTCGTCTCCATCGTCCGGAACTTGACGAGGGTAAAGTGCCGGCCGTTCAGGCCGCAGCGCACCTGGCGAAAGAAGCTCGGCCCCGGGGACGTCACCTTGATCGCGAGGGCCGCGAGCGCCTGAATCGGCAGCGTCAGCAGGAAGAGAAAGAGCGAGAGCCCGAGGTCAACCGCGCGTTTGACGACGAGCTCCCCCGGATTGGACGGCGTCGTCGTGAACGTCAGGAGCGGGACGCCGTCCAACTCCTCGAGAACCGGCCGCGCGAGAACGTGCGGGAAGATGTCGAGCGACACGTGGGCGCGTACGCCGTGCCGCTCCGCGACCAGCAGCGCGTTCTCGTAGTCGCCGAGCTTGCCTTTCTCGATCACGAAGATCACCTCGTCGATGACCTCCTGGCCGAGGACCATCTCGAGGTCGCCGATCCCCCCGAGGCAGTTCCAGAGGTTGGACCGGCGGATCTCGCCCCCGTTGTCGTCGTCGAGATAGCCGAGCACGCGGAAGCCCCAGTGCGGGTGCGCCTCGATGAAGTCCGCGAGCTGCGACGCCTTCGGGCCGGTGCCGACGAGCAGCACGGTCCGGAAGTTGTACCCGCGCGCTCGAACCCAGCGCGAAAGGAGACGGAGCGCGACGCGCTCGCCCGCGAGGAAGAGAAAGTTCACGACGGCGAAGACCGCGAGCAGCCAGCGGCTCACGAACTCGAGGCGCAGGCCGTACACGAAGAGCGTCAGGAGAGCCGTCCCGCCGAACGCGACCTTCGCGACCGTCCAGATCTCTTCGAAGAGCGGCAGCGTCCGGTGGCTGCGAGTGAAACCGGCCGCGTAGAGCATCGGCGCCCAGATCGGAAGGATCACGAGCAGGAGCATCAGGTACCGGTCGAAAGCCGGTGCGACCGGGAAGAGCGACGGCAGGAAGGGCGCCAGGATTCCGTGGCGGAGCACGTACGCCATCGGGAGCGAGAGCGCCGTCAGAGCCAGCTCTCCAGCGAGTACTCCGAGCGCGATGGCGCGGGCTTTCTGTTTCAGCATGGGATCGGGCCCCGGTGGCCGCTCGACCGCGGAGCGCGGGCGATGTTATGAGATGACGCTTCCGCCTTCAAGGACCGCGCGACCCTGCAGCACCTCTTCGTAACGATTGGCGACGTCCTCCCAGCGATAGCGTTCATTCATTCGGGATCTTGCTCGTTCCTTCCATACGGAGTACGAGGCGGGGTCATCCAGAACGGCAGCCAGGAGCCCGGAGAGAGTCGCCGGCTGCCGGACGTCGAACGGGAGCGCGGCTCCTCCGGCGACCTCTTCGTTCTCGGGGGTCGCGTTGTAGCAAACGATGCGCCCGTAGCCGAGCGCCTCCACGAGCGCGGGATGGGTTCCGCCCACTTCGGTCGCCTGCACGTAGACCGCGGCGGAAGCCAGGAGCTGGCGGTATCCGTCGCCGTAGATCGCGCCGGGAAACTTCACGCGAGGATCGGCTTCTGCGCGGACCCGCGCGACGTAGTCGGCCGCGTAAGGCGCGTCGCCCACGATCACGAGCGGCGTTTCTCCCGGCACGTCGCGGTAGGCGCGCACGACCGCGTCCGCGTTGTTCTCGGGTTCCAGCCGAGAGACGTAGAGGACGTAGCGCTCCGGAGAAAGCCCCAGTCGGTCGAGCGCGTCGCGTCCGGACGGCTGCGGAAGATCGCCGCCGTAGGGGATGAAGTGCGACTCGAAGCCGTACGTCCGCCGGTAGTAGTCGCGGATGACGCGCGCATCGGAGACGACGGCGTCCGGGACGATCGTCGACAGCTTTTCCGAGATCGCGTAACCGAGCTGTCCGATCGCGTTCCACTTGCGCCGGTGGCGTTCGAGGCCGTCGACGTTCAGGACGACCCGGGTCGAGCCCGAGAGCCGCGGCAGGAAGCAGGACGCGGCGTTGATCGCGTTGCAGACGAGCACCGCGTCGAAGCGCTCGAAGGCGGCGTCGAGCCCGGAGACGAGCCCGTGCGCGACCGTGTCCAGATATTTCGTCGGGATCGTCGGGAGCACCCGGACTTTCGCGCCGCGCCAATCGCGGACTCCCGCCTCGGCGTATCGCGTGCGCGTATAGACGGTGACGTCGTGCGCGCGGGCCGCGAGGCGCGCGGAGAGCTCCTCCGCGAGCGTCTCGAAGCCGCCGTAGCGCGCGGGGATGCCGCGGGTGCCGAGGATTCCGATCTTCACCGCGAGCGCCTCGCGTTCACCCTGGTCTGGATCTCCCGTCGCTTGGCCCACAGCCGGCGGCGGTTCTTCCAGAGCCAGGAAAACGCGGGCAGGGACGACCGTTCGACCGTCAGGCACGCGCACACCACGACGAGGTCGCGCGCAAGGGTCGGTCCGAGCGTCCGGACGAGCTCGCTCGCCGACTGATTGTTGATCCGCAGAAGGAAGCGGTTCTTGACCGAATGGAGGTTCGCCGCGGCGGACATCCGGTAACGGCGCTCCGGCAGGTTGCGGCGGCGGTGCCAGGCGACGGCGCCCGGGACGTAGAGGCACTTCCAGCCGAGCTTCGACAGCCGGAGCGCCAGGTCGGCGTCCTCGCGGTAGAGGAAGAAGTCGGAATCGAAGTAGCCGGTCGAAATCTTCGCCGAGTCGAGCGCCTCGCGGCGATAGAAGCCCGCCGCCGCCGTCGTCCCCGCGACCTCTTCCTCTTCGAGATAGCGGCCCTCCGCCTCTTCCCCGGATCCGCGATCCAAGTGCCGCCCCGACGACATGAAAACGATTCCGGTCGAGTCGAGGCGCGTCGTCGGCGCGAGGTCGTCGCCGGCGGCGCGAAAGATCCGTCCGGAGGCGGAGCCGGCGTCGCGTCGGGCGTCCATGCGGCGAACGAGCGTCGCCCCGAAATCGGGGGCGAGGCGGCAGTCCGGATTGAGCGAGAGGACGTAGCGGCCGGACGTCGCTTCGATGCCGGCGTTCATCGCCCCGGCGAATCCGACGTTCTCCGGCAGGGGGAGCACCCGCACGTTCGGGGCGTAGAGGAGAGCGACGTCGCGGCTCCTGTCGGAGGAGGCGTTGTCCACGACGAGGATCTCGACCGAGATGCCCTTCTGCGCGACGGCCGAAGGCAGCGACAGTGGGAGGTCGGCGGCGGAGTCGTGCGTCACGACGACGACCGAGACGTCGGGGCTCATGGCTTCCTACCCAGGGCCACTCCGAGCGCGCGCAGATAGGCGACGGCGGCTTCCCTCCGGGAACGCGGGGGCCGGCGTCGCAGCGGCAACGCGACGAGGCGCATCACCATGCCGGCCGCGAGCAGAGCCCGATAGGCTGCCCGCGCCGCGCGGCCGTACCAGCGGCGGCGATACCGGATCGCGTTCGCGTAGAAGATCGGCAGAAACCGCGCGTAGCCGAGGCCCTCCGACGACCCCCCGCCGCGGTGCCGGAATCGCGCCGCGGGCCAGTAGAGGATCGCGCCGCGGTCGCGGAGCCGCGCACAGAGGTCAACGTCCTCGAACCACGCGGGAACGAATCTCTCGTCGAACCCGCGGACGGCGCGATATGCGTCGGCGCGAACGGCCAGCGCGGCTGCGGCCGGCTGTTCGACCTCAAGCGGCTCCTCGGGATCGCGGTCCGCATAGCGAAACCGCCGTCGGGCGCGATTGTTCGGCGCGAGATGATCGAAAAGAAGGAGCTCCCGCGCGTCGTCGCGAAGCCGCGGCAGCCGCCGGAGCTGAAAAGTGAACTGATCTTCGCGATCCGGCGACTGGAGTCGCCGTCCTCCGCTTTTCAGGAACACTGGCTTGGCAACCTGGACTTCGTCGAGGAGTTGCGGCGCGATCGCGACGACGTCCTCGCGCGTTTGAAACGCGCGGGCGATCTCGGAAAAAGGTTCTCCCTCGGCGCGGGTGTCGGGATTCAAGAGCAGCAGGATGTCGCCTGGGGCGACTCCAGCGGCCTGGTTCACCGCCGGCCCGTATCCGCGATTCGTCTCGTTGACGGAAAGCAGAGCGTCCGGCCAGAAAGCCAGCACGCCTGCGCGGTCGAGCGCCCCGTTGCCGTTGTCGACGACGACGAGCGAGACCTTCGGGCCGCCGGCGGGAATCCGGTTCCGCGCCGCGGCGAGAGACTCGATCGCTCGAACGGCTTCCCCAGGATCCTCCCAGGAGACCAGGACGATCGTGATCTCGCCGACGCGGCTCAAGCCCACGTCGCGACGGCCGCGTCCCTCCGCTCGACCGAAGGCCAGTCGGACAGGCGGCGAGATTCCCCGCGGGCCCGGAGCGCATCGAGGAAGATTCGCGGCCAGACGAGGAGCGGGAGGATCGTTCCCCGCACTCCGAGCGTTTTCGCGTGCGCGAGATCGGCGCGCAGGAGCTTCGGGAGGTGCCGCGCGAGGAAGCGCGGCTCGAAGTTCGCGAACAGGGTGCGCCAGCGGTTGCGCGCGGTCCAGACGCCTTTCCGGAAGGGAGTCCGCCGGCCGGTCCGCGATCCTTCGTGCCACGCGACGGCGCCGGGGTCGCACGCGAAGCGCCAGCCCGCGCGCGCGAGACGAAGAGAGAGATCCACGTCCTCGTAATACGCGAAAAACCGGTCGTCGAAGACGCGTCCGTCGAGCGACAGGTCGGCAAACGCCTCGCGTCGGAAGAGGGCGGCTGTAGCGGAAACCCCGGTGACCTCGAAGGTGCCCGAAGGGACGCGGGCGACGTCGATCCCCGCGAAAACCGGCACGGCTTCGCCGCGGTCGTTCCACTCGAGACCGGCGGTGTCGACCCGCGTTTCCCCCGCCCTGAGGATGAGTCCCTGCGCGGCCGCGAGCCGACCGTCGAGCGCGAGCCGCGCGGCGAGCCGGGCGGCGTAGTCCGGGGCGAGGACCGCGTCGTTGTTGACGAGGAGCACGAAGGGAGCGCGCGTCCTCGCGATCCCCTCGTTGGCGGCGGCCGCGAAGCCGAGGTTCCGCGAGAAGGTCACGAGGCGCACGCCCGGCGCTTCCGCGGAGATGCGCTCGCGCTCGGCGGCCCGCGACGCGTTGTCCACGACGACGACCGACAGGTCGACGCCGGTCTGCGCCCGAATCGATCGGATTGCCGCGAACAGCGATTCTCCACCGTCGCGGTTGACGACGATGCAATCCACGTCCGGAAGGAGTGAGGCAGGGCTCAACGGTTGACTCGACTGCCTGCGCGAGGTGAAATCGCGCGAATTCATGCTACCACGCGAGTTCCTGCGCGAGAACGCCGAGCGACTGCTCTCCGAGTTTCCGGAGCGGTTCGCGGGATCGGGCCTCGAACGGTTCGGGGAGCTCGACCTCCGGCGCCGCGCGATCGTGACGCGACTCGAGGAAAAACGCCGACGCCGCAACGAGCTGACCTCGGTGCGCGGCAAGCCGGATCCGGACAGGCTCGCCGAGATGAAGGCGCTCAAGGACGAGATCCGCGACCTGGAAGCGGAGACGGAGCGCGTCGAGGAAGAGCTCGCGGGCGCCGAGCAGGGAATTCCCAACGCGCCCCAGGAGACGGTCCCCCGCGGCCGCGACGAGAGCGCGAACCGCGTCGAGCGGACGTGGGGCGAGCCGCGCAGGTTCGATTTCGAGCCGGCCGCGCACTGGGACTTGGGTCCCGCTCTCGGCATTCTCGACTTCGAGCGCGGCGCGAAGCTGGCGGGCGCGCGCTTCACCGTTCTGACCGGCGCGGGTGCGCGCCTCTCCCGTTCGCTCGCCGCTTTCATGCTCGACCTCCAGACGCGCGAGCACGGATACGAAGAGGTGAATCCGCCGGTCCTGAACAACGCCGAGACGCTCTTCGGCACCGGCCAGCTCCCGAAGTTCGAGCAGGACCTTTTCCGCACCCGCGAGGGTTTGTACCTGATCCCCACCGCCGAGGTGCCGCTGACGAACCTCCACCGCGACGAGATCCTCGCCGCCGATTCGCTGCCTCTCCGATACACCGCCTGCACGCCGTGCTTCCGCGCGGAGGCGGGCGCCGCGGGACGCGACACGCGCGGGATGATCCGCCAGCACCAGTTCGAGAAGATCGAGATCGTGATGCTCACGGCGCCCGAAGACTCTTCCGCGGCGCTCGAGACGCTCACCGGCCACGCCGAAGAGGTCCTCCGTCGCCTCGAGATCCCGTATCGCGTCGTGTCGTTGTGTACGGGAGACCTCGGCTTCGCGTCGGCGAAGACCTACGACATCGAGGTCTGGCTGCCCGGCCAGAACGCGTACCGCGAGATCTCCTCGTGCTCGAACTGCGAGAGCTTCCAGGCGCGCCGCGCCAGCATCCGTTTTCGCCGCGCCGCCGGGCAGAAGCCCGAGTATGTCCACACGCTGAACGGGTCGGGTCTCGCGATCGGCCGCACGCTCGTCGCCGTGCTCGAGAACGGTCAGCGCGCCGACGGATCGATCGAGATTCCGCCGGCGCTGCACTCTTATTTCGGATCGACCGAGATCCGCCCGGGGTCAGGTCTCCACTTGCCACATTGAGGGTCAGGTCTCCACTTGCCACGTCGAGGGTCAGGTCTCCACTTGCCACATGCCGGTCCGCCCCGGCGAGCGCGTCGGCCTCTATTTCTGGAAGAAGCGGGTAACGACGAGTGAGTAGGTCGTGCCCTGACGGAACGATTCGGGAATCCCGAAGATAGAATTCCGCCAGTGATCGGCCTTCCAGAGCGCACCGAAGCCTCGCCCTACTACTTCAAATACATCGACCGGATCTCGAGCGCCGACATCCTCGAAGAGCTGGCGAACCAGCGGAGAGAGGCGCTCGAGTTTTTCTCGGGGATCTCCGAGGAGAAGTCGCTCCACCGGTACGCGCCGGAGAAATGGAGCATCCGGCAGGTGCTCAATCACGTCAACGACACCGAACGGGTCTTTCTGTTCCGCGCGTTCTGGTTCGCGCGCGGCTTCGACACTCCCCTGCCGAGTTACGACCAGGAGGTCGGCACGGCCATGGCGCGGGCCGACGAGGTCCAGTGGTCGAAAAACGTCGAGGAGTTCGAAGGCGTGCGCCGGACGACGGTGGATTTTTTTCGGAACCTTCCGGCGGACGCCTGGATGCGAAGCGGAATCGCCAGCGGCAATCCCTTCACCGTGAGGGCTCTGGCCTACATTACAGCCGGCCACCTCGCGCACCACATGGCGGTCCTGCGCGAGAAGTACCTGTAAGCCGGAGGGGCTGGAGCCAGCCCCACGGACGTATGCTTCGCGTGGAGCAACGAGGAGGTGTGCGATGGCTGACAAGACGCGGCGCGTCGAGTACTACTACGTGACGGTTCCGGACCGCCCGGGGGAGGGCAAGAGAGTTCTTTCGGCTCTCAAGCAAAGCAACGTCAATCTTCTTGCGTATCTCGGGTTCCCGAGCGGAGACGGGAACTCTCAGCTCGACCTCGTCCCGGAGAATGCCAACGCGCTCAAGCAGGCGGCCGGAAAGACCGGTCTCAAGCTCTCCGATTCCAAGTGGGCATTTCTGATTCAGGGAGACGACCGCGCGGGAGCGGTCGCCGACACCCTCGCGAAGCTCGCCGACGCGAACGTCAACGTTACTGCTGCGTCGGCGGCCACCGCGGGAGGCCACTATGGTCTCGTCGTCTGGGTCTCACCGTCCGATTACGAACGGGCGGCGCGAGCGCTGGGAATTTAGAAACCGGGAATCTCGGCTCGGGGTTCGGACACAGACGGGATAAGAGCCGGCTCGCAAACGGCATCATCGCGCTCGCTCTCGAGCCTTCCGGAGTAGCGCTTCACGCCGCGACGGAAGCCGGTGTCTTCGACTACGAGATCGTGCCGGGCGCCCGGCCGCCGGTCCTTATACCGAGATCCCGGGAAACGAGAGCGATTCCGGCCAGACCCTGAGCGTTCTGGCGCCAGCGGAGCTGCGCAGCCACCCGCCCGGTTGCTTGATCGCAGCCCATTCCTTAACATCGGCCACTCGCAGACTTACCGGAGAGGTGGGTGAGCGGCTGAAACCAGCGGTTTGCTAAACCGCCGTAGGGCTAATAACCCTACCGCCGGTTCGAATCCGGCCCTCTCCGCCAGTTAGCATCGCGCCGCTTGATGCCCCGAACCCGCCTCCTCGCTCTCTTCGCTCTTTTCCTGGTCGCCGTCGCCGCGGTCTGGCTGTATCGCAACTCGCACCTCCCCACCCTCCGCCGTGAGTTCATCCCGTGGATGGAGCGTCTCGGCCGATGGCGGGACGGCGTCGAAGCGGTCCAGAGGGCGTTGAAGAGCCGCGCCGCGACCGGCGCCGATCCGGACGGAACTCCGGCTCTTCGCAGCTGGGCCTGGTCGACGCTCGATCGTCTCGCGTGCGTGACGTACGACGTCCGCAAGCCGACGCACGACGTCGCCCGCGGGGCTGACCGAACCTCCGGGCTCGTGATCTTCACCGTTGGGGGTTTCCGGGCGGACGGGTCGCGTGTGGAACGGTCTGCCGAAGCCACCGTGACGACGAACGCGGGAAACGTCCAGGTGCGCCTCTGGATGGTCCTGACCGAGCGATCGCAAGCCTCTCCGCTTTTCCGAAATGCGACCGCGGAAGCGGGCCTCGGCGCGGGCCGCCGGGATCCGCCGCAGCCCGGCACGAACCGTCTGATCGCGGGGATCTGGCCGGGCTCCGGAGTCGCGGTTCTCGATTTCGATCGCGACGGTGACGAGGACCTCTTCGTGGGCGACGGAGTGAGGTCGATCCTGTACGAGAACGACGGTACCGGTTGCTTCACCGACGTCACCGAACGCGTCGGCCTCGCGCGCTCGCCGTCGGAAGGCATCGCCGCGACGGGAGTCGCCGCGGGCGACGTGGATGGGGACGGCTTCCCGGACCTCCTCGTCACCAACTCCTTCGGGCCGGCGCGTCTCTTTCGCAACGTCGCAGGAACCCATTTCGAAGAGGTCCCCACTTCGGTCTCGGGCATTTCGGTCGGCGGCAACGCGCGGTCGGCGGCGTTCGCGGACGTGGACGGCGACGGCGATCTCGACCTCTTCGTGTGCGTCACCGGCGACTACTACCGGCAGATGCCCGATCCGCCCTACGACGCCGAGGACGGAGGGCAGAATCACCTCTTTTTGAACGACGGCCACGGCCGGTTTCGAGACGTGTCCGCGCAGTGGGGCGTCTCGGGACCGAGGCGCTGGTCGCTCTCTTCGCTTTTCGCCGACTTCGACGGCGATGGGCGAGCCGATCTCGTCGTCACGAACGACTTCGGAATGAAGAACCTCTATCGAAACGACTCCGGGCAGCGCTTCGTCGACGTCACCCGGCGCGCCGGCGTCGAGGATCGGGCGTATGGAATGTCCGCCGCCTGGGGAGACTTCGACGGTGACGGACGGCTCGACCTCTACACGACCGGGTGCTACACCCAGTGGGCGTTCCTGCACGAGTATCCGGCCCTTCCGATTGCGTTCCCGGGCCGCCTCTTCCTGTCGACCGCCGTCGGCTGGATGGAAAAGATGACGCGCGGCAACTCGCTTTTCCTCCAGAAGTCCGATGGAACGTTCGAGGACGTCACCATGCGCTCAGGCGCGCGCAAATCGGGTTGGAACTGGAGCACCGTCGCTGCGGATCTCGACAACGACGGCTGGCTCGATCTGTACTCCACCAACGGCATGTGGGGAGACGGACGGGATCGCGACCGCGAGCTCGAGTTCTGGTGGGAGACTCTCGCGTACTGGGACCAATACGTTGCGATGCGGCGGACGTTCGACCGCAAGGGCGTCGGAATCGCCGGGATCGAGCGCGACCGGTGGTGGCGCAACCGCGGCGGCGATCGAGGTGATGGCTCGATGTTCGAGGATTCCGCCTTCCTCGCCGGTCTCGATCTCGAGACGAACGGCCGCGCAGCCGTTGCGTTCGACGCCAACGGAGACGGAGCGCTCGATCTGTACGTCCGCTCCGTCGGCGCGCCGGAGGCGCTCTTTCTGGGCCGGCGCGAGCCGGGAGAGCACTTCCTCCGCATCCGGCTCGTCGGCGCGGCCGGCAAAGACAACTCCGATGGCGTCGGATGCCGGATCGTGGCGACGCTGCCGGACGGCCGCAGGCTCCTGCGCGACAACGGAAACGCGAGCGGCTATCTCTCGACGGGCAGCCCGATCGTTCACTTCGGACTGGGCGGAGCGACGAAGCTCGCGGGGTTGACCGTGCGCTGGCCGTCCGGAAAGGTTCAGGATCTCGGCCCGATCGATCGGGTCGATGCGACGCTCGTGCTGGACCGCGAGAAAGGGCTCGTGGATTCGGGCGCGTTTCGTCTGCACTAAACTTGGAAGCCGCCATGGACGAGACTCTCTCCTACGACGTCGTGATCACGGGCGGCGCCATTGCCGGCGCCTCGACCGCGATCCTCCTGCGCCGCCGCGTCCCGAACGCCCGCGTCCTCGTCGTCGAGAAGTCCGACCAGTTCGACTGGAAGGTCGGAGAGTCCACGGTCGAGGTCTCGGCGTATTTTTTGACCCGGGTTCTCAAGCAGTACGACTACCTCTGTCGCGAGCAGCTTCCGAAGCAGGCCTTCCGCTTCTGGTTCCACAACGATTCCGTCAAGAGCGTGCGGGAAGCCTCCGAGACCGGCCCGACCCAGCTCACCCGCGTGCCTTCCTTCCAGCTCGACCGCGCAAAAATGGACGAGCGTTTGATCGCCGTCGCGGCGGCCGAAGGCGCGGAGGTCTGGCGCCCCGCCCGCATGACCGGTTTCGAGCTCCAGGGCGAGGCGGGCAACATCGTGACCGTCGAGAAGGCCGACGCCTCCCGAACCACGGTGCGCTGCAAGTGGCTGGTGGATGCGACCGGGCGGCACGCCACGCTCGCGCGGAAGCGCGGCGGCGTCACGCCGATCGAGTCCCATCCCACCTCCGCCATCTGGGTGCGCTACCGCGGCGTGAAAGACCTGGACGGCGTCGACATTGCCGGCACCGATCCCGCCGACCTGTACGCGCGCTCGGTCTTGGCGTCGCGCCGGCTCGCGACGAACCACTTCACCGGCTGGGGCTACTGGATCTGGCTCATCCCGCTGCACGGCGGCGAGACGAGCGTCGGCCTCGTGTGGGACAAGCGACTCGTGACTCCCGAAGGAAGCACGCCGCTCGACAAGCTCAAGAGGTTCCTCGACTCGAACCCGTTGACGCGCGAGCTTCTCGAGAACGCGGAGCCGATCGCGGAAGACATCCGCTCGTACGGACACCTTCCCTACTTCGTCGACCGCTTCATCGGTCCGGGATGGACTTGCGTGGGCGACGCGGGCGGCTTCCTCGATCCGTTCTATTCGCCGGGCCTCGACCAGATGTCCTTCTCGGTTCACTCGCGGGTCGAGCTCATGAAGCGGGCGCTCAACGGGGAACGATCCGAAGAAATGGCGAAGGCGTACGACGACCACAATCGCAAGTACGCGCGGTATTTCCACTATTTCTACGAGTCGATCTATCGCGACAAGTACTACGTCATGGGCGACTACGACACCATGACGACGGCGTTCCTGCTGGACACCGCGCTCTACTACCTGGCTGCCGTCATCCCGATCTACCGGTGGAGCGCCGACCGGCTCGGGGTTCCCCCGTTCTACCAGGACGGCGCGGAGATGGGCTACTACCCGATCCGCTTCTACAACCGGCGGCTCGTGGCGATCGCGAAGCGGAAGATGGCGCTCGGCATCTACGGCAACCACAACGCGGGCCGGCGACCGAAGCTCGTCGGCTACTCGGTGCGGGCCGCGAGCCTCGTCATGCTCGCCCACGGTCTCGTGAGGTGGTGGAAGGCGGAGCTGGCCAATGCGTGGACGTACGTGAAGAAACCCCGGCCGCTCGCGAAGCCGGCGCCGGTCGTGCCTGCCCAGACTCCCTCTCGCGAATCCTCGCCCGCCGTTTCCTCGTAGGTGCCCGGTACCGCTCTCGTAACCGGAGCTTCGAGCGGAATCGGCCGGGAGCTCGCGCGACTCGCCGCCAGAGACCGCCGCGACGTCGTTCTCGTCGCCCGGCGGCGAGAGCGGCTCGAAACGCTCGCAGACGAGCTGACGAAGACCTACGGCGTGGTCGCGGAGATCGTCGTCGCGGACCTCTCGCTCCCCGACTCCCCCGCGCGCGTCGTCGCCGAGGCAGAGGAGCGGCGCGGGCCCATCGAGGTGCTCGTCAACAACGCGGGTCTCGGCGTCCACGGTTTCTTCCGGGAAACACCCCTCGAGCAGGAACTGGAGTCGATTCGCGTGAACGTCCTGGCGTTGACGCATCTGGCGAAGCTCGTCGTGCCGGGGATGATCGAGCGACGCAGGGGCATCGTTTTGAACACGGCTTCCACCGCCGCGTTCCAGCCCGGGCCACTCATGGCCGTCTACTACGCCACGAAGGCCTACGTGCTCTCTTTCACCGAGGCGCTCGCGGAAGAGCTCGACGGCACGGGCGTCTCCGCGACCGCGCTCTGCCCGGGCCCGACGCGGACCGAGTTCCAGGAGAAAACCGGGATGGGCGACGTGCCGATGTTCCGGGGTCCGCTTGTCCTCGATGCAGCGACCGTCGCCCGCGCGGGCTGGGAGGGGGCGAAGCGGGGAAAGCGAGTGGTGGTTCCGGGCCTGGCGAATCGGGTCCTGGCGTTGGGCGCACGCTTCTCGCCCCGGAAGCTCGCGACGAAGATCGCCCGGAGGATCCAGGAAAACCGAGCGATGGGGGAAACGAGATAAGACGACTGGCGGAGGAGGAGAGATTCGAACTCCCGGTACCTTTCGGTACAGCGGTTTTCAAGACCGCCGCCTTAAACCACTCGGCCACTCCTCCGGAAAATCAGTGTAGCAGTCAAGGATCCGTCGTCGCTGCGCGGCTCGGGATGACCGCGGTGCGGGCCCGGAAGGTCAGGCCTTCCGCGCCGAGGGTCTTTCAGTCTCTTCCCGCAGGCGCTTCAGCTCGGTGATGTCGCGGTTGACGAAGATCGCCGCCAGCGGGCGTCCGAACTCGTCTCCCAGCGAGACGACGAGCGTTTCGGCGATCCCCTCCGAACCGTCTTTTCGCAGGAACGGCATTTCGCCGGACCACCGCCCTTCTTTTCTCATCGTCGAGAGCATTTTGCCGGTCAGCTCGAAGTCGCCGGGGGGGTGGAGCAGGGCCGGAGTCTTGCCCACCGCCTCTTCCTTCGAGTAACCGAACATCCGCGCCGCTCCCGGGTTCCAGTCGACAATCTTTCCGTCGAGGTCGGTCACGACGACTCCGTCGAAGATGTGATCGAAGTAGCGCGCCTGCCGCTTGAGCGTCATGTCCATGAGCCGACGTTCGGTCACGTCCCGGAAGCTCCAGACCCTCCCGACGGATTTGCCGCCGATTTTCTGCGGCTGCGAATAGCGCTCGAAGATCCGGCCGTCCTTGAACTCCAGCCAGTCGTAACTCTTCGACTCGGGCTGGGCGTACAGCTCCTTGACTTTCTTGATGAACCGCTCCGGGTCTTTCAACTGGTCGAGGACCCACGCGAGCGCGCGGTTGTCGTCGCGCGACTCCGCGACGTGCTCGGGAATCCGCCACATTTCGATGAACTTGCGGTTGAAGTTCAACATCTTTCCGCTGTCGTCGACGACCAGGATCCCGTCGGTCGTCGCGTCGAGCGTCGCGCGGAGAAGCGAGACGTTTTCCTCGATCTCCCGATCGGCCCGGCGGCGGGCGGTGACGTCGCGGAACGACAGAACCTTCCCGACGCTCTTCCCGCCGAGCATCTGCGGACGCGTGTAACGTTCGAAGATCCGGCCGTCCTTGAACTCCACGACGTCTAAGGTCGGCGCGTCCGGCCGCGCGTATGACCTCATTGCCATCTTGACGAAACCGCCCGGATCCTTCACCTGATCGAGGACCGATTCCAGGAGCTCATCACGGTGGGCAGCCGCGGCGGTCTCCTCCGAGAACTTCCACATCTCGAGGAACTTCTTGTTGTAGGTGAGGATATTGCCGTCCTGATCGACAACGAGAATCCCATCGGCGGTCGAATCGAGCGTCGCGCGCAGCAGCGAGACGGATTGCTCGAGCTCGTTCTGGATGTTCTTTCGATCGGTGACGTCGAACGCCACCCCGATGACGCCGTAGATCTTGCCGTCGGAGTGCCGGAGCGGCTCGACGTGAGAAGCGAACGTCCGTCCTTTCCATTCGGTCTCGTACGTGACCGACTCGCCCGCGAGCGCTTGGCGGTGCGCCGCGATCGCGTGAAAGTCCTGGTCGGCGGTTCCGAAGTAGTCGAAGAGCGTCAATCCGTTGAACTGGTCCGGCCTCTGGTTCAGGTTCGTCAGGCCGGCGCCCATCGAGGACGTAAAACGGAGATCGCGGTCCACCGACCAGAGGACCGCCGGCATCTGCTCGGCAAGGAGCCGGACGCTCACCTCTTTCTCGTGCAGCGCCTCGCCGGCGTCCCTGCGTTCCTGGATCAGACGCCGGCGGAGCTCCAGCTGGGCCTCGACCTGGCGGGAGAGGGCGCGGAGCGCGGTCTCCTGCTCTTCGGTCAACTGGCGCGGGAAACGGTCCAACACGCACAGGGTTCCGAGCGCATGACCCTCCGGCGTTCGCAGAGGAGCGCCGGCGTAAAAGCGGATCTTGGGATCGGCGGTGACGAGCGGGTTCTCCGAGAAACGCGGGTCCTTCGTCGCGTCCGGCACGACGAAGAGGTCGCGCTGCAGGATCGCGTGAGCGCAGAACGCGAGATCGCGCGACGTCTCTCGGGCCTCGATGCCGACCTTCGCCTTGAACCACTGCCGGTCGCGATCGATGAGGGAAATCATCGACATCGGGGTTCCGCAGATCTGAGACGCGATCAGGGCGAGGTCGTCGAAATCCTCTTCGGGAGCGGAATCGAGGATTTCCAGCTCCCGCAAGGCCTCGAGACGGGCGTCTTCATCGGCTGGGAGGGCCGCACGCATACGCGAACTCCGGATTGGTCCGGCAGATCAATCATAGAACACGAAGGTCTCGCGCCTATTGAACATCGAGCTTCGAACCGGAAACTTCCTTTTTCGGCTCCCACGAAACGGCTTCCGGCGAGGGATAGGCGCGCTTCAAGATCGGGGTCGTGATCACGGTGGTGAAAAGCGCCATCGCGACGAGCCAGAAGAACGCGGGCGGCGAGACGACACCGAGGTCCGCTCCCACGTTGATCACCACGAGCGCCATCAAGGCGCGCGTGTTCATCAGGAGGCCGATCGAAAGAGATTCCTTCCATCCAAGACCGGAGATCCGCGCGGCGACGGTCGTGGCGCCGAACTTCGACACGCACGCAACCACCACGACGGCAAGGAGCGCGAGCCAGAGTCGGGGATCGCTCCCCAGAGAGCCGACGTCCGTCCGGAGGCCGGAGAAAACGAAGAAGATCGGCAGAAACAGAACCGCAACGAGGTCTCCGATCGACGACTTGATCGCATCCGCAAGGTCCTTGTTGAACGAGCCCGCGACCCCGCACAGGAAGCCGCCGAAAATCGAGAAGACCCCGAGGGCGTTCGTCGCCGTGGCGGTGACGAAGACGACGACGAGCACGATCGCGAGAGCGCCGGACGTCAGCCTTCCCCCTTCGGTGCGCGGAATACGCATCCGGGTGACTCCGAAACGTCCCGCCGCCCAGAAGGTCGCGCCGAGCAGCGCGACGCCGACGAACGAGAACAGGACCCATTGCAGATCCGCGCGCCCGCGTGTCACCGTCGAAAAGACGACGCCGAGAAGGATCCACCCGAGAACGTCATCGAGCGCCGCCGCCGTGATCGACGTCAAGCCCATCCGCGTGCGCGTCAGCCGGGTGTGCATGAGGATCCGCCCCATGATGGGGATCGCGGTGATCGAGACGGCCGTGGCGAAGAACAGCTTGAACGCGACCTCGGAGGATTTGCCCGGCGCGAGCGCGAAGAGCGGCCCGGCCAGGGCCCAGCTCGCCGCGAATGGAACGAGGATGCCGGCGACCGCGACCAGAAGCGCCGACTTTGCCGCATGCCGCATCCGGTCGAACGGGAATTCGAGACCGATCAGGAGCATCAGCAGGACGAGCCCGATCTGGGCGAGCGCCGAGAGGATGGCCGTGGTCTCTCGGGTCAGAAGCGCGCGAATCGCGCCGGGATAGAGCCGGCCGAAGAGCGAAGGGCCGAGGATGACGCCGGCGAGGATCTCGCCGACGACCGGAGGTTGCCCGATCCGCCCGAAGAGCCAACCGAAGAATCGGGCTGCCCCGATGATGATGGCGATGTCGGCGCAGAGGAGGAGGAGAAGTTTCTCGAGGGCGATCGGCGAGCTGGCGAGTTGATTCATTTGGATTTCGCCGCGGGGACAGGCCCCACGGGCCTGCACCCGGCTCCTTCTTACTCCTTGAGAAACAGCACCCGGGGTTCCGTCATCTCTTCCACCGCATAACGCACGCCTTCTCGTCCGAACCCGGACGCTTTCGTGCCGCCGTACGGGAAGTTGTCGATCCGCATCGTCGGAGCTTCGTTGATGATCACTCCCCCGACCTCCAGCCGGTCGAACGCCTTCAGGACCCTCGAGATGTCCCGGGTGAAAACGGACGCCTGGAGACCGTATCGGCTGTCGTTCGCCCGTGCCAAGGCATCGTCGAACCCGTCGAATGCTTCGACCGTCGCGACCGGTCCGAAGACCTCCCGCTCACGGAGCTTCGTGCCGCGCGGGACGTCGGCGACGACGATCGGCCAGAGCTTTGCACCGTCGTGTCTCGGCGGCAGCAGCAGCTTCGCGCCCTTCTCCCTCGCCTCTTCCACCCACGATTCGACCCGCACCCCGTTCTCAGCATCGATCATGGGCCCGATCGTCGTGGAAGAGTCGGCCGGATCCGCCGGCTCGAGCTGCTTCGCGGCCGCCAGGAAAGCCGCGAGGAATGGCTCGTACACGGAGCGCGCGATGAAGAGCCGCTGCGCCTTGATGCAGACCTGGCCGCCGTACGCGAACGCGGCGGTCGCCAGCTTGCCGGCGGCGTCCTCGACGTCCGCGTCCTCGCAGACGATGGCCGCCGCGTTTCCTCCGAGCTCTAAGGTGACCTTCTTGCGGTTCGCCTCCTCCTTGATCTTCCAGCCGACTGCGTCGCTCCCGGTGAAGCTCACGAACCGGATCCGCTCGTCGGTCCAGAGCGGTCGAGCCACGTCGGGATCCGCGTGGACGAGAGAGAAACCGCGCTTCGGCCACCCGGAGGATTCGATCGCGCGGGCGAGCAGGTCGGCCGTCACCGGCGTGCGCGGGGAAGGCTTCAGGATCACCGGGTTGCCGGCGGCGAGCGCGGGCGCGACCTTGTGGAGCGCGAGGTTGAGCGGAAAGTTGAACGGCGTGATCGCCGTGACCGGACCGACGGGAAACCGGCGGACGGCGCAGAAAGCGCCTTCGCCCCGCGGCTCGATGTCCACCGGCACGACCTCGCCTTCGAGCCGCGTCGCTTCCTCGGAAGCCAGGCGGATCGTGGTCAAGCCCCGCTCGAGCTCGGCTTCCGCGTAGCGGCGCGGCTTTCCCGCTTCGCCGATGATCGTCTCGACGAATTCGGTGCGCCGGCTCTCGACTCCGTCGCGCAGTCGTCGCAGGACCTCCGAACGCCGGTACGCCGGCAGAGCGCGGGTGTCCTCGAAGCCCGTCGCGGCGGCGGCGATCGCGCGCTCGATCTCGGCAGGACCGGCTTTCGCGACGCGCGCGAGCAGCTCGCCGGACCAGGGGGATCGCACGTCGATCCATTCCCCGGTCATGACCTCTTCGCCGGCAATGCGAAGCGGAAGATCCCGGGACACTATCGGGGTACCCCGATGCGCTCGCGGATCACGGGCGAAAGCGGAATGAGGTCGCGCGACTTCCTCTGCGCCTGGTCGTACGCCGTGAAGAACGCTTTCGGGCCGGCCGCAAGCGCTGACCGAAACGCATCGAGACCGGAGTTCTGGATGATTCCGTCGCAGAGGAACGCGCCCGCGGGGCCCGCGATCCGTTGTGCAAACTCCGGACGCTCGATCTCCGTCATGAGCGCCATTCGCTTCTCGAGGTCTTTCTCGGACTCCACGAGCCGCTCCGCAGTTCGGTTCAGGTCGGCGATCGACCGCTTCATCGGCTCTTTCAGCCAGACGGAGAGCGGAAAGAAATTCTCGTCGACGTGGAAGAGCGACAGCGGCCCCTGCTCGGTCACCAGCTGGAGGAGCGGGGCGAGCTCTCCCAGCGAGGGATCGCGATGCGCCCAGGCCGGGCTCTCCCTCCGGTAGTTGAACCAGGCCCGGCGGAACGCCTCTCCGGCGACGAGACGCGCGAGACGCTCGACCTGGTTGTCGACCGTCTCGGAGGCGGACTCACCGAGCGCCCGGGAGAGATCCACGATCATCGCTTCGTTGCCGTCGGGACCGACGACGACGAGATGGTCCGCGAGCCCGGCGAGACCGAAAGAGAGAAGGACGTGCAAGCGCGCAGAGACCGAGCGGTCGGCCGGAAGAAGCGCCGCCGCGCGTTCCGCCGCCATCCTCCCGAGATTCGCTTCCCGCGACGGGAGCGCGGCGAGGAGCCCCTCCCAGCGCGCCCGGTCGGCCCGGATCGGGTGAAGATCGAAGACGCCGCTCCGGGCCTGTTCGTCGAACGCCGCCGCGAGATCGTGGTCGAAGGTCTCGAGCGTCCGCCCCGAGTCCTGGACCGAAAGCCGCACCGCCGGGAGCGCTTCGATCGCCTTTGCCCCCTCGGCGTCGAATGCCGGGCGCGTGAGGAATGCGAAGAGGTCGTGGGCCGCTCGCGAGTCCACCCGGATCTCGATCGAGTGCCGACCCGCGGGAGGCGCCTCGTACGGAGCGCGGTAGTTCGCGGTGGTGGCGGGGCCGGCGGACGGCGGCGCCGACGAACCGCACCGCAGGGAGACGGACGCGGCGAAAAAGAGGAGTGCGGCTCTTCCCTTCATCGCAGGATCGCTTTTGCCGCACTCTCGACGTCGGAAAAGTCCGAAAAGATCGCGTGCGGCCGCTCGGCCGCGAGCTTTTCCGCCGGCGTCGGTCCGGTGGCAACCGCGATCGCCCGGGCGCCGAGCGAACGCCCGCAGAGGACGTCGTGCACGGAGTCGCCCACGATCACCAACGCGCCGGGAGAAAACTCCTTACCGCTTCTCTCGCGCGCCCGCGCCAGGGCGATCGGAGGCAGACAGTAGCGGTCGGGCGAGTCGTCGCCAAACGCTCCGAACGGGAAATACCGGTTGAACCCGGGAGGCTCGAGCTTCATCCGGGCACCGCGCTCGATGTTGCCGGTCAGCAATCCGAGCGTGACCCGCGGCTCCGCCGCGAGCCTCTCGAGGAGTTCGGGGATCCCCGGTTTCGGCACCACGGCTTCCGGCCGGAGCCTCACGCGGAGCTCCTCGACGTACCGGTCCAGAACCTCGGAAAGAGACGAGTCGAATCGTCGGACGCCGACGGATTCGACCACGAGCTCTCGGAGGATCTGGGGGTCCGTCTTTCCCGAGAAGTCGATCCCGTCGGCGGATCCTTTCCAGCCGAGCACTGCGGAGAGCGCCGCCAGGATCGACTCGCGCGCGGCGCGGCCCGCGGAAAGGAGGGTACCGTCCACGTCGAAGAGGACGAGGCGGTCCTCCCCGTTGGCATCCCGAGCCAATCCGCTGTCATCCCGAGCCAATCCGCTGTCATCCCGAGCGAAGCGAGGGATCCCTCGGTCCTTCGGACCTCGGGATGACAGCGTAAGGTGTGATTCTCGGGACGACGGCGCAACGCTCATCGCGCCGGATCATACGCAAACCTCTTCGCGTGCCATTCGAAGATCGCGACGAGCCCGCGTCTCCAGTAGGCCCATTCGTGGCCGCCCGGCTCGAGCACGACCTCCGTCGGAATGCCGTGCTCATTCATGTACGAGCCGAACTGCGCCGCGACCCCGTTCAAACCGTAGAAGTCCTCCGTGCCTGCGCGAAGGTGAGCGGAGAAAGGAGGCTTCTCGAACCACGTTTCGTGGAGCAGGTCCCAGACGTCGTTCGCGGCGAGCGTTCGGGCGTCGGGCGGGTTTCCGAAGACGTGCTTCAACGTCAGCCGGGTGATCCAGCCATATCGCCGCAGGTCTTCCGGGCGGATCGGGATGAGCGCCCCGGAAAGAGACGAGACCGAGCCGAAGAGGTCGGGATGCTTGAGCGCGATCTTGATCGCGCCGTAACCGCCCATCGAGATGCCGGTGATGCCGCGTGCCGCCTTTCCCGGCAGGATACGGTAGCGGGTCTCGATCTCGGCAACGAAGTCTCGGGTCAGAAACTCTTCCCACCGACGCTTGCCGTCGAAGGAATCGGAGAACCACGAGCCCGGCGCTCCCGGCGCCACCACGAGGAATTCCGGGAGTCGTCCGTCGGACATCCGGGCGGTGAGCTCCGCCGCGACGCCCCGGCGGTCGAGCGTGCGGACGTTTCCATATCCGTCGTGCAGAAACACGAGGACCGGATAGCGGCGGGATGGAGAACGCGCGTAGGACGGCGGTTCGATCACCAGGTAACGCGCGGGTGACGAGAGGCTCGCCGTCCGAACGCGGACGTAGGAGACGCCGGGCGCCGCGGCCGTCGCGCATCCGCAGGCCAACAGGACGGCGAAGAGCGCTCCCTTTGGGGTCAACGCTGAATGACTGAATTCAGGACTGGCACGAATTCAGCGATTCAGCGTTGACCCTCTAACGGCCCCCGGACGGGGCCGCGAACTCCTTGTCGTCGCGCGACGGCGAGATGACGACGTTCTCGAAGACGATCCGGACCGGCTTTCCCACGAGGGTCTTTTCGAGCGAGAGCGAGACGCCGCCGAAGGTCTTCCAGTCTTTCCAGAGCGCGGTCGTCGGCTCTTCCTGCGCGCCCCCGAGGACGTACTGCCACTCGACCATGCGTCTCCCGTCGCGCGTCACCCACAACCAGTAAACGTCTTTCGGCGTCAGGCCGACGTTGTCGAAAGACAGGCGAATCACGTCGCACAGCGCCCCGTCCGGGCCGGCCTTTTCCCCGTCGTAGTCACGGTGCACGCCGGGATCGAAGACTTTCCAGGGCGCGAGGAGCCAGTAGGAGTCGTTGATGAAGCGCCCGTAGGCGGTTTCGAGGAGCTTCTTCTTCTCGTCGCCCTCCACCGCCCGGCCGTTGACGAACGCGCTGCCGTCGCGGGTGTTGACGTTGAAGTAGACCGCGTACGGAGCTCCCGACTTGTCGGCCCCGAGCAGCCGGTAGTCCCCCGTGTATCGATCCCAGAGGTGATGAAACTCGGCCACGCGTGTGCCCTCGCGCTCGACGGCGAAGTCAAAGCGGAGCTGACGCGCTTTCTCCCAGGCGGTCCCGCCGCCGAGCGCGGTCACGAGCTCGTGCGCGACTCGGTCCGCCTTTTCGTCCGCGAAGATCGGTCGAGGCGGAGCGAACGCCGCGATCGCCGCCGCGGCTCCGAAAAGAAGTGCCCGACGCCGTGTGGTTTTCATCCCCCGATCATATTGGACGGGTCCGGGACGTTCGCATCGCTGCTCTGAGTTCGGTTGCGCGTGCAGGCCCGCAGGGCCTGTCCCCGCGACATTCGCAGGGCCTGTCCCCGCGACTTCGTCACTCGCAATAAACTTTGGCGATGGAGCTCGACCGGCTGCCGGTAGAGATTCAGTTCGCGCTCTCCGGCGCGGGTTTCCGGGCACGACGACGGCTCGCCCTGCCCTTGCTGACCGTCGATCCGGGCGGGCTCCCGAGAGCCGCCCTCCTGACTCTCGGCGAGGTCCGGGCCCGCTCACGCACGGTTTTGGCCGTCGCCGTGCGCGCCGGCAGCCGCACGGCGGCCAACCTGATCCGGCGCAAGACGGCGACCCTTTTGTACCTGGCCCGCAACAAGGCGGTCTGGGTGCAGACGAAAGCCGGACGCGGCCACGCCTCCGACTTCGATCCCGACCGGCAGATCTTCCCTCTCGCGATCGTTCGGGTGAAGGTGGATCGTGCTGCCCCGGAAGAAGGCGCGGTCGTTCTGGCGGGAGGCCCGACGTTCACGGCGCGGGGCTCCGAGCGCCTCTTCTCCGACGAGCTCTACCAGGAGCTCGGCGGACGGGTACCCGGCCGATGAAGTTTCACGACCGGACCGTTCTCGTCACCGGTGCCTCCCGGGGAATCGGCCGCTCGGTCGCGCTGCGCTTCGCGGAGGAAGGCGCGCGCCTCGCGCTCGTCGCGCGCACGGAGAGCGAGCTGCTCCAGACCGCCAGAGCGGTCGAGCAGGCGGGAGCGCGCGCGGTCGCCATCCCGACGGACATCCGCGACCGCGACGGCGTGGAAGCCTGCGTCGAGCGGGCGGAATCCGAGCTCGGCCCGATCGACGTCCTCGTCAACAACGCGGGGGTCTTCCTGTGGCGGCCCTTCCTAGAGCTTTCCTCGAAAGAATGGGAACTGGTCCTCGCGACGAACCTGACCGGCGCCGCAAACTTTTGCCGCGCCGTCCTGCCCGGCATGATGCGCCGGCGGCGCGGACGGATCGTCAACGTGTCTTCGATCCACGGGATGCGCGGCGAAGCGAACCTCGCGGCTCACAGCGCCGCGAAGTTCGGGTTGATCGGGCTGACGCAGAGCCTCGCGCGGGAGTTCCGCGGCTACAACATCGCGGTCAACGCCGTCTGCCCGGGGACCGTCGAGAACAAGGAAGACGAGACGGGCGCGCCCTCGCGGAGCGAGCCGCTGGCGGAGAAGCTCTGGCCCCGCGACGTCGCGCGGACCGTGCTCTTTCTGGCTTCCGACGACGCTGCGGCGATCACGGGCGCGGCGCTCGAAGTGTTGGGTGGGACACACCTGGCCATCCAGCCGTGAACGTCCGGCGCTGCCCGTGGGCCGAAGGCGAACCTCTGCTCCGGGTGTACCACGACGTGGAATGGGGCGTTCCGTCGTTCGACGACCGCCATCTCTTCGAGCTCCTGACCCTCGAGGGTGCGCAGGCAGGCCTGGCGTGGATCACCATCCTGCGAAAACGCGACGGCTACAGGCGGGCGTTCGCGGGATTCGATCCCGCCGCCGTCGCCCGATTCCGCCCGCAGACGATCGATCGGCTGCTTCAGGATCCGGGAATTGTCCGGCACCGCGGAAAGCTCGAATCGGTCCTGTCGAACGCCCGCGCCGTCATGAGCATCCGGCGCGACGCCGGTTCCTTCGGGAAAGAGATCTGGAACCTCGGCGGCGGCGGGCAAAAGCGCAACGCGTGGCGCTCCCCCGAGGAAGTCCCCGCCGAAACCGCCGAGTCTCGCGAGATGAGCCGCGCGCTGCGACGCCGCGGATTTCGTTTCGTCGGACCGACGATCTGCTACGCGTTCATGCAGGCTGTCGGGATGGTGAACGATCACCTCGTGGGCTGCTTCCGCCACCGGCAGGTCGGGAGGGATCTTCCGAAGTGAAAGGCGAGCGGTCGGCTACTTCGTCGCGGCAATCGCGCGGGTCGGCAGATCGCGATATTCGAGCTGGATCGACACCGGCGTGAGAGGAGCGCCGTCTGCCTCGGCGTGCGGATAGATGAAGTAGTTGAGCGGCTCGGCGCACGGCGGTGGATCGAGAACCAGATCGCGTCCCACGGTGAACTGGATCCGGTCGGGATCGAGGTTGCCGAAGAGGTAATCGCGCCGCGCCGAGTCCGTGCTCTTCGACGCCTCGGAAGCATCTACCGGCACCCACCCGACCCCTTCCAGCCAGAACTCCGCCCAGCAGTGATAGCCGGGGATCGTACCGGCAGAATCTTTTTTCAACGGGAAGCCGATCACGAAGCGCGCAGGTATTCCCTCCGCGCGGGCGAGCGAGATGAAGAGGGAGTGAAAGTCGGTGCAGTTTCCCTTCTGCACGTCGCAGGCGCGCTCGGTGTCGCCCATCCCCCAGCCGGGCGTCGTCTTGTCGTAGAGCATCGTGTTGACCAGCCAGTCGTAGATCGCGTGCGCCTTTCCCTCCGCGGTGCTCCGGCCCAACGTGATTCGCTGCGCGAGATCGCGCACGCGGGGGGACAACGTCACGAGGCGATTCGGCTGGAGATAGCGGGAAAGGTCGTCGGGGCGCGGCTCGCGCCGCGAAGCCAGCGTCAGTGCGGAACGCAGCACCTCTCGACGCTCGGCTTCGAAACTCACCCGGATCTCGAGACGACCGGTGCGCGGTTGCATCGCCGAGAGATACAGGTACGAGTTGCCGTGCTCCCGCTCGCGGCGCACGCTCCACGGATACGGGCTGTCGATCTTCAAATTCCGGATTTGCTGGAACTCCGAGTCGGTCGGGAGCGGAACCCAGAGCTCGAGTCGCTCCGTACCGGCCGGTACCTTCTCGACCGTCGCGACGTACGTGGCTCCGATCGAGCGAGCGGACGGCTCGCGGGAGTGAGGCGAAGCCGAGGCCGCCGCCAGCGCGGTAAAGAGGACGATCGCCGGGGACTTCATGGTCGCCCCTCAACTCTTCTCGGCGACGCGCACCCAGACGCCGTTCTTCTCCTCGTAGTTGTAGCGCGCCTTGCCGTCGACCTTGTGCACGGTCGTGTCGGTCACCGCGAGCTTATCCCCGTCCTTCTTCAGGAAGAAGTCTACGTCTACCATCGTCGCATCCGGCGCCTTGAAGTCGACGCACGCAAAGTAGCGGCCGTCGGCGAGCGCCTGCAGTTTGTCTTTGTGGACGCGGACGAGCTCGAGGCTCCAGGTCTTGTTCATGACATCGTCCCGCACCTCGAAGCGGCCACCGGACGCCTTCGACTTCTCATCGATGTGGGCCCGGATCGCCGCATCGATGTCGTCGGTCGAGAGTTTCTTTTCGGACGGGGGATTCTGGGGATGTTCCTTGGGGTGCTCTTTCTGTTGAGCGAGGGCTGAAACGGCCGGAAGCGCGGCCGACAACGACACCGCGAGAGCGAGCGAAAAGAACCTCTTCATGATGACTCCTTTCGGAAAAAGGTCAACGTGTACGGCAGGTGCCAACCTCTGGTTCTGCAACGGAATTCCTATTTCCCCAGAATCATCTTGACCGACACGAGAAGGAGAAACGCTCCGAAGAGACGCCGCAGCGTCAAATCCGAGACGGGCGCGACGAGCTCCGCCCCCAGGAATCCGCCGACGAGCAGTCCGGCCGCGATCAAGAGCGAGTACCGCACGTTCAGGTTGCCATTGCGGTAATAGACCCACGCGCCGAGCGCGCCCACGGGAAGGAGGATCGCGCCGAGCGAGGTCCCGACCGCCGCGTGCTGGGAAAGGCGGTAGAACAGCACGAGGGCCGGCACGATGATCAGGCCGCCCCCGATCCCGAACATCCCGGCCGCGACGCCGGCGGCGATCCCGATAGCCACGAGCCCGAGGATCTGCATGTCGGTTCCTTTCTACTCGAACGAAGCCGCCGGGGCGGCCTCGGCGCGAAGAGCGATCGCGACGTCGGGTACGTCCGTCGTCAGGGAAGCGATGCCGGCCGCGAGAAACCGGCGGATCTCATCGGGCTCGTTGACGGTCCAGGTGTGGACGGACAGCCCGGCCGCGGCTGCCTGCGCGAGCAGCGGCGGCGTCGCCAGCTGTCGCGCCGGCCCGATGGCGTCCACGGGTGGGAAGAGCGGGGTCAGGCGCCCGACTTCCGGCAGGGCGACGGGATGGTCGAAGAGATAGCCGGTCGCGAGAACGGGATCGATCTCGCGCATCCTCTTGCAGAATTCGGCATCGAAACTGACGATGAGGCACCGCGAGCCGACTCCGTACTCGGAGGCGAGGGTCGCGATGCGCCGCGCCATCACGCCGCGGTCGAAGCCGGCAGACGCCTTCACCTCGACGACGTACCGGAGAGACCGTCCGTAACGGTGGAACACGTCGGGAAGCCTCGGGATCCGATACTCCCCGTGTTCCGAGGGAAGGACGAGCTTCTCGATCTCCCGCGTCGTGAAGCTCCGGATCGGCACCCGCTGCGTGCCGAGAGCGACTTCATCGTCATGGAAGACTACGGACTCACCGTCGCGGGTCTGGCGGAGGTCGAACTCGATGGCGTCGACTCCGATGCTCTCGGCCCAGTCGAAGCTCTCGATCGTGTTCTCCCGGGCGCGACGCGGCGCGCCCCGGTGCCCCACGATCCAGGTGGGATGCGGCTCGCGCCACTCGCTCGAACGGTCGCTCAGTCCTCGATCGGTCACGAGACCGATTGTATTTCCGCGAGCAGAGACGCGAGCGCCGCATCCGGGTCGGGCGCGGCCGTCAGCGGCCGGCCGACGACGAGCACGTCTGCTCCGGCTCGAAGAGCGGCGGCGGGCGTCGCGACGCGTTTCTGGTCGAAGCTCTCGCTCGCCGCGGGCCGGATCCCCGGCACGACCGCGAGAAAGCCGGAACCGCACGCGCCCTTGACCGAGGCGACGTCGCGCGGCGCGCAGACGACGCCTTCGAGCCCGCACTCCTTGGCGAGAACGGCGAGCCGGCGCGCGATCCCCTCGGGATGTCCGGCGATCGGCAGATCCGCGAGCGAGCGCGCATCGAGCGACGTCAGGAGCGTCACGGCGACGAGGTCGAGACGCGCGCCCGGGCCGGCCGCCGCTTCCCGCGCGGCGAGCAGCATCTCCCGTCCGCCGAGCGCGTGGACGGTTACCATCGCGGCGCCCGAGCGCGACGCCGCCGCGACCGCGCGGCCGACCGTCGTCGGGATGTCGTGGAGCTTCAGGTCGAGAAAGACGCGCGCGCCGGTCTCCGCGACCTCGGCGACGATCGAGGGACCCTCCGCGACGAACGCCTCGAGGCCGACTTTCAGCCAACCGGCTCTCTCTCCGAAGCGCTGCGCGGCCGCGAGAATCTCGGGCCGTGATGCGAAGTCGAGCGCGACGCACAGCCGCTCTTCTCTCACCCCTCCGCCCCCGCGTCGCCGCCGGCCCCCGTCCGCTGGGCGCGCCCGACGAGCTCCGAGACCGTCGCGCGCCGATCCGCGCAGTATGCAGCGAGCTCCTTCACGAGTCTTCCCGAAACGCCCGGATCCCGGAAGTTCGCGGTCCCGATCTGCACGGCGGACGCGCCCGCCGCAAGGAACTCGAGCACGTCGGAGAGGTCGGAGATTCCTCCGATCCCCATGAGGGGAGCGCCGGGAAGGGCCCGCGCGACCTGGAAGACCATCCGCAGGGCGAGCGGCTTGATCGCGGGACCCGAGAGGCCGCCCGTCCCGAAGGAGAGGCGCGGCCGCGCGGTCTCGGGATCGATGGCCATCCCGACGAACGTGTTGACGAGCGAGAGGACGTCGGCGCCCGAATCGCGGGCGGCGCGGGCCGACTCGACTAGGTCGGGGGCGTTCGGAGACAGCTTGACGACGAGCGTCGAGCGCGTCGCGGCCCGCACTCGCGATACGAGAGACGCGGTAGCGGCCGGCGAGTTGCCGAACAGCATTCCGCCCTTCTCGACGTTCGGGCAGGAGATGTTGAGCTCGATCGCGGCGAGTCCTTCGGCGTCTTCGAGCGCCTCGACGACCGCGACGTACTCCTCCTCGGTATCCCCCCAGACGTTCGCGATGACCGTCGCCCCGAGCTCCCGCAGCCGAGGCAGCTTCTCCGCGAGAAAGGCTTCGACGCCGACGTTCTGCAGCCCGATCGCGTTCAGCATGCCGGCCGGCGTCTCGCAGATCCGGGGCGGAGCGTTGCCCGCGTGCGGGCGGAGCGAGAGCCCTTTCGTGCAGAGGGCGCCCAGGTCCGAGAGATCGACGAAGTCGGTGAACTCCAGCCCGTATCCGAACGTTCCAGACGCCGTGACGATCGGATTCGCGAGCTCGAGCGGGCCGAGCCGAACTTTCAGCCCCGGGTCCGTCAGACCTTCTCCCACGCAATCTTCTCGGGCGCCAGGATCGGCCCCTCGAGGCAGGAGATCACGAACGCCTTCTCCGTCGCCGGGATAACGCAACCGAGGCAAGCCCCGAAGCCGCAGCCCATCGCGGCCTCGGTCGAGAACTCGGAAGAGAGGCCGAAGCGCTCGACGACCCGCGCGAGGGCCGCGAACATCGGCATCGGTCCGCAGGCAAAAACGCGCGCATAGGCCGACGCGCTCGGGGCCGCCCGACGCGCGAACGAGTCGGTGACGAAGCCCTTCTCTCCGAGCGAGCCGTCGTCGGTTGAGATGACCGTTTCGCCGCGAACGATCCCCTCGAACCGCGAGCGGAAGTCGAGCTCTGCCGCGTTGCGACCGCCGAGATAGAGGTCCCCCGGGATTCCGGCCGCGGCGAGCGCGCGGAAGAGGAGCGGGAACGGCGCCGCCCCGATGCCGCCGGCGACGACCGCCACCCGCGCCCGCGGCCCGAGCCCGTCGAGCGAAAACCCGTTGCCGAGCGGGCCCAGAAGCGACGCCGCCGACCCTTCGGCGAGATCCTCGAGGGTCGCGGTCCCGGGGCCGATCGTCCGCACCAGAAACTCGACCTCGCCCGCGTCGCGTTCGGCGTCCGCGACGGAGTACGCGCGGCGCAAGTAGGGTCGCAGGCGTCCCGCGACTTCGAGCATCACGAACTGTCCGGGCGAGACTTCACGCGCGAGGAGGGGAGCGCGGAAGGTCACGGAAAAGAAGCCGGGAGAGAAGACGCGGCGGCGGAGGAGGACGGCCCGGTGGTCGGCCCGCACGCCGTGAAGGTATCAGGTCTCCGTCGTCAGGTGATCGCTCCGTACCCTTCGATCCGCTCGCCGTCTTCATCCTCGCTTTCGCTCGTCGCCGACTTCTTCGCGCAACGCTCGCAGCGAATGACGCCGTCCATCTCGACGAAGGGACGCGCGTAGTCGCCACAACCGTGGCACCGCCTCAACGACCGGTGATTCGGCTGGACCGGCGGTTCGACGCTCAACTGCAACTGCATTTCCCTTCTCATGGCTTCTCGCTTCCTTCTGTCACTATCCGTGACGCTCTTGAAGAAGGAGCAGACGCCATACCATGTGTTATCCATTGCAAAGAAAGTACTTAGGCCGTAGGTCGTAGGCGGAAATTGTCGCCCTCGAGAGGAAATCGTCCCAGAAAGAGGTCAGTCGGGGGGGCCCCCCGTCATTCCGAGGAGCGAAGCGACGAGGAATCCGTGGCTCCTGATCTTTCTGTCATTCCGAGGAGCGAAGCGACGAGGAATCCGTGGCTTCTCAAGGGAGGATCCCTCGCTGCGCTCGGGATGACAGCGAAGATGCTCGGGGATTATCGGCCTAGAAGCCGATCACTTTGTCGAGCGCTTTCCGGATGTGCGCCGGCTGCGGAAGGATGAAGTCCTCGACCCGGGGCTGATACGCAACGAAAGTATCCGTCGCGGCGACCCGCTCGACCGGCGCGTCCAACCAGGGGAAAAGCTCCGACGAGATCCGGGCGGCGATCTCCGCTCCGTAGCCCCAGGAGATCGGGTCCTCGTAAACGACGACCGCGCGACTGGTTTTCCGGACGGACTCCGCGATCGCGTTCCAGTCGTACGGTGAGAGACTTCTCAGGTCGAGGATCTCGACCGACTTCCCGGTCTCCTCGGAGAACGATCGGGCGGCCTGCCGGGAGCGGTAGACGGTCGCGCCGTAGGTGACGACCGTGACGTCCGCGCCCTCCTGCACAACCGACGCCTTCCCGAAGGGGACCATGTACTCCGGGCCGGGATAGACCGCCTTGTTGTGCGTCTGCCGGTAGAGGTGCTTGTGCTCCAGGAAGAGAACCGGGTCGTCGCAGCGGATCGCCGTGCGCAGCAGCCCGTTGGCGTCGAGGGCGTTGGAGGGCAGGACGACCCGCAACCCCGGAATGTGCGTCATCAGGACCGCGCCCGACTGCGAGTGGTAGATCGCACCGCCGCCGATGTAGCCGCCGATCGCCACGCGGATCACGACGGGACAGGTCCAGGTGTTTCCGGAGCGCCACCGCATCGTCGCGAGCTCACTGCGGATCTGCATGTACGCGGGCCAGATGTAGTCGTAGAACTGGATCTCGACCACCGGTTTCAGGCCGCGCAGCGCCATGCCGATCGCGCGGCCGACGATGTTGGCTTCCGCGAGCGGCGAGTTGAAGACCCGGTCTTTTCCATACAGCCGCTGCAGGTTGTGGGTGACCTTGAAGACGCCCCCTTTTCCCTTGCACTCCGCGAGGACGCCTTCCCGCGAGGCGTCGGCGACGTCCTCCCCAAAGAGGACGATCCGCGGATCGCGTTTCATCTCGTCGCGCATGCAGGCGTTCAACAAGTCCACCATCGTGGTTGCGGCGGCGCCCTCCGCAGGCGCGGGCGGCGAGGAGAACGCCGGAGAGGTCGGGTCCACGTCGGGCGAGTAGACGAAGTCGTACGCCGATTCGGGAGTCGGAAGCTCCGCCGCGAGCGCCCGGTCGGCGGCCTCGTTGACCTCGGCGTCGACCTCCTCCTTCAGCCGCTGGAGCGAGGTCTCTGAAAGAATTCCCTCGCTGACGAGGAACCGCGCCATCGTCGCGACCGGGTCCCGCGCAAGGTCGCGCTCCCGCTCCTCTTTGGGACGGTAGAGCGCCTCGTCGTCGGACAGCGAGTGGCTGTAGGGGCGGATGACGTGCGTGTGGACGAGCGCAGGACCGCGCCGGGCGCGGCAGTACTCGACCGCGGACCGCAACGCGTCGTAGGACTCGACGAAGTCGCAGCCGTCCACTTCGGCGATCGACAGGTTCGGGAAACCGGTCAGGAGCTTCGAGATCGAGCCGCCCGGCGTGTTGACCTCGACCGGAACCGAGATGGCGTAACCGTTGTCTTCGATCAGATAGAGGACGGGCAGCGTCAAATTGCACGCGGTCGAGAGGGATTCCCAGAACTCCCCCTCGGAGGTCTGGCCCTCTCCCGCCGACACGTAGACGACCTCGTCGTCGCGGAAACCGCCGCGGGCGGCGAGCTCCGGGATCTGCGACAGCAGCCAGCCCCCCTCCGCCGCCCCGACGGCGTGGAGGAACTGCGTCCCGGTGCAGGAAGACTTCGAGATCAGGTTCAGCCGGCGCGAGCCCCAGTGCGCCGGCATCTGGCGCCCGGCCGAAGAGGGGTCGTCCTTCGCACCGACGGACTGGAGGAACATCTCGTAGGGCGTGACCCCGATCTGCAGGCAGAAGGCTCGGTCGCGGTAGTAGCAGTCGAACCAGTCGTAGGCCGGCTTCAAAAGCATCGCGGCGGCGGTCGTCACCGCCTCGTGGCCGGCGCTGTTGATCTGGAAGTAGATCTTGTTCTGTCGCTTGAGCTGGATCTCCTTGTCGTCGACGCGGCGGGAGAGGTAGATGTTGCGGTACGCCGCGACGAGCCGGGCGGCATCGAGGCCCCTGTATTTGTCTGACTGGACTTCGGTTGCCATCCTATCGGCAATATACCAGAGGGCTCCCCGCGAAAGGTTTCGGGCAGGAAGCTTGTTATCTTGAGAGGACATGAGCGCTCCGAATCCCATCTCCCTTCCGAGGCCGGCTCCGCCCGACCTCTCCTCGATCGACCCGCGCCTCGACCTCGAAGAGGAGATCGCGAGGTTGAAGAAAGAGAAGAGCGCCGTCCTTCTTGCCCACTACTACCAGGAGGAGGAGATCCAGGACCTCGCCGACTTCGTCGGGGACTCGCTCGATCTCTCCCGCAAGGCACAAGCGACCGACGCGCGGTTGATCGCGTTCGCCGGGGTGCGTTTCATGGCGGAGACGGCGAAGATCCTGAACCCGACCCGGAAGGTCGTCCTGCCCGATTACGAGGCGGGCTGCTCGCTCGAGAACTCGTGTCCGCCGGAAATGTTCCGCGCGTGGCGCGGAGAGCACTCCGGCGCCGTGTCCCTGACCTATATCAACTGCTCCGCGGCGGTCAAAGCGCTCTCGGACGTCATCGTGACCTCTTCGAACGCCGAGAAGATCGTCCGCTCGATCCCCCCGGAGAAAGAAATCCTCTTCGCGCCGGACCGCCATCTCGGCGCCTTCCTCGTCCAGAAGACCGGTCGGCCGATGACGCTGTGGCAGGGCACCTGCATCGTCCACGAGCAGTTCTCGGAGCGCGAGATGCTCCGCTTGAGAGCGCAGTACCCCGACGCGCTCGTCGCCGCCCACCCGGAGTGCCCCGAGGGCATCCTCAAATACGCTGACCACGTCGGCTCGACCCGCTCGATCCTCCACTTCGCGACGACCGCTCCCGGCAAGAGGTTCTTGATCGCGACGGAGGAGGGGATCATCCATCAGATGCGCAAGCTCGCGCCGGACCGCGAGTACATCGCGCTGCCTCCAGAGAACGGCTGCCAGTGCAACGAGTGCCCTTTCATGAAGCTGAACACCATCGAGAAGCTGTATCTGTGCCTGCGCGACGAGCGCCCGGAGATCGTGCTGCCCGAAGCGCTGCGCAAAGCCGCCGAGAAGCCTCTTCTGCGGATGCTGGAATTGAGTTAGCCCCTTCCCCGGTCATCCCGAGCGGGAATTCCTTCCCTGTCATCCCGAGCGCCGCAGGCGCGAGGGATCCCTCGCTTTTCGGTATCCTCGCGCTCAAATGCAGGGCCTCTCCGCCCCGGAGCTGGACGCAAAACTTCGTGAATTTCTGACCGAAGACATCGGCTCCGGCGACGTCACCACGGACTCGATCGTGCCTCCCGATACGGTCGCCGCCGCGGAGATCGTCGCCAAGTCGGACTGCGTGGTCTCCGGGCTCGCGGTCTCGCGGCGGGTCTTCGAGCTCCTCGATCCCGGACTGACCTGGGAAGAGCGTACCCGGCCGGGATCGAAAGTTTCCGCGGGCACGACGCTCGCGCGTCTCTCCGGAAAGGCGCGCGCGATCCTGACCGCCGAGAGGGTGGCCTTGAACCTCCTCCAGCGGATGTGCGGGATCGCGACCGCGACGCACCTCTACGTCGACGCGGTCGCGGGCACTGGCTGCCGCATCCTCGGCACCCGCAAGACGGCGCCGGGCCTGCGCGCGTTCGATCGGATCGCGGTTCGAGACGGAGGAGGCACCAACCACCGTTTCGGCCTCTTCGATCAAATCCTCGTCAAGGACAACCACCGCGCGCTCGCCGGAGGCGTCGCGGCGGCGCTCGAGGCCGTCCGGGAGAACGCCCCGGAGAAAATGACCGTCGAAGTCGAGGTCGAGTCCGAAGAGGACCTGCGGGAAGCCGTTCTCGGAGGCGTCCGGATCCTGCTGATGGACAACCAGACCCCGGAGACCGTGGCCCGGTGGTGCGCGATCGCGCGGGAGTCGGGAGGCTCTGCCGAAATCGAAGCGTCCGGCGACATGACCCTGGCGCGCGTGCGCGACTATGCGCTCGCGGGGGCGGACTCGATCTCGGTCGGCCGGATCACCCACTCCGTCGAGGCCGCCGACATCTCGCTCGAGATCTCGTATCCGCAGGGACACGAGGGGAGGAGCCGGTGAAGAACGCGACGGACGTTCTCGTGCTCGGGACCGGCGTCGCCGGCTGCGCGGCGGCTCTGGCCGCGGCGCGCGACGGCGCGGAAGTGACGGTCGCGACGCGGGCGAGCGAGGTGACGGAATCGAACACGTTCTATGCGCAGGGCGGGATCGTCGCGCGGCCGCCCGGCGACTCCCCCGAACTCCTCGCCGCCGACATCCTCCGCGCAGGCGACGGGCTGTGCGACCCGGAAGCCGTCGACCTCCTGGCGCGCGAAGGCCCCGAGCTCGTCCGCGACCTCCTGATCGAAGAGCTCCAGGTGCCTTTCGACCGCGAGGGCGCGGACTTCCACTGGACCCTCGAGGGGGCCCACTCGATGCCGCGCGTCCTGCACGTCAAGGACGAAACCGGCGCGCCGATCGAGCGCGCGCTCATCGAAGCGTGCCGCCGCGAGAAGAACGTACGGTGGCTCGTCGCGACGACCGCGGTCGACCTGCTCACCCTCTCCCACGACTCGCTCGATCCGACGGACCGGTACGACCCGCCGACCGTGGTTGGGGCGCAGTTGCTCGAGCGAGAGACCGGCGAGGTGCGGCCGCTCCTGGCGCGCGAGACGATCCTCGCGACCGGCGGACTCGGACAGGTATACCTCCACACGACCAACCCTCAGGGGGCGCGCGGCGACGGCATCGCGATGGCGCGCCGCGCCGGCGCGAGGCTCCTGAACCTGGAGTTCATCCAGTTCCATCCGACCGCTCTCGTCCACCCGAAGGGGCGGCTCCTCCTGACCGAGGCCTTGCGTGGCGAAGGCGCCCGGATCACGGACGCCGCCGGCAACGCGTTCCTCGAGAAGGTGCACCCCGACGCCGAGCTCGCGCCCCGGGACATCGTGGCCCGCGCAATCCACCAGCGCATGCTCGAAAGGGATGAGCCCTACGCGCTCCTCGACATCTCGCACAAGCCGGCGGACTGGATCCGCGAGCGATTTCCGGGGCTCACCCGCCGCTGCCTCGAGTACGGATTCGACTTGACCGCCGGGCCCATACCGGTCGTGCCGGCGGCGCACTACTCGTGCGGCGGCGTCTCCGTCGACCTCGATGGAGCGACGACTCTCGGTCACCTGCGTGCCGCGGGCGAGGTCTCCTGCACCGGAGTGCACGGCGCGAACCGACTCGCTTCGACGTCGCTCCTGGAAGGGCTGCTGTGGGGATGGAGGTCCGGCCGCGCCGCGATTCGCGCGCTGAGCGCCGAACCGCTTCGCCGTCGAGTCGAGGTCCGCCCGTGGCAGCCGGAGTACGAGCCGGTCGACCCGGCACTGATCGCGCAGGACTGGCTGGTCGTGCGGCACACGATGTGGAACTACGTCGGACTCCTGCGCTCCGAGAAGCGCCTCGACCGCGCCGGCCGGATCCTGGGCGAGCTCCGCGACGAGATCGAGAACTTCTATCGGCGCGGGACGATGTCCGACGAGCTCGTCGGGCTCCGCAACGGAATCCAGACGGCGCTCGCCATCCATCGGGCGGCTTCGGACAACCGGGTCTCTCGCGGCTCCCACTACCGCGAAAACGGCGTCGAGGCCGCTCCGACGCCGAAGCGGAAGAGAGCGACGCTGCTATAGTCGGCCGAACGTTCGCATGAGTCTTCTCTACATCCATTACGAGGCCGACGAGCGCGCCGGGCGCGTGCAGAAGCTCGCGAAGAGCGGGGCGCACATCATCGTCTCCGAGCCGCGCTGGCCGGCGTTCTGGGAAATCGCAAAACGGGAGAAGCCGATCGCCGTGGCGGTCGATTTCTCCCACGCGCCGTCGCATGCCCTGGAAACCGCGGACTACATCGCCAAGGCGAAGGAGACGCGCGATTCCGCGCTCTATCTCCTGCGCGTTCCGGAGGATCGCCTGGACGTCGTCCGGAAACGGCTTCCGCAGGCGGCGATCGTCACCGAGCCGGAGCTCGCCGAACGGCTCGCGGCAATCGAACGGGAAGCACAGACGCGCGCGCTCGAAAAGAAGGAAGCAGCCGCGGTGGCGCGCCGGACGGCGCAGGCTGCGCGACAGGCCGCCCGAAAGGCGGCCGCGGGGCCGGCGAAACCCGGCAAAGCTACGAAAGCCGCGAAGCCCGTGAAGAAAGTGAAACCGGCGGCGAAGAAGGCCGTGGCCGTCGCCCGCAAGAGGCCCGCTCCCCCCGCAAAAAAGGGCGCAAAGAAGGCCCGTCGCTCCTCGACCGCCAAGAAGAAATAGACCCGCGACCCGGAACCAAGGCTCCAGGACCGGAAGGCGTCCGTCGGTCCGATAGAATCGGCCCCTTTCGTACGGGAGGACCGATGCCCACAGGATTCCAGAAAGAGGATCTCCGCAAGTACGCCTCGACGAAGAGGGACGAGTACGAAGAGGTCCTGGAAAAAATTGTGGAAATCCCGACCGTCTCGGTCGAGCCCGAGCGCAAAGCCGACGTCCGGCGCGGCGCGGAGTACGCGGTTTCGCTCCTCGAGTCGTTCGGCGCAAAGGCCCGCCTCTACGACACGAAGGGCCACCCGATCGTCCACGGCCGGTACCACCGGAGCGACAAGGTCCCTACCCTGACCGTCTACAACCACCTGGACGTCCAGCCGGCGGAAGGGCCGGATTGGGAGACTTCTCCGTTCGACTTCGTCCGGAAGGGCGACCGATACTTCGGGCGCGGCACGACCGACGACAAGGGACCCGCCATGACGGCGCTCTTCGGAGCGCGTTACGCGTGGGAGCAGGACGTTCCTTTGAACGTCGATTTCCTCTGGGAGCTCGAGGAGGAGATCGGAAGCCCGCATTTCGAAGGGACGATCAAGGAGCACGCGAAGGAGCTCGCCACGGATTCGGTCGTCGTCTCCGACACGGTCTGGGTCTCGCGGGCGCGTCCCGCTCAGCCGGCGGGCCTGCGCGGCCTCCAGGGCTTCCGCTTCACGCTCCAGACCGGCGAGACCGACCAGCACTCGGGCACCGCTGGCGGCGCCGCGCGCAACCCGGTGACGGAGATCTGCCAGCTGATCGCGGAGTGCGTCGACGGCAAGACCGGCCGGGTGAAAATCCCCGGCTTCTACGCGGACGTCGTCCCGCCGACCAAGCGTGAGCTCGAGGACCTGAAGAATTGCGGCTTCACAACGAAAGACTTCAAGCGCGACCACCTGTTCCGGTCGCTGCGCGTCGACGACCCGCTCGAGATCATGAAGCGCGTCTGGATGATGCCGACCTTCGAAGTCCACGGCATCGCCGGCGGCTACCAGGGACCGGGTGTCAAGACGATCATCCCGCCGAAGGCGACCGCGATCGTCTCCTGCCGGCTGGTTCCGAACATGAACCCGAAGAAGATCGTCCGGCTGGTCACGAATTTCGTGAAAGACAGGAACCCGGACGTGAAGGTGTCCGCGGAGCACGAGCTCGCGGCCTACCAGGGCAAGACGACCGGACCCTACGCCGACGCAATCCGGGCGGCGATGAAGTTCGCGTTCGGAAAAGAACCGGTCTTCGTGCGCGAGGGGGGCTCGATCGGCGCGGTCCTATCGATGGAAAAGGTCTTCAAGGTTCCGGTGTTCTTCCTCGGTTTGTCGCTGCCCGAGCACGGCTATCACGCGCCCAACGAGAACTTCGACTGGGGCCAGGCAGAAGGTGGGATGGCCGCGTTCGCGGACTACTTCCGGCGCGTCGCGGAGCTGCCGCCGAGCTAGCGAACCGCCACGCGGAAGAAGAGCGGAAGGGGAAATTACTTGTCCGCGTAGCCCATGAGACGCCGGAAGAACCCACGGCGGTCCTCGTGCTTGACGAGCAGCTGCTCGAGCTCGCCCCGATCGAAGAAGATGCCGCCACACGAGGAGCATCTTTCGACCTCGATTCCGGAGATCGTCTCGACGGCCATGTCGTGACCGCACTTGGGGCACTTGTGCCAGTGCGCATTGCGGAGCTCTTCGGACTCCGCGGTCTTCTTCGCGCTCTCCGCGGCCTCGCGCTTGTTGCGCGCCGCCTCCATCATCTGGGCTTCGTTCTGACGGAACCAGTCATCCTCGCGCCCCTTGCGGATGTCTTCGGTGTCCCAGGCCATGCGCGGATCTTAGATCGGAAGGGCTATCGCAACAGGTCCTCGAGTGAGACCGATCCCTCGGTCTTTGCGTCGCGATACTTCACGATCACGGGCGTCTGGAGCGAGAGACCCCAGGCCTTCCCCTTTCCCTCGTGGATCGCGCGGGCGCCGGGTACGACGACCGCGCCGGCCGGAATTTCCAGTGGCCGCCCGGGTCCCCTGCGGTACTCCTTCCCGCGGACCACGTCGTAAACGGGCGTTCCGCCGGTCAGGATCGTTCCCGCCGCGATAACCGCCCGCTCACGAACAACCGCGCCCTCGTAAATCCCGCAGTTGCCGCCGATCAGGACCTCGTCCTCGACGATGACGGGGAGCTCTCCCACCGGCTCGAGAACCCCGCCGATCTGCGCTCCCGCCGAGACGTGCACTCGCCGTCCGATCTGTGCGCACGATCCGACGAGGACGTGCGAGTCGAGCATCGTTCCTTCGCCGATCCAGGCGCCGACGTTGACGTACGACGGCGGCATGATCGTGACTCCTCGCCCGACGTAACAGCCGTCGCGAACGGCAGTTCCTCCCGGCACGATCCGTATGCCGGAATCGAGCGTGAGCGCTTTCAGCGGAAACGTGTCCTTGTCGAAGAAGGAAAAGCCCGAGGCGACCGGTTCGACGACCGAGCCGATGCGAAATCCCAGCAGGATTCCTTTCTTGACCCAGGTCCGAACGACCCAGCGGTCCCCTTCCCTGTCGGCGGCGCGGATGGAGCCATCATTCAAGCCCGCCTTGAGCTCTTCGAAGAGGCGCCGGGTCTCTTCCGGCGAAAGCGCGCCGCGATCGGCTGCGGCTTCCTCGATCGATCGGGCGAGACCCGTCGTGTCGCGCGTCATGGGAGCCGCCTGTCAGCGCGCCGAAGCGGCCTTCTTCGGAAGGAGCTTCAGGCCGCCGAGAAGCTTCTCGATGCGGCGCCGTGTGTCGTCGCGGACCGGAACGAGCGGGAGCCTCAGGGTGTCGCCGCAGCGCCCCATCGCCGAGAGCGCGCACTTGGCCGGCCCCGGGCTCGATTCCCAGAAGTTCATTTCCATGAGCGGCAGATATTTCCGCTGGAGCTTCCGCGCTTCGTCCCATCGCCCCCCGAGCGCCGCTCCGACGAGCGCGCTCATCTCGCCCGGGATCTCGTTCGAGGCGACCGAGATGAGACCGCGCCCTCCCAGAGCGATCAGCGCGAGCGCCGTCGAGTCCTCTCCCGAGAGCACCACGAAATCTTCCGGGAGCATCGTCATGAGGCGCGCGATCTTGCCGAAGTTCGGAGACGCCTCCTTCAATCCGACCACGCGTGGAATCTCCGCGAGCCGGAGGATCGTCTCGACGTCCATGTCGGTTCCGGTGCGGGTCGGCACGTTGTAGACGATGACGGGCACGTCCGCCGCTTCCGCGATCGCGGAGAAATGCCGCACGAGGCCGTCGGGCGAAGGCCGGTTGTACATCGGGGAGACGGAGAGGATGCCGTCGGCTCCCGCTTCGACGGCGTCGCGCGCCCAGAAGACCGCCTTCGCGGTGTGGTTGCCGCCCGCTCCGGCAATGACCGGGACCCGGCCCGCGGCGGCTTTCACGACCGCGGCCGTGACCCCCTTTCTCTCTTCTCCCGAAAGTGTCGCGGACTCCCCGGTCGTCCCGCACGGCACGAGGAAGTCGATCCCCTGATCGATCTGCCACTCGACCAGCTTGGTCAGCGCGCGGAAATCGATCCGACCCTTGTCGTCGAACGGAGTGACGAGCGCGGTCCCGCAGCCCTTCCAGTCCACGCGATACACGGTTCCTCCTCCGAGGTCTCTAACGGACCTCACCGAGCAACTCACCGAACTCGAACACGCCCTGCCGACCCGCGATCCGCTCCGCGGCCCAGACGGCGCCACGGGCGAACCCGGCGCGCCCCCGGGCGCGGTGAACGAGCTCCACCTCGTCCTCGGGCGACTCGAAGACGAGCCGGTGAAGGCCGGGTACCGTTCCGGCGCGCACGCTCGCGATCGGAGGTGCCTCTCCCGATTCCGCCTGGACGATCGCGGCGATCCGGCGCGCCGTGCCGGACGGTGCGTCCCGTTTTTCGGCGTGGTGCTCTTCGACGAGGTAGGCGGCGTAGCCCGCGGCCGGATAGAGCCTGGCGGCGAGCTTCGCGAGCTCGAAGAACTGTCTCACGCCGACTGAGAAGTTCGCGCCATGGACGAGGGCTCCTCCTCCCGAACGGAACTCATCGGCGATCCTCGGAAGCTCCCGGTCCCAGCCGGTCGTTCCGCAGACGACCGTTGCGCCCGAGCGCGCGAGGGCGGTCAGGTTCTGCGCGGCCGCGCCCGGATTCGTAAACTCGAACACGACGTCCGCCTCCGAGAGCCGCTCCGGCGTGAGGCCGGCGCCGCCGGTGTTGTCCCGCGAGTCGAGCTTCCACAGGACGTCGTGGCCGCGCCGGGCCGCCATCGTTTCGATCTCGCCGCCCATCTTTCCGGCTCCGACGATGCCGAAACGCATGCCGCCCATCCCTGCTGACGGGTGAATTCTATTCGAAGAACTCGGCGTGCAGCCGCTTGACGACCTGCTCCACGTCCCGCTCTTCCACGACGAAGGACACGTTCCGGCGCGAGGCGCCCTGCGAAATCATCAACACGTTGACGTCCTCGATCGTCCGAAACATGCGCGCGGCGAGCCCCGGCGTGTACTTGATGTCCTGACCGACCAGGCAGACGATCGCCCGGTCGCGGGCGACCTCGACCTGCGCGAGCCGTTCGAGGTCGCGCCGGATCTCGGGAAGCCGCGAGAGGTCGTCCATCGTCACCGAGACCGAAATCTCGGAGGTCGAGACCATGTCGACCGCCGTCTCCCATCGGGCGAAGACGTCGAAGAGAGTCCGCAGGAACCCGGAAGCCATCAGCATCCGGCTCGTCGAGACGTCCACCGTGGCGATCCCCTTCTTGAACGCGATCGACCGCACCCGGTCCGTGCCCGACCCGATGGAAGCGCGGATCTCCGTGCCCGCGAAGTCGGGTCGCCGGGAGTTCTTCACGCGAACTGGAATCCCCTTCTCGATCGCCGGCGCCAGCGTGAGCGGATGCAGAACACGGGCGCCGAAATAGGCGAGCTCGGAGGCCTCGTCGAAGGAAATGGTCGGTATCGGCCGGGCTCCGGGAACGACGCGCGGATCGGCGGTCATCATCCCGTCTACGTCCGTCCAGATCTCCACCGCCTCGGCTCCGAGCGCCGCTCCGAGGAGCGCCGCAGTGTAGTCCGACCCGCCCCGCCCGAGAGTCGTCGTCGCACCGGCGTGGCTCGATCCGATGTACCCGGCGACGACCGGAATCTCCCCTCGCTCGCAAACGGGGGCGAGCCTTTCCTGCACGCGCTTCTCCGTCTCCTGCAGGTCCGGCTGCGCGCGCCCGAAGCGGTCGTCGGTTGTGACGATCTCGCGCGAGTCGAGCCCAACGGCGGGAAGAGATCGCGCCGCGAGCGCTCTCGCGACGACGATCCCGGCCGCCATCTCGCCGTGGGCGAGAAAGTGATCGCGGCCTGCCGCGGGAACGGAGCGAAGCACCGCGACGGCCCGCGCCATTCTCGCAAGCTCCTCGAAGAGGGGAACGAGCTCCGCCTCGATCACCGGAGAGCCGCCCGCGAAAAAATCGCGCAGCACGCGCTCGGTATCGCGCTGGAGACGGGAGAGGCCGGACAGGGCGCGCACTTCCTCGCCGGCCGCCGCCTGGGCGAGCGCCTCGATGAGCCGGTCGGTCGTGTCCCCGATCGCCGAGACCACGACGACCGGGCAGTCGCTCCGGGCGCGGGCGACGATCGCGCATGCCCGCTCGAGCGCCGGCGCGTCCTCGAGCGACGTGCCGCCGAACTTCTGGACGATCAGGCCGGAAGTCCCTCGCGGATCTTCAGGAGAGCAACCCCTTCGCCACCGCGAATTCCGCATTCAGGATCGACGCGCCGGCCGCGCCCCGGACGGTGTTGTGCCCGAGCGCCGTGAACTTCCAGTCGAGAAGCCGGCACGGTTTCAAACCACCCACGACCGTGCACATCCCGTCGAACACGTCGACGTCGCGCCGCGGCTGTGGCCTGCTCTCCTCACGGAGATAGACCACCGGCCGCGGAGGCGCCGACGGAAGGTCGGAGACGTCGGCGCGGCCACGGAAACCTTCCCACGCCTCTTCGACCTCGCCGGCCGAGGCCTTGCGCCCGAGGCCGACGGAGACCGACTCCGTGTGGCCGTCCTCGACGGGAACCCGGTAGGTCATCGCCGAAAGCACGATCGGCGCGGGGCCGCCGGAGCCGTCGCGCGCGCCTCCCAAGATTTTCGCGACCTCTCGTTCGATCTTCTCGGCCTCCTCCGGGATGTCCGGGACGACGTTGCCCAGGATGTCGAGCGACGCCACGCCGGGATACCCGGCTCCGGACACGGCCTGCATCGTCGACACGAATGCCCGGTCGACTCCGAAGGCGCGGTCGAGCGGTGCGAGCGCCATCGTCACGAACATCGCGGAACAGTTGGCGTTCGTCACGAGCGCGCCCTTCCACCCGCGGCGAGTCCTTTGACGCTCGAGTAGACAGAGCGAATCCGGGTTGATCTCCGGGATCAAGAGCGGCACGTCCTCGTCCATCCGGTGCGCCGACGCGTTGGAAAAGACGAAGAGACCGCGCCGCGCGAAGAGCGGCTCGACCTCGCGCGCCGTCGTCGAGTCGAGCGCCGAGAAGACCGCGCGACACGGGAGCTCGTCCGTCACCGCCGAAACGTTGCGGGAAGCGAGTGCGTCGGGAAGCGGGGAGGAGAGCCGCCACCGAGCGGCCTCCGCGTAAGGCTTTCCGGCCGAGCGCTCGGAGGCGGCTACCGCCGTGATCTCGAACCAGGGATGCCGGGCGAGTCTCTCGACGAACCTCTGGCCGACGGTGCCCGTTGCTCCGAGAACTCCGACGGGTATCTTCTCGCTCGGTGTCCGCACCGCGCGAGTCTAACGTCGGAGACCGGCCCGTATAATCGAGAGGTTCCCGGGAACCATTGGTCATGAGCTCCGCAACCCCCGGACCCCGATGTCCGCGCTGTCGCCGGCCGGTCGCCGCATGGCGGCTCGCTCACTGCGTTTACTGCGGGGAAAGCTTTCCGCCTGACCTGAAAGAAGGCTACGAGGCACCGGAAGCTCTGAAGTGGATCGAACGGCCGGCGATCCCGATCGATGCCGCGAGGCAGCTTGAGATGATGAAGGTCCTGCCCTGGGAAGCAAAGAGGAAGCCGAAGCCGGCCCTTCTCTTCATCGCCGGCCTTTCTCTCGCCGGGTTCGTGACGATCTTTGTCCTTCTCTATCGGATCGCGAGCCGATACATGCCTTCCTTCAGCTTCCTCGTTCTCATCATCGGCGCGATCTTCGTGGGCTATCTCACGTGGGCGTTCGCTCGCGTGTATCGTCGTGGGGCGGGCTGACCCTCGTTCTCTCGATTTCCCAGACGTGAAGAAGCCCCGGTATCCGGGGCTTCTCGGAAAAATCGGCGCGGCGACGGTCAGACGACGGGTCGCCCCTGAATCAACCGGATGATCAGAACGACGACTGCGATCACGAGGAGAATGTGGATGAAGCCGCCGAGGGTGTAGCCCGAAATCAAACCCAGGAGCCAGAGAACCAGCAGGATGATGAAAATGGTCCAAAGCATGATGTTTTCTCCTCCTTTACGGTCGAGCCACTGAGGCAGCCCGTAGAGCCTACAGCGAAGCTCGTGCCAGTTTCCTAAGTCCCGAGTCCAAGACAGCCCGGAACGTGCATCTCAAGAACCCCGCGGATCTCGCCAGCCGGCTGGAGCTCGCCGAACCCCAACGCGTCTTGCTGGTCGACTCGCCCGGGGAGCTCTCCACTCTCGTGGCCGGCGCGCGCTTCGGTGGAAAGACGACGAGGGAGACGAGCGGCGATGCGATCCGCTCGGTCAAGGAGAAGTTCGATGCGATCCTGGTCTGGAGGGAGGATCGCTCCGGGTCACGGTCGATTTTCGAAAGAGCGGTCGAGCGGCTGGAGCCGGGCGGCGCCTTGTGGATCGTCACCGCGATGAAGAAGGTCCGCGGCCCGCGAACGCCGGCCGTTCACCGGCTGGAGCTGTCCGATCTCGTCAAGGCATTCCAGAAAGAGGGCCTCGCGCACGACCGCGACGTTCGAGTGACGGCGTGGAACGTGGCCTATCGGTTCGTCAAAACGTGAGCCGTGGTTCCCGTCATCCCGAAGAGCGAGGCGACCCTACTGACAGTCATTCCGAGGAGCGAAGCGACGAGGGCACCGAGCGCCGTCTGCGGCGTGAGAACGACCGCAGAGCGCGACAAGCGCCGTCGTCGAGACGGCGCTAATCCTTTGATTTCGACGGATCCCTCGCTCGGGATGACAAATAAGATCTACTCCACGTAGGGAAAGAACTTTCCGGTGACGCGGAAGAATCGCCCCGTCGCCGAATCGACCGTCAACTGGCAGCGCGTGACCTCGAGAGTCGTCGAGAAAGCGACGCCGGGCGCTTTCAGGCTGATCGGATAGCGGGTGCTGACCTTCAGGGGCGTGTTGAAGTCGAAGCGCACGCCGGTCGCAGTGACTTCGAGAACCTGACGCGCCGTCTCCCAGCGCACCTTGAGCTCGTACTCCCCCGGCTTGGGGCGCTTGGGCGGCTTTCCAGAGTCGCTGCCGCGCGAAGTCCGTTCGGCAGCGACGGGTGGGTCGGTCTTTCGGTCAGGCATGTGCGATTTCGGGCTGAGGTCGGTAGCCCCTCAACCCTTCAGTATCTAGCGAAACTTACGCCAGGATATTCCCCGCGGATCTCCGAGGCTACCTGGTAGCGGCCTGAAGCTACTTTTTTGCGAGCGAGGCCGCAAGCCGGATCGCGGCCTGCATGCCCTCTTTTTCGCGAACCGCACGGACCCGGGCCTTCTCCGCCGGTTTCAGCCTCCGGACGTAGCCCATGTACTTGCCCTGGAGCCTCCGAAGAGCCCGGACTTTCGGTGAAATGGCGACCCGGCGGCGCCGGACGGCGCGCGGAGCCCTCGCGGCTGCGGTTCGGCCGCCCCGGCGCGAGCGGCCGCCCGGCATCCCTTCGAGCGCGGCCAGGCGTTCTCTCAGGCTCGCGATCTCCTTCGTTCGGCCGTTCAACACCGCCTTGACCTGGTTCTTCCGGATCCTTCCCTGGGACATGAGGGACTGCAATACATAGTGCGATTCTGCAGGTGTCATTCTCATCCTTCCAAGTCGTTACTGTGAGCGTTCTGTCAGCCGTTCCATTGCGAGGCCTCGGAGTCTACAACAAGCTATCCCGGTCCGGATCTGTGAGCTATTTCTTATGCAGAGAGCGCGCCGCCGACGCGGGTTTCGCCTTCAATGCAACTTTTTTCTTCGACGCGGCCGCGCGGGGTGCTCGCGGAAGCAGCGTAAGAACGACGTCGGGACGAATCACCTTCCCCTCGGTCATGACATAGGCGCGGTGGACGACGTTGCGCAGCTCGCGCACGTTGCCCGGCCAGTCGTGAGCCTGGAGGAGGTCCAGCGCCTTCGGGTCCCATGCCGTCACACCGCTGCGCTCCTGCTCTTCGATCATCTTGCGGAAGTGCTCGGACAGAAGCGGGATGTCGTCCCGGCGATCCGAGAGAGGCGGAAGAGCTAATGGAAAAACGTTCAGCCGGTAGTAGAGATCCTCGCGCAGCTTCTTATGGCGGATCGCGTCGTGCGGATCGCGGTTGGTGGCGGAAATGAGTCGGACGTCCACCTTGAGCTCCTGGGAGCCGCCGACCCGACGCAGCGTCCGGTCCTCGAGAACCCGCAGCAGCTTGACCTGGAGCTCCGATCCCATCTCGGTGATTTCATCCAGGAAGAGAGTTCCTCCCGCCGCTTCTTCGAAATAGCCGACGCGGCGCTTGTCGGCCCCGGTGAACGAACCGCGCTCGTGACCGAAGAGCTCGCTCTCGATGAGCGTCGGGGAAATGGCGCCGCAGTTGAATGCCACGAACGGCTTCGCGGCTCTCCGCGACAGCCGATGAATCGTGCGGGCGGCGACTTCCTTGCCGCTGCCAGAAGCGCCGGTGATGAGAACGGGAGCGTTCGACCTGGCGACACGACGGATGATCTCGAAGATCTCGGTCATGACCGGCGAGCGGCCCACGAGGTCGCCGAGCCGTCCGGTCTCCTGCAGTTCGGCCCGAAGCGTCTCGACCTCCGACTCGAGGCGGCGCCGGTCTGCCAGCCGGTTGAACACCACCTCGAGCTGCGCGGGCCGGAGAGGTTTGAGCAGGTAGTCGACCGCGCCGGCCCGGAGCGCTTCGATGGCATTGTCGATCGAGCCTTGTCCGGTGATGACGATTCCTTCGCGATCCGCGTCGGTCTCCCGGGCCGCGCGAAGGACTTCGATTCCGTCGCCGTCGGGAAGGTGAATGTCGACGATCAGCAGGCGGGGATCGAACTCCTCGAGAGCGCGGCTCGCGTCCTTGACGGTTCCGACCGAGAGCGCCTCTCCCCCGAGGTCCTTGACGGACTCTTCGAGCCCTTTCCGGGTCGCCAGATCGTCTTCGACGATGAGAACCTTCAAGCCGTCTCCTCTGGAAGCGCGAGAACGGCGGAAACCCGATCTCCGTCCTGACCGAGCCGAACGACACCGCCGGCGTCGGCGGCGTACAACCGCGCGCGCGCCAGCCCCATTCCCCAATTCTTCCCGGAGGCGGCCGAGCGCGGAGCGAACAATTTCTCCGGATCCTCCGCGGGAAGATTGCCGCGATTCTCGATGCGTGCCTGAAGACGTTCGCCGTCTCTCTCGAGAGAAACCGAAACCGGCGAAGAGGACGCGGATTCGAGCGCATTCACGACGAGGGACGAGAGCGCCTCCGAAAGCTTTTCTCGATCGCCCGTTACGCGACCTCCGGTCCGTCCCGCAAGGATGACGCCTTCGCTGGCATACGCGCTCAGAGCCGATTCGACCCAATCGTCGAACGAAAACGTTTCGACGCGGCCGGGCGTCGCGAGCAGGAGCTCCCGTCCCTTCTCGAAGAGGTCGAATGCCCGGCCGAGCTCGGTCTTCGCGATCTCCAGCGATTCCGAAGGGTCTTCTCCGCGCGCAAGGCGGCGGTTGGCTCCCTCGAGGTGGAGCGAAACCGCTGACAGCGGCGTCGCGAGATCGTGAAGGAATGTGCGCAGGAACCGGCGGCGGGACGAGTCTTCGCGACTCTCGGGGTCCGGCGTCAACTCGGCATCCTTTGTGCTACAAACACCAGAACCAACGGGGCCATCGTATGCCAAAAGCCGCCCACGCCGAAGAAGCGTCCGTCGAGGTTCGCCCGCCCGCCGCGGTGCGCTCTTCTCTCAAGACGCGCCTGAAAGTCTCCGCCTTCGTCGGGCTCGGCATCATCGCGGCCTGGCTCTATTACACGGTCAACCAAGTGCTCACGCTCTACGACGTCACGCGGGACATTCAGCGGACGACCGATCTGCGCGATCGGGTCGGTGACGCGAAGACGGCGCTCGCGGAAGCGGAAGACTCGCTCGACCGATATACACAGACGGGTCAGGGCTACGACCTCTCGAGATATCACAATGGCCGGACGACGCTGCGTGCTTCGCTCGGAGCGATCCGTCGCCGGATCCTCTCCGAGAGCTCGCGGGGCTCGCTCGAGCAGGCGGAAGCGGCCGAGGAGATCTATTCGAAGGCGGCCGATCGGGCGATCGCGCTTTGGGTGCCCGGAAGCCCATCGGCGGCGCGCGAGCAGCGAGACAGCGTCGTCGAGCCGGCGGCCGCCGCGCTGCGCGACGGGCTTCTCGAGCTGGACAATCGGTTCGGCCGCAACGAAGCGATCGCCGAGGGGCGTCTTGCCGGCGCCCGCGATTCCGCCACCGCCGCCCTCGTGATTCTCGCGGGGCTCATCCTCGCCGGACTCCTCTGGCTCCTCGCCGACGTCGACCGCCGTATCCTGTCCCCCGCCGTCTCCGCCGCAGGAGCTCTGTCGGATCTCGCATCCGACCGCCAGCCGCCGCGACTTTTCGAGGCGTCCGGAGACGAGATCGGAGAGCTTGGCCGGCAGTTCAACCGCGCGGCGGCCGCTTACGAGGATCGCGGTCGAGCGCTCGAGGAGCGTGACATTCAGGCCTCGGTCAACGCGGTGCTGGCGGCGGCCGCGACGGTCAACGACCTGAAAGGGTTCGGCTCGAAAGTCCTGGAAACGGTGCTCGATGTTTCGGGCGCGGCGTCTGCCGTGTTGTACCTCCCCGACCCCGACGGGACGTTCGCGCCAGCCGAAGCGATCGGCGGAAGCCCCGGATCGGAGGAGCGGATCGGACGTGACGAGGCGCGGCGGGCGGCGCTCGAGAAGAAGTCGATCTTTCTCTCGGTGGGTCCGCGGACCCCGACGATCAACGTCTTCGACGGCAGGATCCTGCCGCGCGAAAGCGTGCACGTTCCTCTCATCTACTTCGAGCACGTCGTGGGCGTGCTCGCACTCGGATCGTCGCAGCCATTCACCGCCAACGCGCGCAACGTGATCTCGGCGATTGCGCCGAGCCTCGCCGTCGCCGTCGCGAACGCGGCGGCGAATGAGCGCGTCGCCGAGCAGACCCGGCGTCTGGCGGAACAGAACGAGCTGCTCGAGGACCAGCGCAGCCGGATCGCGCGCACCAACCAGGAGCTCCAGCGGGCCTCGGCACTGAAGGATCGCTTTCTCGCCTCGGTCTCGCACGAGCTGCGCACGCCGATGACCGTGATCCTCGGATTCACCGGAGCGCTCCTGAAGGGCGGTCAGGGAAACTTGAACGCTCAGCAGCGCGAGAGCCTGGAGCGCGTACAGCGCAACGCGAAGCTGCTGCTCGGGCTCATCAACGACGTGCTCGACATCTCGAAGATCGAAGCCGGCAAGGTCGAGATCGACCGGCAGACCGTTTTCCTGGCGGCGCTCGCCCGTCAGATCGAGGCGGACTACGCGGAACCCGCGCGTAACAAAGGACTGACGCTTCGGGCCGAGACCGCGCAAGGGCTCGATGCCGTGACGAGCGATCCGGCGAGGGTCATGCAGATCGTCTCGAACCTCGTCGGCAACGCGCTCAAATTCACCGAGCGCGGTTCCATCACGGTCCACTTCGAGCCGCGCGAGAAGGACCATTGGGCGATCCTAGTTTCCGACACCGGTATCGGCATCCCGGAAGAGGAGCAGGCCGCGATCTTCGACGAATTCCGCCAGGGGGAAGCAGCCGAGCACCGCGGCCGCGGGGGAACCGGCCTGGGTCTCGCCATCGTCAAGAAGCTCGCCCGCATGCTCGGCGGAACGGTCTCGGTCGAAAGCGCCGTCGGCCAGGGTTCGCGCTTCACCGTCGTGCTGCCGCGCGATCTGCCGGAGGAGCCGCGGACGACCGCGGCCGTGACCGAGCCCCAGGCTTGGCCCGTCCCGGTAGCGCAACCGGGGCGCACGATTCTCGTCGTGGACGACGACGAAGGAGTCCGCCGGCTCTTCGTCTACGAGCTCGCGCCGCTCGGAATTCAGGTCCTCGAAGCGCGCGACGGACGCTCGGCTCTCGAGATCGCCGCCTCCGAGCGTCCCGACGCGATCCTGCTCGACGTCCTGATGCCCGGTCTCGACGGCTGGGAGACTCTCCGTCTGCTGAAGGAGCGTCCCGAGACCCGCAATATCCCGGTGGTCATTCTCTCCGTCGTGGACAACCGCGCGTTCGGACTATCGCTCGGAGCGTTCGACTACCTCGTCAAGCCGGTCGAGATCTCGACGCTTCTCGACAGCCTGTCGCGCGCGGGCGTCCTGGCGTCGCGCGGACATCTCCTGGTAGTGGACGACGATGCCGACGTCCGCGAGCTCCTGACGCGGGAGCTCGTGAGCGCGGGTTATCGCGTCCAGACCGCCGAAGGCGGGTCCGAGGCGCTGCAGGCCATGACGCAGGAGCGGCCGAGCGCCGTGCTCCTCGATTTGATGATGAAGCCGCCGGACGGGTTCGAAGTCCTCTGCCGCATGCGTGAGGACCCCGCCCTCCGCGAGGTCCCGGTCGTCATCGTGACCGCGAAGGACCTCACCGAGAAGGACCAGGAGATTCTGAACGGATCGGCGCAGCGTGTGATCCGCAAGGCCGCCGATCCGTCGCGCCTGGTCGCGAAAGTCCTGCGCGCGGTCGAGGAAGAAAAGACCGCATGACGGATCCGAGCTAGCTGATGGCGCGCATTCTCGTGGTCGAAGACTCTCCCGACATCCGCGTCCTCGTGCGGATGCTGCTCGAGGCGGCGGGGCACGAAGTCACGACGGCCTCGGACGGCCGCGCGGGTGTCCAGACCACGCGATTGGAGCGGCCCGACCTCGTTCTCATGGACCTGTCGCTGCCGGTCCTCTCGGGATGGGAAGCCACGAAAGAGATCAAGGAGCACCCGGACACGGCGGCGATCCCGGTCGTGGCCGTCACCGCCCACGCGATGCACGGTGACCGCGAGCGCGCCCTCGCGGCGGGCTGCGACGGCTTCATCCCCAAGCCGATCGACGAGGAGACCTTCGAGCCGCTCGTTCGTTCCTATCTTCGACCTGTCCCGGAGGAACTCCCCCCTCAGGAGTCCGCGGAGCCGGCTCCGGAGACCAAGCCGAGCGTGACGGAGCCGGGCCGGATCCTCGTCGTGGACGACAACGACGAAGTGACACAGGTCATCCGGAGCGACCTCGAGACCGAAGGGCACGTGGTCGTCGTCGCGCGGACTCTCGAGGAGGCTTCGTCCATCGCCCAGGAGGACTGCCTCTTCGACCTCGCGATCGTCGACGTGATGCTCGGAGCCGAATCGGGGTACGACCTCGCGGCGGACCTCGTCTCGCGCTCCGGCGAATACCTGCCGGTGCTGCTCGTGACCGCCGGAGAGATCGATCGCGAGAAGGGATTTGCGGCCGGCGGCGACGACTTCATTGCGAAGCCGCTCGACCCGGCCGAGCTCGGGGCGCGCGCCCGCTCTCTCATCCGGGTCGGCCGGGCGATCCGGTCCCAGGGCCGGGCGGCCCGGGAACGCTCCGAGGCCTACGAGAAGCTCGCCGAGCTCGATCGGCTGAAGTCCGACTTCCTCTCCACCGTTTCGCACGAGCTCCGCACACCGCTCAACACGATCATCCTGCTCTCGCACCTGATCGAACGCGAGGGGCAGAATCCCGCCGACGAGGAGCGCCGTCTTCACGACATCCACGTCATCCGCGAGAGCGCCGAAACGCTGCTCCGGATGATCAACAACATCCTCGACCTCGCGAAGCTCGAGGCGGGACAGCGTGATCTCCATCCGCAGCAGACGCCGTTGAGGCCGATGCTCGCCGATACGGCGGATCTGCTGGAGCCGCAGGCCCGCGCGAAAGGACTCGCGCTCGACACGGAGATCGCCCCCGACCTGCCGGAGACCGCGGTGCTCGATCGCGAGAAAGTCTTCCGTGTCCTGATCAATCTCCTCTCGAACGCCGTCAAGTACACGCAGAAAGGGCGCGTCGTGCTCCGGGCGGCGCCCTGGCAGGAGAGCATCTCTTTCGAAGTCGAGGACACGGGCAACGGCGTACCGGCGCATCTCGTGGGGACCGTCTTCGAGCCTTTTCGCCAGATCCGCACGGGGGATGGAGAGGCTCCGCGCGGGACCGGTCTCGGACTGACGATCTCCAAACAGCTCGTCGAGCTCATGGGAGGCGATCTCATCTTCGACAGCCGCGAGGGGGAGGGAACCCGCGTGACGTTCACGCTGCCGCAGCTCCAGGAGCTGCTCGACGAGACGGCGGTATCCGTCGCGGCCGAAGCACCCGCGGCGGCGGCGAGCGGAAAGGGCCGGCGGGTCCTGGTCGTCGAGGACGACGCTTTCTCCCGTTACGGATTGAAGAGTCTTCTCGAGTCGGAAGGCTACGAAGTCACGGAAGCGGGCGCGCTCGCGGAAGCCGAAGAGGAGATCGAACGCCGGCCACCGGACGTGCTGATCCTCGACATCACGCTGCCGGACGGGGACGGCGCCGAGTGGCTTCGGCTACTCGCCAAGCGCGAAGGGCGGGTGCCGTTTCCGGTTCTCGCGCTCACCGGGGTCACGGCGGACGAAGACACCCGGAGAATCGAGCGATCCGGCGTCTCTGCGATCCTTCAGAAGCCGGTCAACGTCGGACTGCTCTTCCAGGCGCTACGGGATTCGCAGGCCGCCGCTCATGCGGCGAGCTCCACGCCGTAACCTCAGGCCAGAACGTCTCTTCGCAGGAACACGCCGTAGGCCACAGCCGTCGCTGCCAACGCCCAGATCGTCAGAACGACGACCGCGAACGGCAGGCTCATTCCCGTGATGGGAGGTGGCGACCCCGAGTAGTAGTCGGGCAGAGGCAGGTTCGTCACGAAGAGGTAACGCTGTGCCTCCCAGGAGGGCGCGACCCGCGGGAGGATCGTTCCTGCGATCAAGGCTGCCAGCATCGTTCCCATGGCGGCGGCGGTCGAGCGCAGCACGACCGACGTGAGAAACGCGATCGCGCCCACGGTGAGCGCCGCGAACCAGGCGAGCCCGAACGCGAGCAAGGCGTCCTGCCAGAGCGGCAGGGAGCGCACCCCGGCCGGATCGAAGGTCTCACCGGAGAGACGAAAACCCGCCAGGACGGGCGCCCCCCACCCGCGGTAGCCGAAGGCAAGCCCTCCGAACAGGTAGGCGACGAGGCCTCCGAGCGCGACGGTCAGGGTGATCGCCACGGCCAGTGCGACGAGCTTCGACGTCAGGACTCGCGCGCGGCCGACCGGGCGGGTCAGCAGGAGCTTGATGGTGCCCTGGGCGAATTCGGACGAGACGATGTCGGCCGCGAAGAGGATCGCGAGGAGCGGCAGGAGAAGATAGCTCGACGCGTTCGCGAAGGCGCGCGCGAAGAGCGGTCCCGAAATCGCGTCCGGGTTGACGTTGCGGTCGAGGTGGTACTGGACGCGCGCGATCTCGAACCGGACCCATCGGAGCTGCGTTTTCGGAAGACGCCCCGAGCGCTCCCAGTTCTGCATCCGCGCAACACGTTCCTGCGCCTCGATTCTCCAGTCGCGGCCGGGACGGCGGTCTTTCGCCTGCGTCTGCGCGAAAACGATCAGCCCGTTCAGCGCGACGAGGATGAGAAGCGCGACCCGAAATCGCCGGCGCTTCAGGAGCTTCAGGATCTCGTTTTCGACGAGCGGCGCGAACTTCATACGGTCTCCCCGCCGGTCACTTCGAGAAAGAGTTCCTCGAGCGTCGAGGACTGGCGTTCGACGCCGAAGACCCGGACGCCGGCCGACGCGAGCGCCGCGAGCGCTTCGGGCACCGCGTCGCGCTCGACCTCGGCCGACACGGTTTCGTCGCCGTCCACCCGCGCCGAGCCGTCCCGTGCAAACGTCTCGAGGATCTCGGCGGCGTGCGCGGCCGGGCGTGCGAGGAAGAGCAGCCGATCCGCGCCGCGCGTCGCGAGGAGCTCGCGCACCGGTCCCACCGCGAGCGTGCGGCCACGGTGGATGATGGCGACCCGGTCGCACGTCTGCTCGACTTCCGCGAGAAGGTGGCTCGAGACGAACACGGCGATCCCGCGCTCGGTGGCGAGGTGGCGGATGAGCTGCCGGATCTCGCGGATGCCCGCCGGATCCAGACCGTTCGCCGGCTCGTCCAGGATCAGAACTTCGGGCGCCCCCAGGAGCGCCTGGGCGAGCCCCAGCCGCTGCCGCATCCCGAGCGAATAGGTCGCCACCCGCTCGTCCAGGCGCGATTCGAGCGAGACGAGCCGGGCGAGCTCGGAAATTCGCGATTCCGCGCCGTCCGGAAGCATGCGCGCGAAGTGGAGAAGGTTTTCGCGCCCGGTCAGATATGGATAGAGGTCGGTGGACTCGACGATGCAGCCCACGCGGGCCATGGCCTTCGCGAAGTCTCGAGCAATGTCGAAGCCTCCGATCCGGACCTCGCCGCGGTCGGGCCGCGCGAGGCCCACGAGCATGCGAATCGTCGTCGTCTTGCCCGCGCCGTTCGGGCCGAGAAACCCGAAGACTTCGCCGGCGACGAGGTCGAAAGAGACGTCGGAGACCACCTCGCGTTTTCCGAATCGCTTCGTCAAACCATGGGCCGACAGGACGACCAGGCTCTCTCGACCGGCGCCTCCCATGATTTCCGTATTATCCCGGCATGCCTCGCTCCTCGCGTTTCTGGCTATGGCACGTCCCGGCAACGCTGGCGACGGTCGCTGGCGTCGTCTTCGCCGCCGGCTTCTGGCTCGCGCTCGCCGGCGGCGCCGGCGCGCCGCTCGGCGAGCCGCCACCGCCCCTGGCCCAGCGGGAAGCGTCCCGGCCCGCGGGAAAGCGGCTCGTTCTCGTCCTCGGCGATTCCCTTTCGCACGGCACCGGGGATCCGACCGGAAACGGTTACGCGACCGACGTCGCGGATTTTTTGAAGAGGCGTGGCCCCGTCGAGCTGGTGAACCTCGCCGTCGCGGGCGCGGAATCCTCCGACCTCCGGGAGCTGGTCGGCAGCGCCAACGTTCGGTCGCTCGCGTCCTCAGCGAACCTGATCCTCCTTTCGATCGGAGGCAACGACCTGTCCCATGCGCTCGGCGGTGCGGGCGCGCCCGGCGAGGCGCTCTCGGCGGTCGCAGCGACCCGCGCCCGTCTCGCCGGGAACCTGCGCGCGATTCTTTCCGAGCTCCGGGCCGCGAACCCCTCCGCGCCGATCCGCGTGCTCCTCCTCTATCAGCCGTTTTCGGGCGATGGCCGCGAGATCCGGGTCGGCGCCTCGCTCGTGCTCGCCTGGAGCGGCTTGATCAGCGAGACCACGCTCGCTTTTTCGAACGTCGCCGCGATCCCGGTCTTCGACCTCTTTCAGGGCCGGCCGGACCGGCTCGCCTCGGACCGCTTTCACCCGAATCGCGACGGTTATCGCGTGATCGCCGATCGCGTCATCCAGACCCTGCCGCGAGAGCTGTAAGCCAGCCAAAAAGAAGCCGCCTCGAAAATCGAGGCGGCTTGCCGGGAAGGAGGAGTACCCGGCGGACTTGGTCCGAATACTCAGCGATAGTCCGGGTTGTAGCTGCGGTCCCAGTACGTCCGGTTGAAGTCGTAGTAGGGGTCACCGCAGTAGGCTCCGTCCGGCTGGCAGGGCCGGTCGCCGCGGTAATAGCGATCGACGACCACCGGCCTCTCGACGACGACGTAGCGGCTGCGATATCGGCGAACCGGAATCCAGTGCGAGTGATAGATCCGGTGCGTTCGACAGGCGAACGCCGGACTGTAGAAGCCGTAACCGAAGCGCGGCCGGTAGATCACCCGGTAGCCGTAGGGCACGTACGATCCGACCGGAAACGCCCCATATCCGTAATAGCCGTACCGGCCGTAATACGGATCGCCGACGCCGACCGAGATCGAGCCGTGCGGCAGCGGGAACCTCCCGTAAAAGCGCACCTGCGCCTGTGCCGGAGCGGGGACGAAGAACGCCAGCGCCGTCGTGAGGAGAGCGCCTCCAACGAAAATTCGAGTAATTTTTCGCATCTTGACCTCCCGCCGCTCCTCCAGCGGCGTCATCGGAAAAAGGCAAGGCCAGTGCCAGAGGGATTCCTCTCGAGGGAAAGGACTTAGCGGCCGGCGGGCCGGCGGCGCTGTCCGCTCGCAAGGTCAAAAGGAAACCGGGGGATGACGGTCGGAAGGAACCTTCTACCAGAGCTTCCGGGCGCGGCCGACCGCTCTTCCGAGCCCGAACAACATGGAGGCGACCGACGCGACCCGGCCCAGTTTCGCGGAAAGCGAGTGCTTGCCGAAGAGCTTGTGGCCGACCGTCCATGCCGCGGCGAGGCCGCCCGCGATCCAGCCCGCCGTCTTCCAGCGGGAGCCCACCCGGTCGATTTCCCCGCGCAGTCCGGCGACCTCGCGCGCGAGAACGTCGCGCTCGAACTCGCCGCGACGGCGAAGACCTTCAATCCGGTCGGACCGGCTCGACCTCATCTTGCCTCCCTCGTTCATTCCGAGCCCGAGCGGAAGCGCTCCTCGATGTCACTCCCACCCGATTCCTCGTCTTCGGGAGCCACACTCGCTTTCTTTGCCGCCAGCGCCTCGGCGCTCGCCGGGCCCCGGTCGCGCGCCGATCCCTCCTCGCGGACGGCCTCGAGATCCCGGCGAATCTCGTCGCGTGTCGCGGGGAAGTCGAAGAGACGGACGCGCGCGAGGGCTTTTGCCCCAGCGAAAGCCGCGGCCGCGGCCACCACCATGTAGAGAACGAACGCCGCGAGGAGACCGGCGATCGGACCGCCCAGGAGTCTCGCGAGTACGGCGGCCACGAGCGCCGTTGCGAGCAGGAGACCGAGCACCGCAAACGCCGCGGCGAGAAAGAGTCCCACCGCCGCCACTCCCAGGTGCGACCCCTTCTCCGCGAGCTCCTCGCGGAAAATCTCGGCGCGCGTCGCGAGAAGCGCCTGCGCCGCGCGCTTGACCGCGGCGATCCGGTCCTTCCAGCCCGGATCGGGAGCGTCTTCGAGAACGTTCGCGTCCGTCTCCGCCGGCTCCTCGGAGCGGGAGAAGATCACGCGACGCCGGTCTCTCGCCGGATCAGCAGCGCGACGTCGAGTGGTGCGATCCGGATGCCGGCGGTGCGGAATCTCTCGTGAATCTTTTTCGCGATCTCGGCGGCGCCCGGAGTGTCGCCGTGGAGGCAGATCGTATCCGCGCGAACCGGGATCATCGAAGCGTCGTCCGCGATCGCCACCCCGTCCCGCGCGAGGCGGACGGCCTGTTCGGCCGCCTCGTCGGGATCGGCCAGCAATGCTCCGGGCTGCCCGCGCGGCACGAGCGTGCCGTCCGCGCGGTACCGGCGATCCGCGAAAGCCTCTTCGGCGACCGGCAGGCCGGCATCCCGGCCCGCGCCGATCAGCATCGAGCCCGCCGCCCCGACCAGGACGAGATGCGCCCCGACTCGCCGGACGCCCTCGGCGATCGCCCGCGCGACGTCGGGAAACTCGGCGCCCCGGTGATAGAGCGCGCCGTGCGGCTTGACGTGCGTCAGCCGGGCGCCGCGCGATTGGACGAAGCCCTGGAGCGCGGCGACCTGGTACACGACCAGATTCTCGATTTCGTCGGACGCCATCTCGATCGTCAGGCGACCGAAGTTCTCGCGATCCGGATAACCGGGATGCGCCCCGACCCGGACGCCGCGGGAAAGCGCGAGCTCGACGGTCTGATCCATCGTCGAGGGGTCGCCGGCGTGCATGCCGCACGCGACGTTCGCCGACGTCACGTAAGGAAGCAGCGTCCCATCGTCCATGCCCTCCCCGACGTCGGCGTTCAAGTCCACGCTCACGACAGGGCGATGTTAAGCCAGGAACGCGCCAGCGGCCTGGAATCGGATCGCCGTTCCCGGCAGAGCCTGGGCGAGGAGCCGCCAGTCCGAGGCGACGACCGTTGCGATCTTTGCGTAGCCGCCGGTGACCGGACGGTCCGGGCCGAGCACGATCGGAAGGCCGTTCGCCGGGACCTGGATCGAGCCGAGCGCCGTTCCCTCCGGCGGAATGTCGGGCGGCCGGTCGAGCTCGATCGGAGGACCGTCGAGATGGATCCCCCGCCGGTCGCTGTCGGGCGAGACGCGGTAGGTCGCGGAGAAGAACGCGTTCATTCCTCCGGCGGAAAAAAACGACGGCTGCGGCCCGGGGAGGACTCGCAGCGTGAGATCCCGGCTCCGGGCGACGGGAGCCGTGGCCGACGGAACTCTCGGACTCTCGGGCGCCGGTGGACGGGCCCTCGCAATGAGGTCGCCCTTCGCCAGGCGCGCGACCGGCTCTCCGGGGAGCGGGAGCGCGAGTCCGCCTTTCACGCAGAGGTATGCGCGCATCCCGGCGGCCGCGTAGCGGAAGGAGATCCGGTCTCCCGCTTTCGCCGGGAAAGCCGCTTCGAGCGGCACGGCCTTGCCGTTCCAGCGCGCGTCGAGGTCTGCTCCCGTGACGCAGAGGAGCGCGTCCGTCGTGAGAAGAAGCTCCGGCCCCGAGAGCGTGATCTCGAGCCCCGCGGCGTCGCTGGCGTTGCCGACGATCGCGTTGCCACGATCGAGCGCGGGAAGATCCATCGCTCCCCCGGCGCCCACGCCGCTCGCTCCGAGGCCGAACCGAGGCGGTCCCTGGATGGAGGTGAAGAGGCCGGCGGTGAGCGTCTCGAACACGACATCCTCGGGGGCGGGCGGAGCGGCCCTTTCTCCGGTCCGGCTTTCGGCGATCCGCGCGCGAACGTCTTCCCCGCTCACCGGCTGGAAGAACACCCGATCGCCGGGGCGAAGAAGGGCGGGAGGATGCGCGGCGGGATCGAACAGCCGCACAGGGGAGCGGCCGATGAGCCTCCAGCCTCCCGGGCTCTCGGCGGGATAGATCGCCGTGTAGTCGCCGCCGATCGCGAGACTTCCGGCGGGAACGCGGGTGCGCGGACTGTGCCGGCGGGCCGCGGAGAGCCCGGGCGGAAGTCCCGTCAGGTAAGCGAACCCCGGCGAGAAGCCGAGGAACGCAACCGTGTAGTCGGCGCCGGCGTGCCGCCGCGCGAGCTCCTCGACCGAAATCCCCCGGTCGTTCGCGAGAACGGGAAGGTCCGGCCCGAACTCGCCGCCGTACGCGACGGGGATCCGGAACCGCCGGGTCTCCCGCGGCGCGATTCCCGTTTCATTCGCGAGGCGGCGCAGGCGCCGGACGAGCTTCTCCCGCTCGACGATTCCCGGATCGAAGAGCACGAAAAGCGTCGTCGCGCCGGGGATCGCGTCGAGCAGTCCCTTCGGCGGCTTCCCCGCGAGCCGGTCCGCGAGGGCGACTGCCGATCGGTTTTCGTCCTCCCCGGACGTTTCTGGAAACTCCGCGAGGAAAGACGACTCGGAGACGTCGCGAGTTTCGAGCTTCACGAAACCCGCGGGGAGACGCGGTCGCGGCGCCGCCACAGGAAGTACACCGGGATCCCGGTCGCCACGAGCGCGTACCCGGGCCACGTCGTTCTCGGGTTGCTCACCAGCAGCACTCCGATCAGGATCACGCCCGCCGCCGCGTAGAGGATCGGCAGAAAGGGATATGCCGGCGCGCGGAACGGCCTCGGGAGGTCCGGCCTCCGCCGCCGCAGCACGATGACCGCGACGACGAGAAGAACGTAGAAGAGGATGTCGGCCGAGATCACGTACTCGAGCAGATCGCTGTAGCTGCCGGACAGGACGAGGACGGAAGCCCAGAGCGCCTGGGCCCAGAGCGCGTTGGCGGGAACGGCGGCGGAGTTCAACCGGTCGAGCCGGCGGAAGAAGAGCCCGTCGCGCGCCATCGCGAAGGAGACGCGCGCCCCCGAAAGGATGAGCCCGTTCACGCAGCCGAACGTCGAGACCATGATCGCGAGCGCCGTCGCGCCGGCGGCGGCCGGGCCGAACAGAGCGGTCGCCGCGGCGGTCGCGACGCGATCGGCCGGCGGGTGCTGGACTGCCGAAAGCGGCAGGACGTTCAAGTAGGCGACGTTTGCGAGCACGTACAGACTCGTGACGAGGAGACACCCCGCCAGGAGCGCGCGCGGAAGAGTGCGCCCCGGCTTCTCGACTTCCTCGCCGGCGAACGTCACGTTGTTCCATGCCGACTGCGAGAAGAGCGGTCCGACCATCGCCGTGCCGAGCGCGGCAACGAGCACCGTGCCGGCGAGCGCGCGTCCGTCGGGCGAAACGGCATTCCAGAACCCTCCTGCATGGAGTGCGGCGCTCTTTCCTCCACCGGAGAGCAGCCCGGCAAACGTCAGGGCAACGAGCGCCGCGAGCTTGGCGGACGTGAAGAGGTTCTGCGTCACCGTGCCGGTCTTCAAGCCGGTCGCGTTCGACGCCGTCAAGAGCACGATCACCGCCACGCCGACCCCCTGTGCGGCAGAGATGGACAACGGACCGATCCGCGTCTTCGCTTCCGAGATGGCCGGCCACAGAACACCCAGGAACTTCGCGAAAGCCACGGCGACGGCGGCGATCGTCCCGGTCTGCACCACCAGGAACAACGTCCAGCCGAAAAGAAAGCCGAACATCGGCCCGTAAGCTTCCCGGAAGAAAACGTATTGCCCGCCCGCCTTCGGCATCATCGCGGCGAGCTCGGAGCAGCACAGCGCGGCGATCAGGGTGAGCAGGCCGGCGATCGCCCAGGCGGCGAGAAGCCAGCCGCCGGAGCCCATGACCCGCGAGCTCTTCGCCGAGACGATGAAGATCCCAGACCCGATCATCGAGCCGACGACGAGGGTCGTGGCGTCGAGCCACCCGATGCCCCGAACGAGCTCGCGTTGCGACAAAGGGTCAGGTTTGCGGAAGCCGAACTACTGCTGCCCCTCCGCGCGCGCCGTGAAGTCCGCGAGGCGGTCCATGATCTTGGGGATCAGCTTGCGGGACATCCACGCTTCTCCCGAAGAGACCGCCTCGAGCGCCTCCGGAAGGAAGCGCGAGATGTTCTTCTTCGTCACGCAGCCGACCGCGCCGTGCGACAGTGCTTCGAGAATGCGCTCCTCCGAAGCGCGGCCCACCAGGAGGATGACCCGCGTTCGCGCGCTCTTGCGCCGCAGAACGGCGATCAAGCTCGCGCCGAACTCGGAAGAGAGCTCCAGGTCGACCAGGACGACGCGCGGCTTCAACTTCGCCGTCGCGGAAACCGCTTCGAGGCCGGTTGCCGCCTCCCCCACGACGCGGACCCCGCGCATGGAATGAATTGCCCGAACACACGCGGCGCGGCTCCTCTTGTCCGAGTCCGCGATCAAGACGTTGATGACCGGGACCGGCCTCTCCTTGACCCAGTCCAGGCCTCCCCGTTCGCGGCGCCGCTTCGTCGAGCGTTCCGCGCGCTTCATCGCGTCACCCGGTTGTACTCGGTGACGAAGAGGGCGAGACCGAGACGATCCGAAAGCCCCAGCTTCCGGAAGATTGCCGTCAAATGCGCTTTCACCGTGGCCTCCGTGATGTTCAACCGGCCCGCGATTTCCTTGTTGCTCGCCCCGCCGCCGATCAGCTGCGCGATTTCGCGCTCCCTCGGGGTCAGCCGGTCGAGCCGGGTATCCAGGTTGGGCGGAAACTCCTTGTGCCGCCGCTCGGTCAACGACGTGAGTTCTTCGAGCAAAGGAGCAAAGACGTTCCGGGCGACCCAGATCTCCCCTTTGATGACCACCATGACCGCCTTGCGAAGCAGGTTCGGGTCCATTCCGTGGCTGCAGTAACCTCTCGCCCCGACCTTCAGCGCGGCCAGCCCCTCCCGGTCGTTGGGAGTGCTGGTCATCAGGATGATCGAGGTGGACGGAGAGATGCGCTGGACCGCCGGGACGCCCTCCACCCCGCCCAGACCGGGCAAGGCGAGGTCGAGCAGCAGGATCGCCGGTTTCAAGTTCGCCATGCTCTTGTCGAGCGCGGACCTCTCCGCCGCCTCGTAAACCGGAAACTTCTCCTGCAGCCCCTGGTTCCACTGCGCGCGCACACCCGCGATCGGACTCGCGATCAGAACCACGGAGGCGGAAGCGGCTCTCGCTCTGTCGGACATGAAGGGCTTGCGAAACGCTACAGGGGCGGGGGCAGAGTGTCAACGAAGTTGAGCACCCCGGGGAGGCCCACGACCAAGTCCTATGGGTCCCGGGCGACGAGATCCCTCGCTCCGCTCGGGATGATCTCGCCCACTTCGCGGGCGAGATCAGCTCTGAAACGCGTAGGAGACTTTGAGGAAGAACTGCCGCCCGGCTGCGACGAGATCGCCGTTGCCGCGGAGCGATCGGTTGTCCCTGTAGCCGACGAAGAGCACCGTCTGCCAGTTTAGCTTGTACGAGAAGAGAGCCGAGCCGTCGAAGAAGCCGCCCTTGCGGGACACCGGGAAACGATAGAGGCTCGGGTCCCGTTCGGTCTCGACCCACTGGCCGATCAAGCGCACGAGAGAGCGCGCCGTGAACGTATACGTTGCCTTCAAGCGGGCTGTCTCCGCCTTGAAGAGTCGCCCCTTTCGTCCATCGTCGCCTTTGACCTCGAGAGTCTGGTGGTTGCCGATGAACTCGAGCGCCAGGTGATCGGTCGGCTTGACCGTGATGGTCGACGAGAGCCGCACTCCGTCTCCCACCCGCGCGTTGTCGAAGTCGAACTCCTGGCCGACGTTGCCGTCCAGCTCGATCCGCGAGAAGCGGCGCGAAGGATCGACCTGGAAGATAAAGAAGACGTTCGTTCGCTGGAAGACTTCTCCGGCGATTCGCGTCGCCGAGAGGTTCAAGTCGACCTCCGCCTGGAGGTTGCGCTGCCCGAGCACGAAGACGCCGGGGACGATCTTCCGATCGATCAGATTGCCTTCGCGATCCTCGGTATAGTTCGACAGGACCTGCGGCCGGACCCGATTCAGGAGCCCGGTAGGATAGAAGTTCCATCCCCCGAACGCCTCGCCTAAGCGCACGCCGACCTGGGGGACGAAGCCGTCGTCCGCGCGAAAACCCCGCCCGAGCTCGCGGTAGTGGAGGAACCCCTCCGGGCCGGTTTCGTTGTGTGCCCACCTCAAGTCGACGGCGCCTCCCGACAGGGAGCGCCCGTCCCACTCTTCGACAAGGTCGGGCCGGTTCGGCGTCTGGGTGTCGCTCCAGAGGAACTGTCCGGTCACGCGATTGCTCGCGTCGGGACGCCAATCGAAGTCGGGGCCGAGGACACGGTTGTGGCCGCCGCCGTTGACTTCCCGGTCCGTCGCCAGAACGCCGACAAATGACGTGCCGAAGTCGCGTCGGAGCCGTCCGATCGCGGCAATCGAGCGGTAATCCTGGGGAGCGAAGGACGAGAAATTCGGTCCCGGAAGAATGACGAGACCGCCGCCGCGGTCCTCCGTGACGAGGAGGGTGTACGCGGAGTCCCCGATCTTGCCGGTCCCGCGCGCGCCCCAGCGAGGGGACGTGATCGTGCGGGTGTAAACGGGCCTGAGGGGCGTCTCGAGCAGGTCGACGCCTTCGAGGAAGAAAGGCCGCTTCTCCGGAAAGAACAGCGCAAATCGCTGGTTGACGGCGATCTGAGCGGCGTCGGCCTCGACCTGCGAGAAGTCGGGGTTCACGGTCGCGTCGACCGCGTGATTCGAGCCGGGCGTCCACTTGACGTCGAGGCCGCCGTCCCCCTCGATCGGCTCGTTGACGAAGTCGGGATGGGCGGCGCGCTCGTCGCGGGGCCGGCCGGTTTCCGTCGCGGTCGCGTACGGAGCGACGACCAGGTGACCCCCCTCCGGCAGCCCGGAAAGACCGGTCAGCGACCGCATGTGGCAGATCAGACAGTTCGACCCCCGGGAAATGGGGGCGGAGTGGATCGCGTAACGGAAGTCTCGCGGGTAGTTGCGCCAGACGAGGATGCCCCAGGTCTGCGGGTTTCCTTTCGGGTACCGGAGGGAAGAGAAGGGGATCCGATACTCGGCGGTCCAACCCGTGCTCGTGATCCTTGCCGCCGTGTCGAAGAAAATGTCGGGCGAAAAATCCTCCGTGCCGGTCGCTTCGTTCCAGCTCGCGTCGCCCTGGCTGCCGCGGGGGTTGACACGCACCTCGATGGCGGAGCGCCGGTCGTTGCGCGTGTCCAGGAAAACGGCGATGTTGTCGTCCGTTCCGATGACCTGGTCCCGGTCCACGAAGGGCGCGCGGATTGCCTCAGGGTGGGGGTCCTGCGCGTCGATGCCGATGTAGAAATATTTCTCGTCGTAAGCGAGGAGCGCCCGCGTGACGACTCTCGGCGGGACGTTATCGCCCGGCTGGGTCTCCCAGAAGGTGTCGATGACGGCGGCGTCCTTCCACCCCGGATCGGACAGGTCTCCGTCGACGTGAATCGGCCCGGTCGCGCGGTGGACGTCGATCGGAGGAGGAGTGTCCTGCGCCGGGGACGCGGCGGCGCAGACGAGCAGAACGACGAGGCCCGCCGCGAATCGCACGACTTCCTGTCTTACGTTCCCGCCACCTCGAAGGTTCTGATCGATTCGCGTTGCCTCGCCCATCCCGCTCTGCTAGAACGCCGAGACAAATCAGCCAGGAGTCTGAATGCCCGAAGGACCCGAGGTCGAGACCGAGAGCCTCCACGAGACGATCCACGAACAGCTGGAGGCGCACGGCGGAGAGTTTTTGAAGAGAATCGCGCTGACGACGGCGTTGTTCGCCGCCCTGGCCGCGATCGCGGCGCTGCGCGCGGGCGCCACCGTCAACCACGCGCTCGTCTTGAAGACCGAGGCGGCGCGTCTCCAGGCGGAAGCTTCGGACCAGTGGGCTTACTACCAGGCCAAAGGAATCAAGACGGCGGTGGCCGAGGCGGCGGCGAGCGCCTATCTCGCGATCGCGAAGGAGCCTCCCGCCCAGTTCGCCGAGAAAGAGAAGCGCTACGTCGCCGAGCAAGCGGGCATCGAAAAAGAGGCTCGGAAGAAAGAGAAGGAGCGAGACGAGAAGTCGAAAGAGGCGGACGAGCTGCTCCATCATCACCACGGGTTTGCCAACGCGGTCGCGCTCTTTCAGGTCTCGATCGCTCTCGGCGCCGTGGCGGCTCTGACCCGCAGCCGACCCGTGTGGTGGGGGTCGCTCCTTTTCGGGGGTGCCGCGATCCTCCTGTTCGCGCTTTCCCAGTTTCGCGGTTAGCCGACCGCCGCTCAGTGGAAGTCGTGGCTCGGGACCTCCTCTAGCTCGGAAATCCCCCAGAACCGCTCCCCCTTCACCGAGAGAGTCCCGTCCTGCTTCTGGAGGCGCCCTTCGACGACGAGCGTGCCCGATCCCACGATGACCGAGCGGTATTCGCGGAAGAGGTCGGGCCGGACGATCGCCTGGCACATGCCGCTTTCGTCCTCGAGCGTCAGAAACACGAAACCCTTCGCGGTGCCGGGCCGTTGCCTCACGATCACGGCGCCTCCGGTCCGGACGCGGGCTCCGTCCGGCAGGCGCGAGAGCTCGGCGGCCGAGAGGATCCCCCTTCGGCGGAACTCGCCGCGCAGGTGCTCGACCAAATGGGGACCGGTCGTCATCTGGGTGGACTCGTAGTCGGCGGCCGTCTCCTCCCGCGGCGTCATGTCGGGTAACGGCGAAGGATCTTCGGTCGCCATCCCGGCGAAGAGCGCGCCGGACGGCCGCGCGACTTTTGCGACCTGCCAGAGCGCCCCGCGCCGCGTCCGGCCGAACGAGGCGAGCGCGCCCGCGTAAGCGAGACGAACGAGCTCGTCTTCGCGGAGCGCGCACCGACGCGCGAGATCGTCGGCGCCGGCGAACGGTGCCCTTCCCTGCTCCGACTCGATCTTCTTTCCCGTCGCTTCCTTCAGGCCCTGGACGAAACGCAGGCCGAGCCGCACTGCTCCCTCCTCCCAGCGGCACTTCCAGCCGGAGCGCGCGACGTCGATCGGCCGCACGGAAGTGCCGTGGCGCTGCGCGTCCTTCACGAGCGTCGCGGGATGGTAGAAGCCCATCGGCCACGAGTTCAGGATCGCGGCGTAGAAGGCGGCCGGGTGGTGCGCCTTCAAATAAGCGCTCGCGTACGCGATCAGCGCGAACGACGCCGCGTGCGATTCGGGAAATCCGTAGAGCGCGAACGACGTGATGGATTTCACGATCTGCTCCTGCGCTGCGCCGTCGATCCCCCGTTCGTTCATGCCGCGCCGCAGCTTCTCCTCGATCGCGGACATCCGCTCCTGCGAGCGCTTGAAGCCCATCGCGCGCCGCAGCTCCTCCGCCTCGCCGCCGGTGAAGCCCGCGGCAACCATGGCGATCTTGAGCAACTGCTCCTGGAAGAGGGGAACGCCCAGGGTCCGCTTCAGGATCGGCTCGAGGCACGGGTGCGGATACTCGACCGGCGCGAGGCCGCGCCTTCGATCGAAGAACGGATGGACCATTCCACCGACGATCGGACCCGGCCGGATGATCGCGACCTGCACGACGATGTCGTAGAAGATCTTCGGCGCGTGACGCGGGAGCGACGCCATCTGCGCGCGGCTCTCGACCTGGAAGAGGCCGACCGTGTCGGCCTTGTTCAGCATCTCGTAGATTGCGGGGTCGTCCTGCGGCAGGTGCGCGAGATCCACCTCGACTCTCTCGTTCGTCCGGATCATCGGGATCGCCTCTTCGAGCGCCGCGAGCATCCCGAGGCCGAGCAGGTCCACCTTGACCATCCCCATGTCCGCGCAGTCGTCCTTGTCCCACTGCACGACGACCCGCCCCGGCATTGACGCGGGCTCGAGCGGGACGACTTCGTCCAGCCGTCCCGCCGCGATCACCATTCCGCCCGAGTGTTGGCCGAGATGGCGCGGCCGATTCTGGATGTCGAGCCAGAGCCGCATGAAGTGGCGCGATCGAACGTCGCGCGGATCGAGCCCGGCCGCGGCGATTTCTTTCGAAAGCTCCTCGACCGGCTCCCGGATCTCCCCGAAGTTCCAGCTTCCGAGCTGCTTCGAGAGCCGGTCCACCTGATCGGGCGAGTACCCGAGCGCCTTGCCGACCTCGCGCGCCGCCATGCGGTCGCGGTACGTGATCACGTTTGCCGTCATGCCGGCGCCGCGCGCGCCGTACTTCTCGTAGACGTGCTGGATGACCTTTTCGCGCTGGTCACCGGAGGGGAGGTCGAGGTCGATGTCGGGCCACTCGCCGCGCTCCTCCGACAGGAAACGCTCGAAGAGGAGCTCCATCTTCACCGGATCGACCGCGGTGATCGAGAGCGCATAACACACCGCGCTGTTCGCGGCGGAGCCGCGCCCCTGAACGAGGATCTTCTGCTCGCCGCAGAACCGGACGATGTCCCAGACGATCAGGAAATAGCCGGCGAGGTCGAGCTTCTCGATCAGGTCCAGCTCCCGCGCGATCTGCGCCTGCGCGCGGGCGGTCAAGGGCCGGAAGCGCGAGCGAGCGCCGTTCCATGCGATCTTGCGGAGAAAGGAAGCGGGCGTCTCTCCGGGCGGCAGCGGGTAATCGGGAAAGCGGTATCCGAGGTCGGCGAGCGTGAAGTCGAGCTTCTGCGAGAGCTCCCACGCGGCGTCGAGCGCGCGCGGCAGGTCCGCGAAAAGTTCCGACATCTCGCCCGCTCCGCGGAAATGACGCTCCCGCTGCGCGGCGAGGAGCGCTCCCGCTTTGTCGAGGTCGGTCTTGTGCCGCAGCGCGGTCATCACGTCGTGGAGGTCCTTGTCGCGCGCGCGGGCGTATCGGACCCCGTTCGTCGCGACGAGCGGGAGCTTCCGCGCCTGCGCGAGATCGACGAGGGCGCGATTCCGGTGCTCTTCGTCGCGAAGGTGGTGCCGCTGGAGCTCGACCGAGAGGCGGCCGGGGAAAACCGTGGCGAGCCGGGCGAGGAGCTCTCCTGCGGCGTCCGCGCCATTCGTCGCGAGCGAGCGCGCGACCGGGCTCTCCTCGCCGCCGGTCAGGCAGTGCAGCCCTTCCGCGTGCACGGCGATCTCCTCCCACGAGACGCGGCCCTCCCCCTTCGCGTGTCCGAGCGCGCCGGTCGTGATCAGCCGGCAGAGATTCCTGTATCCCGTGCGGTTTTCGACGAGGAGGGTGAGCCGACCCGGAATGCGCCTGTCATTCCGAGCGCCCTCCTTCCCGTCATTCCGAGCGGAGCGAGGAATCCCTTGCGCTTCAGGGAGAGATCCCTCACTGCGTTCGGGACGACCCTCTTCGAGGGTCGCCTCCGCCCCCACCAGCGCTTTGAGCCCCGCCTGCTGCGCGGCCTTGTAGAACCTCGGCGCTCCGTAGACGCCGTTCGTGTCGACGAGAGCGACCGCCGGGAGACCGCAGTTCGCGGCTTCCTCGACCAGGTCTTCCGGAAGCGAGGAACCGTCGAGAAAAGAGAAGGCCGACGCCGCGCGCAGCTCCGCGTACGGGCGGGACTGCCGGCGCGAAGCGGGAGGATGCCAGGCGCGCTGCCGAAGCTTCTCTTTGCGAGCACCGGCGGCGACGATGCGCGGGTCGGTTGGCTGGAACACTCGGTCGACGATAGCGTAAATAAGGCGTAAGTCAACGGGCAGAGGAGTCAGGCCTCCACTTGCCACATTGCAGCTCAAGTGGCTGATGAGACTTGATTTAAGAGCTTGTGAGGCGGACTGTGTCCCCGCGCCGCACTGTCCCGCCCGCGAGCACGCTCGCGTAGACCCCGATCGCCGCGGCGTAGACCCCCTCCGGTCCCCGCCCCTCTCCGCCCACGACGGAGTTGTGCCGCGCCGCCGTCCGCAGGATTCCCGCGTCCGCCGGAAGGTCTTCCTGCGCGAGAGTCGTCATCACGCACCGCGGGCAGGGGTCCGTCACGGAGAGCCGCACCGAGTCCCCGAGCGCGAGCGTCTTTCCGATCCAGGCGTTCTCGACGAGCCCGGACTCGCCCTCCGCGGACGCGACGACGACGTTCGGACGAAAGCGGCGCGGGTCGAAGCGTCCCTGCGGATAGAGCTCGGCCAGGTGCTCGAGCGTCGCTGTCGTGACGAGGTGGATCACCGCGTAGTCGAAGAAGGTTCCTCGCGGCGATCCCATCGCAATTGCCTCGTCGGTGACGTCGAGACCGTCGGGGCTTCCTTCCAGCCAGAGCTCTTCGAGGACGGGAGCGTCCGCCGCCGTGGTCTCGAGCGCGACCTTGCGCCCGAAGATCGAGGAGAGGACGAGAGCGGCATCCGGATCATCGGCGGTCACCGCCGTGCCGTCGGGTAGCGTGATTCGCGCCCCGTGCGAGTCCGGGAGGAATTCCGCCCGGCAGTCGAAAAGCTTCGCCCACTTGCGCGGGTTCTTGGCGCTCGCCACTTTGCCGTCCGAGGCGTCCACGAGCGCGTAGGCGCGATCGCCCACGAAGCCCCGCTCGGTGACGGCCGACCGCTCGATCTCTTCACCGAGCATGGACTTGACCGGATAACGCCAGAGCGACCGGATCGAGCCCGCAACCGATTCCCTCATGGCGCGCTCCCCCCCTGCGGCGTGCAGAACATCGCCCAGAGAGCGAGGTCGTCCGTGAACTCCTCGAAACGGTGCGCGACGCCGGCCGGAACGAAGAGGACGTCTCCCGGCCCGAACCGGTGCCGGTCGGGACCGTTGACGAACCAACCGGTTCCCGACATGACGACGTAGACCTCGTCGCGCGTGTGCGGCTTCTGCGGATCGGTCCCGCGGGGCGCATAGATCTCGACGGTCAGCGTGCCGTGCTCGATCACTGTGGCGAAGCGCTCGCCGGCCGCCCCCGAGAGTCGGGAGAGCGCCTCGGAAAGACTTGCCCGCCGGTTCGTCACTCGACGATCGTGAAGACTTCGCGGTATCCGCTCTCGACGAGCGGAACGAACCTCTGGTACCAGCCCTTCCACTCCTCTCCCCCCGTTTCGCTCTGCATTTCGCGCTCCATCTCGGAGAGCGACGGGAACTCTTCCTCCATGACGAGCGTGTAGAACGGCCCGACGAGATCGGTCATCGCGCGCATCGTTCCGCCGGAACCGGTTCTCTGCGCGATCTGACGTCCCTCTTTCCACAGGCCAAGCGCGTCCTTTGCTTTCCCGAACTTCAACTGGAAAACGTTCCGAACCACGATCATTGGAAACCTCCGTGCATCAGGGGCGGTAAGGCGTCCCTGCTTTGGTTACGTCGAATTGCCGCGACTTTCCGCGGGGGATGGAGAGCGTCTTCCAGCGCTCGCCGGCAAAATGCTTCGCGAGGTACACGATCTGCCCGACGTGTCCCGCGTAATGGGTGAGCTGCCGGTTGATCGCCTGCAGCACCGTATGCGGCTCGCCGCGGATCGTGACCGTCCTCTGGAGATCCTCCGCGGTGAGCGGAGAGATCGCTTCGAACAGCAGCCGCCAGCCGGACTCCCAGCGCTCGAGCAGGCGTTCCTTCGTGTCGGCGCCGCCGAGCTCGAACTCGGTGTCGCGGTCGCGGTCCGGCTTCTCGCCGTCGGTCGTCAGGAAGCTCGTCCACCGGGAGCGCATGTTTCCGACGATGTGCTTCATGACGATCGCGATCGAGTTCGACTCCGGGTCGAGCTGGCGGAACCAGTCCTCGTCGGCGACCTGGGCGACTGCCTTGTCCGCAAAAGTCTTGAGCTTTCGAAACTCGCCGAGCGCGTCGTCGAGATAGTGCCGCGCGAGAGCCGCCACCGTCAGATCTTGCAGTGCGCGAGACCGCGCTTCTCGAGGTATCGCTGGTGATAGTCCTCGGCGCGCCAAAACGGCTCCGCCGGCGCGATCTCGGTCACGATCGGGTGGCGGTACCGGCCGCTCTTCTCGAGCCGCTCCTTCGACTCCTTCGCCGCTTTCTCCTGCTCCGGGCCTTCGACGAAGATGGCGGATCGATATTGCGTGCCGACGTCCGGCCCCTGCCGGTTCAAGGTCGTCGGATCGTGGTTTTCCCAGAAGACGTCCAGGAGCTGGTCGTAAGAGACGCGCGCCGGATCGAACTCCACCTGCACGCTCTCGGCATGACCGGTCCGGCCGGTGCAGACGTCCTCGTAGGTTGGGTTCGGGAAAGCCCCGCCCGAGTAGCCCACCGCCGCGTCGAGCACGCCCGGCACCTGGCGAAACGCCGCCTCGACCCCCCAGAAACACCCCGCCGCGAACGTCGCCTTTTCCGTCATCGTCGTAACCCCCGATCTCTCGATTTCAAATACTCCCGTCGTCCCTCGAGAGTTTCGAAATCCTCCGGAAGTATTCCACCACGTTCGGCTTGCCGTAAAAATACCAGCCGCAAAGGAGAGTAAGAACCGCCGGTTCGACGAGCGCTCGGCGGAGAACGGCCCGGGGGATGTCGCCGGACAGACCGCTCAGGAGCGCCGCGATCGCAATCGAAGTCCAGAGGAGGATCACCGCGTGCCGCGACCAGGGGCGCGCGGTCCGGATCGCGAACGCGATCGCCGCGGCGAGCGCCGACACGACCAGGAGCACCGGCGATACGCGCCACCATGCCTCGCGGGAGACGGTGTAGCCCGCGATCTTGTAAGGCAGGGCTCCAGCCGCGGTCAGGAAGAACGCCGCCGCGAGCGCGACCGCGAGAACGATCGCGAACCAGGATCCCACGCGCATCGCCGTGGGAGGATCCGTGCGGGCCGACTCTCCGTTCATCGGAGTCAGCGCAAACGGGCGCGGCTGCGCTCGCGATGCGTGCGCGCCCGGCGAATGATTGAAGCGAGGTCGTATTCGCCCGGCGGCCTCCGCGTCCGCGCGGCAATCCAGGCGGTGAAGCCGAGCGTCAAGTGGTTCAGATAGATGAGCTCCGCGCCCCTCGACGGCGCGCAGAAGGCGCCGACCCGCGCGGCCTCGAGCCGGTCTCTAGCCTCGTGCGCGCGCGCCAGGACTTCCCGCGCCGCCACGAGAGCCTCCGCGGAAGGACCCGGTTTCGACTCGAAGAGTGCGAGCGCTCTCTCGACCGGGACGGTCGAGCTCTGCAGGAGACGCGCGCAGTCGTTTGCGCCGCCACCGGCGAGCAGGAGAAGAGCGGCCGCCGCGATCACGACCCGATGACCTCTTCCAGCAGATATCCGGGGAACTGCGATCGCAGCCGCTCGCGCACTCGTGCCGGATCGGAGGTCCGCGCGTCGGCGACGGCCCGGTGATAGCGGAGCTGGTCGTCGAGAAGGTGCGGACCACCGGCGGCGCCGTGGCCCGGCAGGTAGCTTCGCGTCCCGAGCGCGCGGAGGACCTCGAGGCTCCGCGCGAGCTCGTCGAAATCGGCGGCGTCCTCGTAGTTGACGTGGTAGCCCGCGCAGATGAGGTCCCCGCAGACCGTGACGGACTCCTCTTCGAGATGCACGACGGCGTCGCCCGCCGTGTGGCCGGGACCCGGATGGAAGACTCGCGCTTCGCAGTCTCCGAGGTCGAGCGTCAGCATGCCCTCCTCGAAGTCGAGCGATGGCCGACACGGCTTCGCGTCGGAAAAGAGCTCCGCGAGACCTGGGATCCGCCGGCGGGACTCGATCAGAGCCGGATGCTCCGCGGCCATCGTCTCCTGGCAGGCGCGGTGCGCCACGACCGTTGCACCGTGCCTCCCGAACCAGGCGGCCCCGAGCGCGTGGTCCGCGTGATGGTGGGTCAGGACCACGAATCGGATCGGCAGAGAAGTGACCTCGGCGAGCGCGCTCTCGACCTTCCGGGCATGCGCCGGCGCAATCAGGGGATCGACGAGAAGGACGGCCTCGCTCCCGATGACCGCCGTGCAGTTGGCGCCGTAGCTCGATTCGATCCGGTCACCGCCGAGCGTCCAGACGAGGACGTTCTCGCGGACCCGGGTCTGCGAAAGTTCGCCGCTCACCCGGCGGGCGTGAACTTCGCGAGATCGTAGATGTTGAGCTCCTTCTCGATCGCGGCGACCTTCTCGACGATGCCTTCGAAGCCCTCTTTTCCGAAGAGCCGGTGCTCCTTCTTCTCGAAGTCCTCGCCCAGGCTCGCGTACTCGTGCGCCGAGACGATTTCGCGGAACGCCGGAAAGAGGACCGTGTCTTCCCGCGCTTCGTGGGGCCGGTACATCCGGATGAACCGGGTGATGTCCGAGCGTAGATGCTCGCGGTCGACCGGGTTGCGGAATCCCGCGTCGTTCGCGAGATGGATCATCTCGTCGGTCAGGAGTCGGCCCGCCCGGTGCTGCTCGCGGAGCGTCTTCACGAGCTCCACCTGCCGGCCCGCCTTCTCGAAACGCGGGAAGAGATGGTCTTCCTCGAGCTTCTCGTGGTAGTCCTCGATGAAGCTGCGGATGATCCGCGCGGCGTCCGCGAACGACCGCGGGGGGAAGTCCGATCCCTTTGCCGAGAGGCGGCGCAGGCATTCCTCGTAGACGAGAAGCACGCGGTTGAGAACTCCGTGCTCGCGCATCAGGTCTTCCGCCGGAGCGACCTCCCCGGCCGGCTCTTCCCGCCCGCGCCGCGCGGACCCGACCGGGACCGCGAGCGCCACTCCTGTCAGACCAATCCGGCGGAGAAGACCGCGCCGGTCCACAGTGTCTCGCTCGTTCATTGCGACACCTCTCTCGGTGCTTCGCGGCGCCCCACCCGCAGGGCAAGCGGCCACTCGATCCGTCGCGGAGTCTCCGGATCGCCCCAGAATCCCTGCAATCCCGCCGCGAGCTCCGGCAGCGGATCGTACGCCTTCGCCGCGCGGAAGCGCGTGGTGGCCGACCAGGTCCCGATGTATCCGAGCAGAGCCGTCAGGGTCCACTGCGCCTCCATCTCGAAAGCGGGCGGCTCGATCTCGGCGAACGGGAAGTCGATCGTCCGATACTCCGAGTCGACGAGGGCGCGCTCCGGCGGCCAGTAAGGGCCGACCGCCTGCGAGGTAAAGCGTTGCAGGGCCTGGTCGGCGCGCGGGTCGTCGAGCCGGGGGTTCCCGTACGTCCACGCCGCGATGACGCCGTTGGATCGAAGGACGCGCCGCGCCTCCGCGAAGAACGCGGGACGGTCGAGCCAGTGGAGCGCCTGCGCAACCGTCACCAGGTCGACGGATTCGGATTGGATGCCGCTCACCTCGGCCGGGGCGACGCGATAGTCGACGCGCGGATGCGGCGTCGCGGCGGCAATCTGCTCGGCGCTCGCGTCGGTCGCGATCACGCGCTCGAAGAGAAATGCCAGGGCGATCGCGGCCTGGCCGCTGCCGGTCGCGCAGTCCCACGCGAGGTCGCGGCCTCCCGGAAGCTCCCCGAGCCACCGGAACAGCGAATCCGGATACCGGGGCCGGAACTCGGCGTATGCCGACGAAACGCAGGAGAAGTGATCGGAGAACACCGCGGGATTAGACTAATTGGAGTCGTGCCCTCGCCGCGCCGTTCCTTCCGGGAGATTCGCGGCACCGATCTTCTCGTCGGGCTCGGCGTCGCGGTCCTCTATGTGGCGGCGGCCAAGCTGGGGTTGGCTCTGGCCCTCCAGGCGGCGCAGGTGAGCGCGGTGTGGCCTCCAACCGGTCTGGCGCTGGCCGCGCTGCTCCGCCTGGGCCCGCGCGCCGCTCCGGGAGTCCTGCTCGGCGCCTTCGTGGCCAACGCGACCGCCGGAGAGCCGCTGTGGGTCGCCGCCGGCATCGCGGTCGGAAACACGCTCGAGGCGGTTGTGGGAGCGACTCTCCTCTCGCGCATCGGCTTCGACGGATGTCTCGCGCGCTTGCGCGACGCCCTGGCCCTCCTCGGCGCGGCGGCAGTGAGTCCGGCGATCGCCGCCACCGTCGGCGTCAGCTGTCTGGGAGCCGGCGGCGTCCAGCCGGCGGCGAGCCTGCAGGGGCTCTGGCGCGTGTGGTGGCTGGGCGACGGGTTGGGAGACCTCGTCGTCGCACCGCTCCTTCTCGTCTGGACCGCGAGGCAATCGTTTCCCCGCCGTCGCGGGGCGATCGTCGAAGCGTTCACGCTTCTGGCCGGACTCTTCGCGGCGAGCGTGATCGCCTTCGGCCAGGTCCCGCCGTCGGCCGCGCTCGAGTACGTCGTCTTCCCGATCCTCGTCTGGGCGGCATTGCGCTTCGGGCCGCCGGCCACGACCGTCGTGACCGCCGGAACCTACGCCTTTGCTGTATGGGCGACCCACCGCGGCCTGGGGCCGTTCGCCGGCGCGGGCCCGGAAGGAGGACTCGTTCCCCTCCAGCTGTTCATGGCGGTCTTCGCCATGACCGGGCTGTTTCTGGCAGCGGTCGCCGCGCAGCATCGCCAGGCTCGCGAGAGCGCGCAGTTGCAGGCGGAGCAGATGGCGGAAACGGACCGGCGCAAGGACGAGTTCCTGGCGATGCTCTCCCACGAGCTGCGCAACCCGCTCGCCCCGATCCTTCACGCGGTCGAGCTCCTCGGGCACGACGATCCCCGCCGGGCAGGGCAGGCGCGGGAGATCATCCGCCGCCAGTCCGAGCACCTGACCCGGCTCGTGGACGACCTCCTCGACGTGTCGCGGATCACGCGCGGGACGGTGCGACTGGAGCGGCGCCGCGTCGCGCTGAAGGACGTCGTGGACGCCGCGGTCGACACCTGGCGCCATTTGATCGCGCGGCGGCGCCAGGAGCTTTCCGTCGAGATTCCCGAGGAGCCGGTGTTCATCGAAGCAGATCCGACCCGGCTCGCTCAGGTCATCGCCAATCTGCTGCACAACGCAGCCAAGTTCACCCCGGAAGGGGGCCGGATCGCGATCACCGCCGCGCGAGAGGACGGACGAATCGTGCTCGCCGTTCGCGACGACGGGCCGGGCATAGCCCCCGAGCACCTCGAACGCGTCTTCGAGCTCTTCGCGCAGGGACCGCCGCCGCTCGACCGTCCCCAGGGTGGCCTCGGGCTGGGGCTCACGCTGGCGCGGCGGCTCGCGGAGCTCCACGGAGGCACCCTCGAGGCCGCGAGCCAGGGCGCAGGACGCGGCAGCGAGTTCGTCGTGCGGCTTCCCGTGTCGACGTCGGCTTCCGAGCCGGTCGCGGTTCCGATAGAGCGGCGTGCGAAGCCCGGCCGCGCCAAGCTCGGGAGCGTTCGCGGACGCCGCGTTCTCGTCGTCGACGACCACGCCGACGCGCGCGAGGCTCTGAAGTTCCTCCTGGAGGAGGACGGGCACGACGTGCACACCGCCGGCGATGGCCCGACTGCCATCGAACAGGCTCGTATCGCCCCGCCGGAGGTCGTGCTGCTCGACATCGGCCTCCCGGGAATGGACGGTTACGAGGTCGCCCGTGCGCTGCGTGCGATTCCCGGCTGCGAACGCGCATCGATCGTCGCGGTTTCCGGATACGGTCAGGCCGAGGACCGCGCCCGCTCCCGAGCGGCGGGGTTCGACCAGCACCTCTTGAAGCCGGTCGCCGCCAACTCACTGCTCGAGATCGTTCGGCGATCGGTCCCGAAAGCAGGCTAGGGCGCTACGGTGGGCTGACCGCCGAAGAAGATGACCTGACCGGCCAGGAGCAGGACGCGCCGGAGCGGTCTACGCAACCCGCACCTGCTTTCGCGCGGTCGGCGCGACCCGTTCGTGCGGCGTCAGGATTCCGCGGAAGTTCAGGGGATCGGCAGCCGACACCGCGAGCGCGGCCGTTTCCGTGCGCCTTCGGATCGCGCGCAGCAGCGGGATGGCCTCGGGCAGCGCGTACTGCTCCCCGTCGAAGCCGCCGACGAAGCGGCCGCCGCGAACTTCGCCGCGCGCCTCGAGCGTCCGGAGCACGCGGGCGACGTCGCGCCACGGCAGCGGCTGCTTCTCGCGCGCGAGCGTCCGGCGAAAGACGATCCCCGTCCGGGCGAGAAGCCGCCGCGCGACGAACTCTGGCGAAGGGGGCGAGACCGCCGCGCGTGGCAGCACGCTCCAGCGGCCCGACGTGAGAGCGCCCAGCCGGCGTCTCCACGCCGGGACGAGGAACCACCGCAGGCCGCTGAACGAGTCGCACGTCACGCGGCCGAGCGCGATCAGCTCGGTCAGGCCTTCCTCGACGAGATCGCGCGCGAAGCTCGTCGTGCGCGCGAGCTCCGGAAGGAACATGGCGCCGCGCGACCGAAGAGCCTCCTCGACTTCGCGCGCTGTTCTCGAGGCCTCGCGAACCGCGCTCGGTCCCTGCGCGGCAACGAGAGACGTCCATTCGTCCAGGTCTTCGCGCATCACGAGACAGATCGGCGTCCGGCGGATCGGCGAGGAGCCGGCGCCCCAGAGCCGGCCCCACGCGACCTCGCCCGAGAACGTGAGCTGATCCAGCCATTCGCGCCGGTACCCGCGAACGCGCGACGGGAGCACGCTGCTCTCCCAGGCCGCGGCGGGAACCTCGAAGCCGGCGAGCTGACCGATCACTTCCGCCACTCCCCGCGGACCTTCCCGGCGGTGCTCCGGATCGACGTGCTGCCAGCACGCCAGGAAGCGGAGGAACTCCGCCGCAGTGACGGGCTCGATCTCCCGCCGGAGGCGGTCGAGCGTGTAGTGGTGGATGCGGGCGAGCAGGCGCCGGTTGCACCACGCCCGCTGCCCGGCAATGCGCGTGCGCAGAACGGTGCCCTCCCCTTCGAGCTCGAGGAAGAGCGGATCGTCGCCGACGACCGGTCCGAGCGCCTCCATCCGTCCGCGCAAGATCGTCTTCGGATCGCGCGACGCCTCGCGAGCGAACCAGCGTTCCCCGTCCCGGACGACGCGCTCTCCGCCGGAGAGCTCGTCCAACCATGGCTGCCAGGCCCGACCCTCGTCCACCGTCACGTAACCCATCCAGAGAAGCGCCTCGTGGACCTCCTCGGCATCCGCCGGCTGGGGCCACGCCTCCTCGCGGACGCGCGCGATCGCGTCGGGATCGAGCGTGCCGATCTCGTCGGCCGACCGGGCGTCGAGGACGCGGCGGGAGTGGACGGCCTGTGTGCGCCGCTCTTCGAGCGGTGCGTCGTCCAAGAACGAGTACGGCTGCGAGGAGAGAATGCCGCGGGCGAACGCCGACGGTTCTACCGTGTCGATCGCTCTACGCTCGATCGAGCCGTCTTTCAAGCCGCGCAGCACTTCGACGAAACCGTCCACGTCCATCGCCTCGGTCAAACAGTCCTCGACCGTCTGGGCGACGATGGGATGGTCCATCGGAACCGGGATGGGGCCGCCCGGCAGGGTTTCCGGGCACGCGAGCACCTGCGGGAAGGCGGCGGCGAGGAGGTCGTTCGCGCGCATCCGGAGCAGGTTCGCCGGGACCTTCTTGCCGTTGCGGGACCGCTCGAGAAGGAGTGAGCGCTGCGCGTTCCAGCGCCACCGGGTCTCGAACATGGGCGTCGGAAGGAGTGCCTGGACGAGGACCTCGCGCGCGCTCGACGGATGGAGGTAATCGAAGACGTCGTCCAGCGGGAAGCTGTGCTGCGACCCGAGCGAGAGGACGATCGCTTCCTCGTTGGCCGCCGCCTGCAGCTCGAAGCCGAAACCGACGCAGAACTTCTTGCGCAGCGCGAGACCCCAGGCGCGGTTGATCTTCGATCCGAACGGGGCGTGCACGACGAGCTGCATCCCCCCGCTCTCGTCGAAGAAGCGCTCGAGGATCACCCGCTTCTGCGAAGGCACTTCGCCGAGAGCCTGGCGCCCGGCGCTGACGTAATCCGCGATCTGCACAGCGGCGCCCTCGGGCAGCGCGTCGCCGCACGTCGATCGCAGTGAAGTCGCGGTGTCGGTTTCCGGTCTCCCGCACTCTTCGCGCAGCGCTCCGATCTCGAGGGCAAGCTCCCGGGTTCGTCCCGGGCCCTCGCCCAGCCAGAACGGCAGGCTCGGCGGCTGTCCCTTCGCGTCCGCGACCCGGACGATGCCCGGCTCAACTCGGAGGATGCGCCACGAGGCGTTGCCGAGCTGGAAGATGTCCCCCCCGTTCGACTCGATCGCCCAGTCCTCGTTGACCGTCCCGACGAGCGTCCCGTCGGGCTCCAGCCGCACCTGGTAGTCGGCGGTGTCCGGGATCGCGCCGCCCGAGAGGAGCGCGGCGAGCCGCGCGCGCTTGGTTCCCATCAGCCGGCCGTTCACGCCGTCGCGATGGAGGAGTGCCCCGCGGCCAACCGTGTGGAGCGCCACGACCCGGTCGAAATCGCCCCGCTCGAGGTCCCGGTACGGCCAGGCGTTCCGCGAGAGCGCGAACAACGTCTCTTCGTCCCACGCCTCGGCGACGCAGGCCGCGACGATCTGCTGAGCCAGGATGTCGAGAGGTCGGGGAGGCATCGGGGTGCGATCGAGCACCGCGCCCCGAATGCAGCGAAGGAGCGCCGCCGCCTCGACCAGCTCGTCTAAAGTGAGTGGAAAGAGACGGCCTTTCGGGATCTTCTTCAGCGCATGGCCCGCGCGGCCGACGCGCTGGAGAAACGTGGCGATCGAGCGGGAGGCTCCGACCTGGATGACGAGATCGACGTCGCCGATGTCGATTCCGAGCTCGAGCGACGCGGTCGCCACGAGCGCGCGCAGCCGGCCCGCTTTCAGGCGATCCTCGGCGTCGAGGCGCCGCGTCTTAGAGAGGCTGCCGTGGTGGCTCGTGACCGCGTCTTCTCCCAGGAGCCGCGTCAACTGCGCGGCGATCCGCTCCGCCATCTTGCGCGTGTTGACGAAGACGAGCGTCGTCTGATGGCCGCGCACGAGCTCCGCGATCCGCTCGTAGATCTCGCCCCACTGCTCGTGCGAGCAGACCGTTGCGAGCGGGGACGGAGGAATTTCGACCCCGAGGTCGAGCTCCCGGAACGTCCCGGCGTCGACGAGCGTGCACTCGCGTCCGGCGCCCACGAGGAAGCGTCCGACCTCGCCCAACGGCTTCTGGGTGGCCGACAGACCGACGCGCTGGACGGGCCGGCCGGCGAGCTTCTCGAGGCGCTCGAGCGACAGCGACAGGTGGCTCCCCCGCTTGTCGCGCACGAGGGCGTGGATCTCGTCCACGATCACGGTCCGGACCGTGCGGACGACCCCGCGGCCGCCGTCGCTCGTGAGCATGAGGTAGAGCGACTCGGGCGTCGTCACGAGGATGTGCGGTGGCCGGCGCGTCATGGCCGCGCGCCCGGAGGACGGCGTGTCGCCGGTCCGGACGAGCACGCGCACTTCCGGAATCGACGGATCGCCCGAGCGGATCTCGGCGAGCGGCCCCTGGAGGTTCTTCTGGACGTCGTTCGACAGCGCCTTCAACGGCGACACGTAGACGACCTGCGTCTCGTCGGCGAGCGCGGGTCCCTGCCGGATGAGCGAATCGATCGCGGAGAGAAAAGCCGCGAGCGTCTTGCCCGAGCCGGTCGGCGCCGCGATCAGGGTGTGGCGGCCTTCGCGGATCGGCGGCCATCCGTCGCGCTGCGGCGGGGTCGGCTCGCCCAGACGATCGGCGAACCACTTTCGAACGGCGGGATGGAACGGAGCGAGAAGAGTCACCGGATCACCGGGCCGAATCTTAACCGGACGCGAGCGCTGTCATTCTGAGGCGCGGACGAGCACTGTCATTCTGAGGCGCGCAGCGCCGAAGAATCCCTCGCTTTAGCGCAAGGGATCCTTCGCTTCGCTCAGGATGACACGGCGGTTGCGGCGCTATCGTTCGTAGCTCCCTGCATGTATCCGCCGGCGTTGTAGGAAAACTCGAAGGTGGCACCGGCGAGAAGGCCATGGACTGCAGTGGCCGCGACCACGAGGCCCGTCGTCACGGCCGGACTCATGACCGCGATTCTATCGACCGGTCTTCAGGGTTCGTCGAAGCGCCCGCGGAAGTGATCGTCCACTCCGGGCCGCACACGCTCGTAGACGGCGAAGCGTTGCCCTCCGGGATCCCGAAAGACCAGACAGGGACCTTGCGGTAGCTCGAAGGGCTCGCCGTCTACGGACCACCCGTGATCCACGAGGCGGGTACGGGTCTCCGCCAGACTGCGCACGCGGTAGACCAGCAGACCGTCTCCCGGCGGGAGGTGATTGGCGAGAAGGACCTGGGGCCCGAGTTCCGCGAGCCGGACGGCCGCGACCCACGTCCGCCCGTCTCGGATCCGCCAGAGAAGCTCGCCGCCGAGAGCCTCGGTATAGAAGGAGATCGCCGTCTCGATCTCGGGCGCGGCCAGGTAGAGATAGTCCAGGGATTCGAACGGCGGCGATCTCACGCTGCAGTCTTCGAGCCGAGTTTCAAAACGGGAAGCCCTCTTCTTGATCCTGTCCCGACTACAGCGGCGAAGGCAACGAGGAGCCGCGCGATCAGTGGCAACCGATCGACGTCACTCCTGGCGGTCTTGCCGTTTCGTGCTCAACCACACCGCCGAGTCCCAGGCGTTGTGGATCCCGATGTACAGGAGGAGAAGAGCGGCGGCCGCGACGACGTAAAGAGCCGTCCCCGGGGATTGCCCGATAAGGATGCCCGCAACGACGAGGCTGCCGTACGCGATCACGGGCAGGCCCGCGTGCCACACCCAATCGGACAGCACCGGCACGTACCCTTCCTGCCGCCGCGCCTGGACGGTGACCCAGCTCGCGTAGGCGACACCTCCGATCGCGCAGGCGAGGATGCAAGCCCGCAGGCTCCCGATCGTTTGTCGCGGCGTGCTCAGGAGTGCGGCGAGCAGCAGGACCGCGCCGAAGTGGACGATGGTCGGCGTGGCGAAGGCCCGGAGTGCCGCCGGGCCGGTCTCCCTCCTCGCCTCGGCGTTCAAAGCGATCACCACGAACATGAGACCGGTCAAGGCCGCCGCCGAGGAGCCGATGATCACGTAGAAAGTTTCCCATTCGGTGAGGGGCGGCAGCGCGGGGGCCGGCATGTATCAGCTCCAAACAGACTACGGACGGCTTCTGGACGATGCTCTCTTCGTGGATCTCGTCGCGCGAATGGTCAGAAATGCCTTCAACTCGCCGCCGGACTCGCGGAGGTGGAGCGTTTGCGTAAAGGAGGTCGGCGTGATGTCCGAAAAGACTTTCTTGAAAGAGAATCTCCTGCCCATCCTTTCCGATTCGTCGCGGAGCACGAATTGGTCGCTTTCCCGGCGGGCCACGTCGGACATGGCGCCGAGATGGTGCGACAGGTGCGGCTTCCCCGTAAAAACGTGGGGGGATCCCACAGCGCCGCCCAGATGCCCGGGTCGGGCGGAAAACGCTTCAGCGTGCCCAGAAACTGCGGGGGATTGCTCGCTCGTGTATTCCTCTTCCTGGCCAAGTGTCCTCCGGAATCGGTCGAGTCGCTTCGATCCAGTCTGGATCCTATTGATTTCGGGATCCGCAGGAACGGAATTTTCAGCTTCTCTCGAGTGCGTACTCCATCGTGGATGTCTTCCCGTTCATCAGGGCCTTGTGCTTGACGCGTTCCGGAAGCTTCGCCGCTCCCGTCTCGCGATTCCATTCTTCGAAGGTCTTATTGGAGATCTGGCCTTTGACCAGGAGCTCGGCGAACTTCCTCCGCTGTGCTTGACTCTTGAATGGCATTTTCTCTCCAGGTCGCCGAACGTCCGCGCTCACCGCGAAGGCGGCGAGACGTCGTTCCAGATGTCGATCACGCACTTCCATACGCCTCCTGGCTCTCTGCGCCAGACGGTCACGGCCTTACCATCCATCGCGACTTGCTTCCCCTCGGCACCGCTGAAAGTCACCCGATTCGTGCCGGTCGCGTAGGCAAAGTCACCGCTGCGGGAAACGACAACGCTGGTCGTCTTCCAGGAAATGCTGAAACCGGGCGTTTGGAAGCTTTTCGCAACGAACTCCCGGATGGCCGACTTTCCAATGACGGGAGGACTGCCAGGCGGGAACACGGTCGCGTCGTCGGCCCAGAAGGACACGACCCGGTCGGCATCGCGCCTCTGGGCCGCCTGCGACCACTCCGTGTCCAGGCGCAGAATCTGAGACGCCGCATCGCTCGTGCTGCCTGACGTCGCACAGCCGATGCACGCGAGCAACCCTGCAACGGCCGCGAAAAGCCGATTCATGAGCCGGTGAGAGCTCATCGCCGCCCGTCGAGGGGTGCCGCCGAACGTCCGTTGCATCGATTCGTCAGGAGCCATCGCGATCTCCTGTGTGGGTGGCGATTTGCCAGGTGTTACCCCACTTATCCTTCACCATACCGCGACGGGCGCCATACGCCATGTCCGACGGCTCCTCGAGTGAACTCGCACAGGTTTCGGCGTCGAGTTCCCGGCAGCGGTTTACACAACCCGGGCTCCGAAGCCGAGACGCTCGGAGAAGTAACGTGTCATTGCATCGGCTTCCATGCGAATTCCCGAAAGTCCGACATGGCAGTCCGGACGCAGAAGGTAGAAAGAAGGCCGGGGAATGTTCGCGTGCTCGAGCTCACGATCGTTGGCGGGATCGCTCGGAATCGCATGCGCGCGCAGCAGGTCGCCGGGACCGAGCATCCCGCTCGGAGGGACGGGTTGCCCGATCACGATCAAATTGAATCGCGTGTCGTCGAGTTTTCGGAATAGGTCCTCGGCGGGACCGTCCGCCGAAAGCTTGAGGCGCATCCACGGAAAACGATCGCCGGCGCGCGGCGCGGCGTCGGGCAGGCCCGGCAGCGTTTCCGATAGAGGGCTGCCGCGGTACTGAATGCCGATCTGGGAAATCGTGCGAAAGACGAGCTTTTGCATCCGATCGAATCTCATCGCAAGAGCCAGGATCTTCGCCATGACCCGCGTCCGGAAGAACCCGGCCAGCGTTCTGTCGGAAACGGCCAGCGAGAACGCCCGGTCGGTCGTGACGAGCAGGCGCCGGGCGACTGGGATGCGCTCGTCCTCGTAGGTGTCGAGGACCGCCGCTCCCGCGGCTCCCGACAGGACGAGAGCCAGCTTCCAACCCAGGTTGTACGCATCCTGAAGGCCGGTGTTCATGCCCTGCGCGCCGACCGGGCTGTGTATGTGCGCCGCGTCGCCTAACAGGAAACAGCGGCGGTCGCGAAAGCGCTCGGCGCGGCGGTGATGGATGCGATAAGTCGAGAACCAGCTGCATTCCTGAAAGGACAACCTGGTTCCCGCTTCCTCGCGGATCGAGGGAAGCACGTCTTCGAAGGCGAGATCGTCTCGCCCACGCAAGGCCGGCGGGACGATTCCCACGATCCGCCAGTGATCGGTCCCGCGCATCGGGAAAAACAGGTGGAATCCTTCGCGCCACAGATACACGTTGATCTCGTCCGGCACCATCGGTCCCGTCATTTGCGTATCGGCGACGAAAAACACGTGCTCATAAGGTGCGCCCTGGAACGCGATCCCGGAGAGATCGCGCACCGCGCTGCGCGCGCCATCGCATCCCGCGACCCAAGCGGCCGTGATCTCCCGGCTCGTGCCGTCGGGCTGCTTGAGCGTGGCCTTGACTCGATCGGCTTCCTGCGCCAGACCGACGAGTTCCGTGTCCCACCGGACGGCGATGCCCCATTGACGAAGGGCTTCCCCCAGCAGCCGTTCGTTGTCGTCCTGGCCCAGGATCAGAAGAAAAGGATAGGGACTCAGATCGCGCCCGATGTCACCCAACGGGATGCGCGCAGCCGGCCGCCCTTGCGCCCACAGGTTGGCGCCGGTGGCGCGTTTCCCCAATTCGAGGGCCCGCTCGACGATGCCAAGGTGCGAATAGATCTCGAGCGTGCGCGCCTGTACGCCCAGGGCTCTGGTCTGGAGAGACGGTCCAGCGTGCCGGTCGATGATTATCGGGCGAACGCCTCGCCGACCGAGTTGATTGGCGAGCATCAGCCCGGTCGGGCCGGCTCCGACGACCAGAACTTCGGTGTCCATCGCGCCTGGCAATTTGCCGGATCGGATCCTAGCTATTTCGTCGTTCCAGAATGGAGAGAAACATGAAGCCGGCGAGCCGTGCGTTCGTCGTGCGAGTCATATTTGCTCCGGGATGCGGACGCTCCTCAGAACTGGCCAGAGGCCGAGGGTGACCTCGAGCTGGATCTTATTACGGTGGTGCGCCGTCGCCGGTTTCATCAGAGGAATCGCATGGCCCACTGCCCGGTGTGGTGGGGTAGACCGGTCGCCTCTAATGTGGTTTCTCGAAGGCCGCTGCTTTCGCTTCCCACTTCGGAGCGTCGACGCCCCTCACGAGCAACCACAGGGTCAGCGACATGGCAGCGAGAACCATCGGCAAGAGAAGGCCGTCGGATGCGTATGCCGGCGCCAGGACCAACGCGAAGTTCTTCGTGACAAACCCGAGACCGGCGAGCACCAGAAGGACGCCGAGGGCCTTGGGAAGGTAGCCCGATCGAAAGATCAAGTACCCGCGGAGAACGGAGGCGACGCCGTAGAACACCATGAATATTCCACCACCATATCCGTACAACTTGAGCGAGAGCAGGGCAAGAGTATTCAGTTGATCAGGCGAAAAGGTCTTCAGATAATTAGCGCCTCCCAAGATGAGCGCAGCTGCAAAGTAGAAGAGCTCGGCAACGCCGAAGAGGGCGGTGGATACGAGCCCGAAGAATGCAGCGAGAAGGGCAAGGTCCTTGCGGACGGGCCTAAGAAGTACGTAAAGCAACAGCGTCAGCGCAATATCACACACGGCTTCTATGAGGTAGATGGCGAAGCCCAGGCGGAACAGCGAGTCAGAAGCAATGATGTTCCTCGCCGTGGCGGTAGCGTCGGCTGACACAATTAGCTTGGATGGAACGTAGAACTCACCGAAGCCACCCGCGACGATCGAGAGCAGGAACAGGACTCCGGCGATCCTTGCGTATGTCTGTACCGACGCCCCTCGCGCCTGGGCAAGCCGACGACTATCGCCGCTCACGTTCGGGACACTGTCCATAGCGATATTCCTCCTCGCTCGGTGGTAGGCCTACTCCGCCGCCTAACGGTCGGGCGCTCAGCAGCGAGCCGAGCGAGCGCAGTGAGCGGCCCAAGCGAATGCGAGGGCGGCGAGTCCCCTGCAACGCCATGTTGGACGGCAGTTCGAAGCGGTTGCCCACGCCTAATGCCGCACTTGCTGCTTAACGCTGTAGACGCTCAGCGTCGGCTCAGCTCCCGCTGCCCGAAAGATGAGGACTCCTCCGGGGGTTTCCGTAGTGCGGCGCATATCGTCTAACGCCGCCTGGCTCTCCCATACGGAGATGATTCTCCATACGGTGGTGTCAGTCCGGCTTTGGACCAAGAAGGTCTGGACGAGACCCGGAGGCAAATTCCTCGTCTTTTCGGCATAGGCCTGACTGAGCTTGGGCCAGTTCGGTTGAGCAACTTGAGCTTCCAACACGGTCATCGCCATTCCGCCTGTATCCACGGCCGAAGGCTCCTTATTGTCGACGCCGAATGCCACACCAGGGTATAAACAACCACACGGTCGTGGCGAAGCTGATTATGACACCGCGCATGGCGCTTCTCCTCCAGCCTCAATCGCAGATATTTCAGCTATGCAGATGCCGTCCAACGGTTGGCTGGACGGCGGGCGGCAATTCACGTGTTGTGGAGGTGGCCGGCTAGCATGCGTATCGCCTTCCGCGGGGCTCCGGGGACCGGAGCCGCCCAAACCGCGGTGGGAACGTGGCTGACGAGAAAGACAGTGAGCCCAAAGGCACAGTGCCGCAGCAGAAGTCTCGAGGTGATCGTAGCCTGCCCGCCTAACGGCTTGCGGAGTGTTAGGCCGCTCCTCGATTTACTTGACCTTGACAGCAATTGCGATCGTGGGATCGGGCATCGCATGTGCGTGATGCGGGTCCAGTTGCCCCTTTGGAAGGAAATACCACACACCAGGGGTCATTCGGCCCAGTTCGGGTAGCTGTTTCATGCGCGCCGGGTCCAGGCCTGCCGCGATCAGGCCAGAGGCGTCGAACTCGTACAGAACGCCCTCCGATCTGCGCTCCGGCTGAGCAGCGAAGTGAACCATGGTACCGAGGCCGCTCTTGAAGCAATATTCGCCACTCGCCGCCGTGCGGTCGATCGCCATCTCGGGATTCGCTCGCAGAATCCGGGCGACGGCTAGAATTTCGCCCTTCGACGTGCCCTGAAGGGCGAGAACGTCGGCGTACTCGCGTTTGAGTGTAGTGAGCTCGTCGTCGGTTACCGGCGGTCAGGAAGGGCATGTGGACCGCCACGACTACAAGGGCAACGCGTCGCATCATGCTAACCTCCTTATGGTGTTTGAGCGGCCTAACGGTCGAGCGTTCAGCGACGAGCCGATGCGAGCGAAGCGAGCAGGGTGAGTCCGCTGCAACGCCATGTTAGACGGTGCCGGAGCACCTGCACCAGGCACGCTACATGCCCTCGCGATCCGATTCGAGTGGGAAGTAGGCGCCGTGCCCCGAGAAGAATATGACCGTACGGAATCGATCTTCGGGCGAAGGTGTGATTCCGCCGCGCCATGCCGACCACACCCCACCCTCACTACGCGGGCAGATAAGCGCCGGACTGTTTCGCCCCGCATCGGCGCCATTCTGCGCGTAGATAACCAGTGGATGAGAGGGGTCGCTGTCTTCGACCTCGTCCAGACGCTGGATTAGCTCGAAGAGGGTGCCAGCGCTCTTCATTTTGCGCAGTCTAACGGTCGGGCATTCAGCGGCGACCCGAGCGAGCGCAGCGAGCGGCCCGAGCAAATGCGAGGGCGGCGAGTCCGCTGCAACACCATGTTAGGCGACCTCCCCGTCCAGCCGTTCACGCGAAAACTCCACTATATCGCCCGTACGGCGGGCTCTCGGCCGAAAGCGAGCGACGTCGAGAGATCCCGGTGGGCGTCGATCTGCGCCTTCAGATCGGCGACCTTCTGCTCCGCCGTGGCAATGGCATCGGCGCCGGCGATAAAGCGGCGCGGCGGTGGCTCCTGGCTGCCGATCATGATGAGTGCTCGCGCGAGCTTCGCCGGGTCGCCGGATTGCTGGCCATTCTGGGCTTTCCAAAACTCAAGCTGCTTCGCTCTGCGCTCGTCGTAGGCCTCGATGGACGGCTCGGCGTAGTTTGTCGATTGCTCGGTGAGGAGCTCCGTGCGGAAGAACCCCGGGTTGCCTCGAGGGCTGGATGGAGAGCGTCGATCTTAGCCCCGCGTCCGTTCTCCCAGCGTCGATCTTAGCCCCGCGTCCGTTCTCCCTCTTTGGTCATGGCGTGTCTCCGGGTCGCCTAACGGTCGGGCGTTCAGCGGCGAGCGAAGCGAGCGGCCCGAGCGAAAGCGAGGGCGGCGAGTCCGCTGCAACGCCACGTTAGACGGCGACGCGAAAAGCCGAGACCTGGCCTCGCCGAGGAGCTCCCCGAAGCGGGTCCGTTCGCCACGAGTGATTCTGCCTTTCCCGGGCTGCAGTGGTGCGATCGCCGGGGACGGCCGGGCGCGCGGCACGCTGCCGAGCCGACGCCGCTGACTGGAACTTCCCGACGCATAACGCTCGGCATCAGCGGCGGCGCGCTGCACCGTCTGCTGCATGCTGTTGTTAGCGCGCGGTCTGAGCGGAGCCGAAGGCGATTCTCACCATCACTTGCGTTTCAGTCCATCTCGCCAGGTAATTACCTCGAGTTCGCCGTGAACGGCTTCCTCGACCGTAATGACGGGGCGCGCCTCGAATACGAAAGCAGGAAGCATCGAGCAAAACTTGTGAATGGCCACCGGATCGTCGCACTCTACCAGCATATGCCCACCCCACTC
>WNGE01000785.1_pt1 | contig 98562 bp, 80 predicted proteins | sample 5400651 | NCBI WGS metagenome assembly WNGE01 (sample SAMN13153370, study PRJNA577476) | soil metagenome | isolation source: 60 cm soil or saprolite under grassland replicate 2 | place: USA:California | collected 2016-06-15 | reverse complement strand
AACAAAAACCAGCGCGTTCACATTTTGGGGAGATGGCGACATGGCGGACAATCGACCTGCAGCTACGTTCAAGTAACCAGCGCGGAGTTAACCAGATGAACTCCAGCCGAATCGAGCCTGCGGACGCCTCCGGCGACTTGCTATTCGCGCACTCACCCGCACGTCGCCCAAATCCGCTCGAGACGCCGAATCAGTATCGATAATGCTCTGATTTGAACGGGCCTTCGACTGGAACGCCGAGGTACTCGGCCTGCTTTTCAGAAAGCTTGGTGAGCTTCACACCGATCTTTTCCAAGTGCAGGCGTGCAACTTCTTCGTCCAGTTTCTTCGGCAGAACGTAAACGCCAACCTTGTAAGTGTCGCGATTTTTCCAGAGATCCAGCTGGGCCAGAACTTGGTTGGAGAATGAGTTCGACATGACGAAGCTCGGGTGACCGGTGGCGCATCCGAGGTTCACCAGCCGGCCTTCTGCCAGAAGGAAAATCTCGTGACCATCCGGGAAGGTGTACTTGTCCACCTGGGGCTTAATGTTCGTTCTCTTCACGCCTTTGGCTGTGTTGAGTGCATCGACCTGGATCTCATTATCGAAGTGGCCGATGTTGGCGACGATCGCCTGATCTTTCATCCGTTGCATGTGATCGAGCGTGATCACGTCGATGTTGCCGCTCGCGGTGATGTAAACGTCGCCGCGGCCGAGCGTCTCTTCGATGGTCGTAACTTCATAGCCTTCCATTGCGGCCTGAAGCGCATTGATGGGATCAATCTCGGCGATGACGACGCGCGCACCCTGACCGCGCAGCGATTGCGCGCAGCCCTTGCCCACATCGCCGTAACCACAAACTACGGCGATCTTGCCGGAGAGCATCACATCCAGCGCGCGATTCAATCCATCGACCAACGAGTGCCGGCAGCCATAAAGATTATCGAACTTCGACTTGGTGACGGAATCGTTGACGTTGATCGCTGGAACCAGGAGCCGGTTTTCCTGAGCCATTTTATAAAGACGATGCACGCCCGTGGTGGTCTCTTCGGAAACACCGCGCCAATCCTTGACGATTTCATGCCATCGATAGGGATTCTCACGATGAATCTCGACCAGCAAATCCTTGATTACCTGTTCTTCCTTGTTTTCCGATTTTGTTTTTGCCCAATCGCTTCCTTCTTCGAGCTCGTAGCCTTTGTGAATGAGCAGGGTAGCGTCCCCGCCATCATCGACCACCAGTTGTGGGCCTTTGCCTTCCGGATGTGAAATCGCCCGATACGTGCACCGCCAGTAATCCTCCAGCGATTCGCCTTTCCACGCGAACACGGAGATACCGCGCTTGGCGATCGCTGCTGCGGCGTGATCTTGCGTTGAGAAAATATTGCAGCTCGCCCAGCGCACGCTTGCGCCAAGGTCGGTCAGCGTTTCAATCAACACCGCGGTCTGGATCGTCATGTGCAGCGAGCCCGTGATACGCACGCCAGAGAGCGGTTTCTGTGGCGCGTATTTTTCGCGGATCGCCATCAGACCCGGCATTTCCTTCTCCGCAATGGAGATTTCTTTTCTTCCGAAATCGGCCAATGAAATGTCGGCGATTTGGTAATCTTTCGTCTGGTTCGGTGCTTCAGCGAGTTGAGACATAGTTTTAAGTGTTAAGCTTTAAGTTTTCTGCGCCGGGCGCGCTTCTGAGCGCTAACGCGCTGCAGCCCGTAGCTCGTCGGCCTTATTCGTTTTTTCCCAGGTGATGTCCGGATCATCGATCTTGCCAAAGTGGCCATAGTTGGTCGTTTTTGAATAGATCGGTCGAAGTAAATCGAGTTGCTGAATAATCTCAGCGGGTTTGAAGTTGAACGTTGCCAGCACAGCGAGTTCGATCGCCGCTTCATCAACGGCATTTGTGCCAAACGTATCGACGTGCACGCTCAGCGGTTTGGGATGTCCGATTGCGTACGCAAATTGCACTTCGCATTTTTTTGCCAGCCCCGCGGCGACCACAGTCTTTGCCACCCAGCGTCCCATGTAAGCCGCGCTGCGATCGACTTTGCTCGGATCTTTCCCCGAAAAAGCGCCGCCACCATGGCGGCCCATTCCGCCGTAGGAATCGACAATAATTTTGCGGCCAGTAAGCCCGGTGTCGCCCTGCGGGCCGCCGATCACGAAATTGCCGGTCGGATTCACCAGAAACTGCGTGTCGGTGCTTAACATTTCAGCAGGCAAAACTTTTTTGATGACTTCCTCGATGATAAAGCTGCGAATTTCCGAATGCTTTACGTCTCGGCTGTGCTGCGTGGAAACGACGACGCACGAAATTCCAATCGGCTTCCCATTTTCGTAAATCACGGAGACCTGCGATTTGGCGTCCGGCCGGAGCCAACCCACTTTTCCACTCTTACGAATGCGAGTGAGCTCGCGGCCTAACCGATGCGCAAACATGATCGGCGCGGGCATCAATTCCGGCGTCTCGTCGCAGGCATAGCCGAACATCAAGCCCTGGTCGCCGGCGCCTTGTTCGGCAGTCTCCTTGCCGTCAGCAGCACAGGCATCCACGCCCTGCGCAATGTCGGGTGACTGCTTGGTGATGATGTTGGAGACGAAAATTTTATCCGCATGAAAAACGTCGTCATCATTCACGTAACCAATCTCGCGCACGGTATCGCGAACGATCTGCACGTAATCGAGTTTTGCCTTGGTGGTAATTTCGCCTCCAACGATTACGACGTTGCTCTTGGCATAGGTCTCACACGCCACGCGACTGTGGCGATCTTGCGCGAGACAGGCATCGAGGACGGTATCAGAAATCGTGTCGCAAACTTTATCGGGATGGCCTTCGGTGACGGATTCGGATGAAAAGATGTAACGGCGAGACATGGTTTTAAGAAGGTGATTCGTTAAAAAAGCTACAACGTTAAAATTGGACTAGCCCAAGGACGCGTTCCGCCGTTGTAACGATTCGACGTTTCTAACGATGTCACGCTGCCACAAGACATATTGACCAATCATGATGCGTAGATATATCGTTGCCTACTCCCATGGCGTCAAACATTAATTTATTGCGGCTTCTGGCCGACCCGACCCGGGTGCGTCTGTTGCTTCTTTTGGAGCAGGAAGAACTCTCGGTGGCCGAGTTGCAGCAGATTCTGGGGATGGGCCAATCCCGCATTTCCAGTCATCTCGCCCAATTAAAGCGGGCGGGTGTCGTTTCCGATCGCCGCGTGGGTAAAAATGTGTATTACGGCGCGAACCATCACGGGCGGAATTCACAGCGAGAGCGCGTTGAAGAAATTACCCGTTTGCTCGCCCGCGAACTGCCGGAAACATCACGCGATCGGACCAGTCTGAAGCTTGTTCTGCACAAGCGTCAGGACAAAGCGCGCAAATACTTCGACGAGTTGGCTGGCAAGTTTGGGCGGAGCTATGTGCCGGGCCGCTCGTGGAAAGCGCTGGCGCATACCCTCATTACCCTGCTTCCGCCGTTGACAGTAGCCGACTTGGGCGCAGGCGAGGGGACGCTTTCGCAATTGCTGGCCAAAAACGCCCGTAAAGTTATCGCCATCGATAATTCGCCGAAGATGGTTGAGTTCGGGGGACACCTGGCGAAGAAGCACGGAATCAAGAACCTCGAATACCGGCTTGGCGACATTGAAGATCCGCCAATTGCGAAAAACAGCGTCGATCTGGCGATTTTGAGTCAGGCTTTACATCATGCCATTCATCCCCAGCAAGCTGTCGCTGCCGCCCACGGGATTCTGAAACGCGGCGGCCGGCTGGCGATCCTTGATCTCTTGAGCCACCGGTTCGAACGAGCCCGAGACTTATATGCAGATCATTGGCTTGGGTTCAGTGAAGTGCAGTTGCACCAATTCCTGGAAAAGAGCGGCTTCCGGCAAATTGAAGTGAGCGTCGTATCGCGGGAAAAGCAAGGCCCGCACTTTCAAACCGTCCTGGCTACCGGCATTAAGTGAACGCCGAGGCCAGTTCGGGTGTCAGTATTGTGGCCGTTGGTTTATGGTCTCTACCGACAAATCTGTAGCCATGACCAGCTTCTTCGAAGAGGCAAAACGGCGCAAGGTGTACCGGGTCGCGGCAGCCTACATCATCGCCGCTGGCGGGATCATACAACTGGCCTCTGCCGCGTTTCCAGCGTGGGAATTGCCAAACTGGGCGCTGCGTCTGGTGATCGTGCTGCTACTGATCGGCTTTCCAATAGCGCTGATCCTTGCCTGGGCGTACGACATCACCGCGCAGGGCGTTCGCGCGACGCCAACCGCAGCGGGGCCCAGGTCGCATCGTCGCCGAAACATAGTCATGCTTGTACTGACCGGAGTGGCCGTTTCCGCCGCCGCCGGGTTCTTTCTCCTGCCGCGCGTCTCAGCCCACAAGTGCGACAAGTCGATCGCGGTGTTGCCGTTTGAAAATCTGAGCGACGAAAAAGAGAACGCGTATTTCGCGGACGGCATTCAGGATGACGTGCTCACCAATTTATCGAAGATTGGCGACCTGAAAGTGATCTCACGCACCTCAGTGATGCCGTATCGCGGGAAGGGATCCAACGTTCGTGAAATCGGGAAGGCTCTGGGAGTTGGTGCCATTCTGGAAGGCAGTGTTCGCCGCATGGGCAATCGCGTCCGCGTGAACGTGCAATTGATCAACGCCGACACCGACGAGCACATGTGGGCGGAAGATTATGATCGCGATTTAACCGATGTGTTTGCCATTCAAACGGACCTGGCCCAACAAATCGTGCGCGAATTGCAGGCGAAGCTGTCGCCAATGGAGAAAGCGCAAATCGAGCGCAGGCCGACCCAGAATGGCGAAGCCTATCTGGCATTTGTCCAAGCACACGATTTGTCCACTCGACCGGACAAATTTCGCGGCGATATAGAAAACGCAGAACAGCTTTTTGAAAGAGCGACGAAACTCGATCCGAACTTTGCAGAGGCGTTCGCGGGATTGGCGTGGATCGACAACTGGATGTATCACACCTTCGATCCAACTGCTGCGCGAAAGGAAAAGGCGCGTGCCGCAGCTGAGGAGGCCCTTCGTTTGCAGCCGAACTTGCCCGAGGCCCATCTCGCGCTCGGCTTTTATTATTACTATTGCGAGCGCGATTATCAGAATGCTCTGAGAGAGTTTGCGATTGCGAAACTAAGTTTGCCAAACTCAGCGGAAGTTTACATGGCGATTGGATCCATTGAGCGACGCCAAGGAAAATGGGCGCAGTCCACCGGCAATTTCGAGAAAGCGGTATCCCTTAGTCCGAGGGACTCGTTTATTCTCGTAAATCTTGCCGACAATTATCGCGCCAACAAGAACTTCGAGACCGCGGACAAAATTTTGGGTCGTGCCATCGAAGCTGCGCCCAACTCGCTTAGCGCGCGCGCGGCAAAGGCAATGCTTCCGCTGGATTGGAAAGGCGACCTGAGCATGATGGAGAAAGACTTGGCAGATATGCCGCCAGGGGTCGATCCGGAGGGTCTCGTCACGTTCGGTCGGGTGCAACTCATGATGTTGCAACGAAAATTCCCGGAGGCTCTCGCTGTTCTAAAGCAGTTGTCACCAGATCTTTCTCACGATTCTAAGCCAAGAGAATTTTTAGAGGGCGCAATTTATACTTTTTTGAATGATAGGGAAAAGGCGCGCTCTGCCTTCGAACATGCGCGGCCGATTGCAGAACAATCTCTGCGCGAAGCTCCGAACGACGCTTTCCGGCATGCGCTGCTCGGTCAGATTCTCGCCGGGCTCGGTGAGAAGGAAGCCGCCATCTCCGAAGGCAAACGCGCGGTCAACCTTCTGCCCGAATCCCAGGATGCTCTCGAGGGACCAAAAGCTACGCTTGAGCTCGCCAAAATTTATACATGGACAGGTGAAACCGATCAGGCGCTTTTCCTTCTCGACCACTCGCTGAGTACGCCCAGTGGAATCACAGTTTCTTCTCTGAAACTTGATCCGGTCTGGGACCCGCTGCGAAGTGATCCGCGCTTTCAGGCTTTGATCGACAAGCACGACGCAAAAGTTTAGCGTCTGCTTCTGTTTCTTACCGTCGTCTACCGCCATCATTCCGAACGGCGCGAGAAAATTCACAAGCGAATAGCCGCCATGTGGAGTGAACAGCGCGCTTCGTTTTCGTGTCTATATTTTCGCCGTTGAGCTATAGTCCTGATCGATCCAAATCTCTTGTTATGAGTAGCGGCTTCTTCGAGGAAGTGAAACGGCGCAAGGTTTACCGCGTGGCGGCGGCTTATATCATCGCTGCTGGCGGCATCATACAGCTGGCGTCGGCCGCATTTCCGGCGTGGGAATTGCCAAACTGGTCGCTGCGTTTGGTGATCACCCTTTTGCTGCTCGGCTTTCCAATCGCGCTGATCCTTGCCTGGGCGTTCGACATCACCGCGCAGGGCATTCGCGCGACACCAACCCCGGCGATGCCCGGATCGCATCGTCGCCGCAACATAATCATGCTTGTGGCAACAGGTGTGATCATTTCCGCCGCCGCCGGGTTCTTTCTGCTGCCTCGCGTCTCGGCGCACAAGGTGGACAAGTCGATCGCGGTGTTACCGTTTGAAAATCTGAGCGATGAAAAAGAGAACGCCTACTTTGCGGACGGCATTCAAGATGACGTGCTCACCAACTTGTCGAAGATTGGTGATTTAAAGGTGATTTCGCGCACATCGGTCATGCCTTATCGAGGGAAGGCATCCAACCTTCGTGAAATCGGCAAGACGCTCGGAGTCGGTAACATTCTGGAAGGCAGCGTTCGCCGCGTCGGTAATCGGGTGCGCGTCAACGTGCAATTGATTAATGCAGAAAACGACGAGCACATTTGGGCTGAAGATTACGATCGCGAGCTGACAGATGTGTTCGCGATTCAGACCGATCTGGCCCAAAAGATCGCGACTGAACTGCGGGCAAAGTTATCGCCAAGCGAAAAAGCGCAGATGGAACACAGGCCCACCGAAAACGGCGAGGCCTATCTGGCTTTCGTGCAGGCACACAACCTTTCCGGTGCCCTTGAGGACTTCGAAAAGTTGAAACAAAGTGAGCAGCTTTACCAGCGCGCCATCGAACTCGATCCAAACTTTGCTCTCGCCATTGCGCGCTATTCGCAGTTGGAAAGCTTGATCCTGCATCTTTTCGAACGGACGCCGGAACGTCGCGAAAAAGCTCAGACCCTGGCCGAAAGGGCTCTGCAATTGCAGCCCGATCTGCCCGAAGCGCACCTGGCTCGCGGATTTTCGTATTACTACGGCGACAACAATTACGACGCAGCGCTGAAAGAATTTGAGATTGCGCAAAGGGGATTGCCTAACGAATCGGAAGTTTATCTTGCAATCGGTGCGATCCAGCGACGTCAGGGAAAATGGACCGAATCGACCGCCAATCTCGAAAAAGCAACGAGTCTAAATCCGAAGGACATCTGGGCGCTGCAAAATCTCACCTTCAATTACCAGATGCTGCGGGACTGGGATTCGGCTAACAAAACCATTGATCGCGCCCTTGCATCGGATCCTACCGCCTTGGGACCTTTGGAGGTTAAGTGCCAGTTGGCCGTCGCAGAAAAGGGCGATTTCAGCGTCGCAGAGAAAGCATTTGATGCGGTGAAAGCTGTGCCAATGAGCGCAGACCAGAAGCTCAAGACCGCCGCTTCCCGGGCAGATGTGTTTGTCCTCGAACGCAAGTACAGGGACGGATTGCAGGTCGCCGAAAGTCTGCCGGACGATCAGCTCGCAGCTTTTCCTGGAGCTCTGTTCGGCAAATATTATTCCATCGGTTTTGCACGAAAAGCTTTGCATGACGATGCGGGCGCGCGAGAGGCTTTCCTGAGAGCAAAGAACGCAGCCGAAGGGCAGCTGAAACGAAGTCCCGACATCGAAAAGACCCATATTCAGCTGGCAAAAGTGCTGGCGCAACTTGGCGAAAAGGACGCCGCACTGGCCGAGGCGCAGCGTGCGACTGAATTACTCCCGGAGAGCAAAGATGCGTTTGGTGGCCCGGAGATCACCGTTGGGGTGGCTGAGATTTACACAATTCTTGGCGACAACGAGCGTGCAATTCAAATCCTGGATGGATTGTTGAGCCGGCCCAGTGCTGTCACAGTGCAAGGCCTGAAAATAAATCCGATTTGGGATTCATTGCGCGGGGACCCTCGCTTTCAGGCCCTAATGCTGAAGTACGGCGGTAAAGCCTAGGTGGGGACGCCGCCCGCAATTTGACAAACGGCATCTGACACATGCGACTTAGGTGCGCCGTTTTCTTTCTTGTCCTTGCTGCAACCGCACAGGGCGACTGGACGATTCTCTCGAGCGCGTCGGAGCCGGGACGCAGTGGAGTAGTGCACAGACATGTTGTCCTGGAAAACGGCGCTCGCAGCGAACGCATCACTGTGGACCTTGCAATCTTTTCTACTAAATCTTGCACGTTACGCGTCCTTCAAAATGAGGATGATGCGGATAGTCTCGCTGACATGATGAGAAATGAAAAATGTCTCGCTGGAGTGAATGGCGGCTATTTCGACGAAAAGTTTGCTCCAATCGGTTTGCGAATGGCGAATGGGCAAATGATCGCTCCGCTGCAGCGCGCACGGTTAATCACCGGGGTGCTTGTCGCTTCATCGCGCGGGGTGCAAATCGTGCGCTCCCGTGAATTTTCGCGGCGCGCCGGGGTAACCGCAGCAGTTCAGTGCGGACCGTTTCTTGTTGACCGAGGCCAGTCCATTGGCGGCTTGAACGATTCGCGTCCGGCCCGACGGACTTTTGCGGCGACGACAACGGGCAATCGCGCGTTGGTCGGCGTTTGCTCAAACGTCTCGCTCGCAGAATTATCGAGGATGCTTGCGACGACATTGTTTGCCGAGGATTTGAGAATTGAACGCGCGCTAAATCTCGATGGCGGATCGTCGACCGGATTTTGGTTCGCTCGGGAAAACAGCAGCGCATTTTCAATTTCGGAACAGAAACCTGTGCGCGATTTTGTCGGGATTGTTCCAAAATGAGTTGTAGGGCATAGATGTCAGCCCCGAATGGTTTTGGGATTCACAGAAACGCCCTACCATTTCCGAAAATCTGTGTAATCTCTCCGATTTTACATGCGCACGTTCGGCGGTTTTAGATCTGAGGATAGATTTTTCTACGGCGAGATTCGCGGCGACGAAGTTCACGTCCTAAGGAATCCGTTTTGGATCGACATTGAGCCGACAGGTGAGGTTGCCGGCCTAACGAATGTCGTTGTCGATCTTCCGGTGGCGCCATCGAAATTGATCGCGGTTGGTTTGAACTACGCAGACCACATTGCGGAAATGAAGCGGACCAGTTTGGACACGCCCTTGATCTGGTTCAAATCACCGGCCTCATTGTTGCCGCATGATGGCACAATTGAAATTGCGTTTCCCGAGCATCAAACCGATTTCGAAGCGGAGTTGGCAGTCGTCATTGGCAAGTCCGCGAAAAATGTCCTCGCAGAACGGGCGCTGGATTTTGTCGTCGGTTACACAATTGGTCTCGATGTCAGCGATCGGGATTTGCAAAAGAGCGAGAAGCAATTTGGTCGTTGCAAATCATTTGATACCTACACGCCGATTGGGCCCTTTGTTTATGCCGATGTCGATGCGAGCGATGTTTCCCTTGAGTTGCGGCAGAATGGAGAGATGCGTCAGAGCACGCGGACTAGCAGAATGATTTACTCGGTTGCGCAAATCGTTTCCTTCGCCAGTCAATCGCTCACACTCTTACCGGGCGATGTCATTTTGACTGGAACGCCGGCCGGCGTCGGTCCAATTCATCCCGGGGACGAACTTGAAGCAGCAATTGATGATTGGCCGCGTTTGCGGAACAGCGTTGCGATTGCGCATGACGCTGCACGTCCATTTGATTCTGCACAACGAATATAATGTGAAAGACTTGCCTTACGTCCTGCCTCTGGTGATATTGGAAGTAGGGAACACTCTCAGGGAGCAAAAAAGTGAAAAGTTTTGCTGGACTCGCCAGTCGTGATTTTGCGATAAAGGCACTCCTGTACCGCAATGGTTCCATCAAATTGCTGATTTAAACAAAACTATGAAAACACCATTCATCGCCTCTGTCTGCTTACTAGCGCTTGTACTAACATCCGTGGCGCAATCTCCACCGCCTGTGCAATCTCAGCCCGGAGCTCCCGGTACGAGTCCCGCAGCGCAAGCGCCGACAAATCCCGCCGCCGTAAATCCCGCTGCGCCCATGCAGTCGCCGGCTACGAACGTGCCGCAAGGGCAGCAGCCTGCGGTGCCAGGAGCATCCATTCCTGTGACGCTGAGCCCGGCACCGGGAGCCGCGACCAGCCCCGCTGCGGCCACCGGAACCAGCCCTACTGCGACTATCGCGACCAGTCCGACCGCAGCCGTCTCTCCCGCTGCGGAACCACAGCCAACAGGTTTTCTCGCCAGCAACTGGTTAATCAGCAAGTTCCACCAAGGCGGGCCCGTGATGTGGCCGATTCTGATTGTGTCAATTATAGGGCTCACTGTGGTGATCGAACGATGCCTTTGGTGGACCGGCCGATGGTTCCGACGCGATCCGAAACGCATCGAGAAAGTGTTTACTGCGATCGAGCAGGGAGATACGACAGAGGCCTCCAGGCTTTCCCGTGGATCACGCGACCCGGTCCTGCGAATGATGTGGAACGGCCTCAATCATCAACACACTTCGCTGCAAGGGGCTTTGCAGGTCGCGGCCGGTATCGAGATCAAGCGGGCCGGTCGATTCCTGGTGGTCATGGACACGCTTGTGACTTTGGCGCCGTTGCTCGGTCTGTTGGGCACGATCACCGGTCTGATCAGGTCGTTCAGTTTTCTGGGCAACGAAGAACTCGCTGTACAAGCTGTGACTGGCGGTATCGCCGAAGCGCTAATCGCCACAGCGTGTGGTCTTGGCATCGCGATCTTCGCGTTGATTCCGTTTAACTTTTTCACTTCGCGTGTGTCTAACTTAGAGTTTGAACTGCAAACCGCAGCCACGAACCTGGAAGTCATGCTGGAAGCACAACACAGGGAGCACAGAGGAGTGGAGATCGAGCACGGTACACCCGCCTCGGCAACCCGGTCTTCAATTTAGGAATTTTCCATGCACGTCAGCTCACCTGTTCCTCACAAGAAAGCGCGGATCGAGATCATCCCGTTGATCGACATCATGTTCTTTCTGCTCGCCAGTTTCATGATGGTGAGCTTGAGCCAGGTGCACATGAAAGGAATTAAGGTGAATCTGCCGAGCGGCAGCTCGGGCGAGACGCAATCAAAACGGGATTACATCAGCGTCTCCGTCGATAAGGATGGCCATTATTTCTTCGACAAAAATGAAATGACCGATGCGGATCTGCAGGCGCGCCTGACCCAAGTGCACCAATCGGATCCAGAAGCGAAAGTGTTCGTACGCGGCGACCGCGACACCGTCCATGGAAACGTAGTCCATTTGCTGGATATGCTCCGGTCGGCAGGGTTCTATAAGATTTCATTCGAAATTAAGAGCGAGGCGCTAAAGGGGGTGCCGGGGCCCGGCGCGTGATTTAACTATGGCGGACGAATTACCAAAACCACTGCTTTATCGGCCACCTGCGAGCTGGTATTTCTGGGGCGCTTTTGGTGCCGCATTGGCGATTCACCTCACCGCGGTTGCGCTTGCTCAGAAACGCGAAGTCCCGGCTGAAGTGCCTCCTGACATACCGACAGCCGTTATCGAAGCAACGCTGCAGGCCAGTGAGGAGCCCACGCCTCCGCCAGAAGACATTCCGTTGCCGGAGCCTCCTCCGCCGCCCGAGATCAAACCGGAGTATGTGGAGGAGACGACTCCTCCGCCAAAGAAACCGCAGGCGCAAAAATTCGCGCCCATTAAGGCGCCACAAGCTGCCGGTCGTCCCGGTACCATGTCAATCTCCTCAGCCAAAGCTCTGGCCACTTATGCGCCACGCCCGCAGTACCCGTATGAGGCGCGCTCGCGACATGTCACTGGCAGCGGAGTCTGTGTCGTCGAGGTCGATGCGGGGAGCGGCAGCGTAACCAGCGCTTCGATGGCGCAAAGTATCGGAAATCCTATATTGGATAACGCAGCACTTAGTGCCTTTCGGCAATGGCGGTTTAAGGCGGGTTCGGTTTCGAAGGTCAAAATTCCCATCACGTTCACGATGACAGGCGCCCAGTACTGAAGATCTGAAATTTTTGACATATGAGAGTCTCTTCACCAGTTCCGCACAAGAGAGCGCGTATCGAGATCATCCCTTTGATCGATATCATGTTCTTTCTACTCGCGAGCTTCATGATGGTGAGTCTGAGCCAGACGCACATGAAAGGGATTCGGGTGAATCTGCCGGCTGCAATTGCTCCGCCCCCAAGCCAGGTAAAGGACTATGTCTCCATCAAGATCCGTGAGGGCAACGTCGTTACTTTTGACAATCAAATTGTCACCGATGACCAGGTGTTACCGCGGCTTTTTGAACTGCACCGGACAAATCCGGAAATCAAGGTCTCAATCAGCGCGGACTTAATGGCCATGCATGGTGATGTGATTGCGGTTCTTGACAAAGTGCGCTCCGCGGGAATCACCAAGGTTGGTTACCAGATCAGGGCGGCAGGTGCTCAGCAGGGCGCCCAGCCTCCGGGAGCTCCTCCGCCTCCGCCGGCTCCGCCGGCACCGAAGCCCTAGACTTCGCCGCAAAGCGTCGGCAGTTTGGGTTGCAGTTTGCGAATCGCCTTTGCCCGGTGACTGATATTGTTTTTCAGTTTTTCGGGCAGTTCGGCAAAGGTTTCTTTGAATCCATCTGGAATAAAGATCGGATCGTAGCCGAATCCGTGTGAGCCCTGCGGTCGTTGGGCGATTTTTCCGTTTATGACTCCTTCGACTGTCGCAAGGATCCGGCCATCGCGCGCAACCGCCAGGATGCAACGAAATCGCGCGCGGCGCTGATCGCTCTTGGCATCAACTTTCGCAAGTTGCCTCAGTAGCTTGGCGATTTTTGCTTTGTCGCTTGCGTTCGCGCCTGCGTAGCGTGCGGAATGAATTCCTGGAGCGCCTCCCAAAGCTTCGACTTCCAGTCCCGAATCGTCCGCGATGACCAAGCCGGGCAATTTTTCTGATACTGCGACCGCTTTGAGCGTCGCATTTTCTTCGAAGGATGTACCACTCTCCGTTATTTCGGAAATTTCGGGATGCGCGGTCAGATCTTGTACAGCCAAACCTGATCCGAGAATTTGCTCAATCTCGCGCGTTTTATGCGTGTTACGCGTCGCCACAATCAATTGCATGCGCGTTTGACAGGATTCAGGGTTAACCACTAATCCACACTGATGACTGCAAGGAACGGAAAGTTATGAGCGTGAAGAGATTTTTTGTGAATTCCTATTCATTCGTGTCCATTCGTGGTTGAACCATGGACGAGCGCCGCAAACCGTACCCATTCGACCAGTTCGAACCAAAATGGCAGGCCATCTGGGAGAAGCAGCAACTCTTTCACGCGCCCAATCCCGGTGAGAAAGATTTCGATCACGCCAGGCCAAAATTTTACGTCCTCGATATGTTTCCCTACCCGAGCGGCGCAGGTCTGCACGTTGGCCACCCCGAAGGATATACTGCCACGGATATCATCGCGCGTTACAAGCGCATGCGCGGATTCAATGTCTTGCATCCCATGGGATGGGATGCATTTGGTCTCCCGGCCGAGCAATACGCGATCAAAAGTGGCCAGCACCCGGCGATCACAACGCGCGAAAACATTGCGAAATTTAAGAACCAGCTTAAGCGAATTGGTTTTTCCTACGATTGGCAGCGCGAGATCAACACGACCGATCCGCGTTATTACAAATGGACGCAATGGATTTTTCTCCAGATTTATAATTCCTGGTTCAATCCGGCCACAAATAAAGCCGAGCCCATTTCGACCTATTCGGGCAAAAATCCGGACGAAGTTCGCCTCGCTTATGTCGCTGATGTGCCGGTGAACTGGTGCCCGGAGCTCGGCACTGTTTTGGCTAATGAAGAAGTCGTTGACGGAAAGAGTGAGATTGGCCGTTTTCCGGTTGTCCGTCGGCCAATGCGCCAATGGATGTTGCGAATCACCGCATATGCGGAGCGATTACTGAATGAGCTCGATAAACTCGACTGGCCCGAAGGAATCAAACTGCTACAGCGCAATTGGATTGGCCGCAGCGAGGGCGCGGAAATCGACTTCAAGATCGGCAAGAGCGACCAAAAGGTCCGCGTCTTTACGACGCGGCCCGACACCCTTTACGGTGGGACATTCCTGGTGCTCGCCCCGGAACATTCGCTTGTCGACTTAATTGTTACCGAGGAACAGTGGCCGGCGATTCGCGAGTATCGGGAAAAGACAGCGCGGAAAAGCGATCTCGAACGCGCCGATCTATCGAAAGACAAAACCGGTGTGTTCACCGGAGCGTACGCGATTAATCCTGCAACTAACGAGAAGATTCCAATCTGGATCGCTGATTATGTGCTGATTGGTTACGGGACCGGCGCGATCGGTGGCGTGCCTGCGCATGACGAACGCGATTTGGAATTCGCCAAAAAGTTCGATCTGCCGATTGTGATCGTCGTTCGGCCAAGGGGAGATGAACCAGCATTTGGATTCACTGGCGAAGGCATTGCCATCAATTCTCCAGTGATCAACGGCCTAACGAGCACGGAAGCAAAGAAAAAAATCACTGCATGGCTGGAGGAACGCAGCCTGGGCAAAGGCGCGGTCAATTACAAATTGCGCGACTGGCTTTTTTCGCGACAGCGTTACTGGGGTGAACCGTTCCCGATTATCTGGGAGGATGGCAATCACCGTTCGTTAGGCGAAAGCGAACTTCCTGTCGTGCCGCCGCCGCTCGAAGATTATAAGCCGACCGGGACCGGCGAGCCGCCGCTGTCAAAGGCGAAAGATTGGATTCGTTATTCCGAAAAAGCGACTCGCGAAACGAACGTCATGCCTCAATGGGCCGGTTCGTGTTGGTACTACCTGCGGTTCTGCGATCCGCACGAAGATCAGCGTTTCGTTGGAGAACAGGCCGAGCGCTACTGGATGTGTGGCGCGAGGCCGGGTGGTGTCGATCTGTACGTTGGCGGCACCGAGCACGCGGTCCTGCATCTGCTTTACGCACGGTTCTGGCAAAAAGTGTTGTTCGATCTTGGTTATGTCTCGAAGCCGGAGCCGTTCCAGCGGCTGGTCAATCAAGGAATTATCCTGGGCGAAGATAATCAGAAAATGTCGAAATCGCGCGGGAACATCGTGAACCCGGACGACGTGATCGACCAGTACGGCGCCGACGCTTTTCGTTGTTACGAAATGTTTATGGGACCCCTGGAGCAAATGAAACCGTGGAGCATGCGCGGCGTGGAGGGCGTATCGCGTTTTCTTGCGCGCGTCTGGCGTTTGTTCATGAGCGAAAACCAGAGCGGCGACTGGGAATTATCTGGGAAAATCAAACAGATCGACGCAGACAAGGCCCAACAGAAGATGACCCATGCCACCATCAAGAAAGTCACGGAGGACATCGAGTCGTTTTCGTTTAACACGGCAATTTCACAGATGATGATTTTCGTAAACGCGTTCACCGGCGTCGAAGCGATTCCGTTGTCATCAATGCGCAGCTTTTTGGTTTTGCTCAGTCCATTCGCTCCGCACATTGCGTCTGAGTTATGGGAGCAGTTGAACACGAAGTTTGCAGACGCGCGTGGCGATATTACGAAACAGAGCTGGCCCGCCTACGATGAGACGTTCCTTGTCGAAGACGAAGTGGAAGTGGTCCTTCAAATTAACGGTAGGGTCCGCGATCGAATGAAGATGTCGGTGTCGGCGACGGACGAAGAAATGAAAGTCGCCGCGTTGGCGAACGCGAAAATTCAAGACCGCATTGCTGGCAAGACTGTGCGCAACGTGATTGTGGTCCCGAAAAAGCTTGTGAACATTGTCGCCGATTAATTGGATGAAACGGTATGTGGAAGGAATTTAAGGAGTTTGCCGTTAAAGGAAATGCCGTTGATCTCGCAGTCGGCGTGATTATTGGCGCGGCCTTTGGGGGAATCGTTAACTCACTCGTCAAAGACATTCTCATGCCGCCGGTGGGATTACTTACCGGCGGCCTCGATTTCTCCAACAAATTCCTCATCCTCAGGACCGCACCCGGCGGCGGCTCCTTTAACACCCCGGCCGATGCGGCCAAGGCAGGCGCAGTGACTTGGAACTACGGAAATTTTATTACTCTTATAATCAATTTCGTCATCGTCGCCTTCTGCATTTTTCTCGTGGCCAAAGCGATGAACAGACTAAAAAGGCCGTCGCCAGCTGCCGCGGCGGTTTCCAAGGAATGCCCGGCCTGCGCGATGACGATCCCGATTAAGGCGACACGTTGTCCGCATTGCACGAGTGAGTTAACGCAAGCGACCACGCAGTGATGTCGTATCCGGCGTTGTTCACGCCGGCCAGAGAAATCGATCTCGAAGGCTCCACGGGGATTGGCCGTCTCAATCCTAGGGAATTTTCGTAAATTATTGCTTGCCCTCAACGGCTTCGGCTGCTAGGGAAACTGCCAATGCCGAAGTGCCTTAACCTTGCGGTGGCAGCAGCTGGCGCTTGTTTAATTGTTGGGTGTGCCACGCAATCAAAATCAAGTCTGAGCAGCGGCCGCCGTGTACCGAACGTGCGCACTACTGCCTATACGCACAGTGAAGGAAGCGGATGCCACAACGCGATCGGCTGTCGTCTTTCCGGTGGCAAAGTGATGAGTGCTGCGTCTGATTGGTCGCGTTATCCGCTTGGCACCCGATTTCGCATCACCGCGACAAACGAAGAATATGTCATTGACGATTACGGGTGGGCACTCGTTGGGACTGATACCATCGACCTGTATAAGCCGACCCGGCTGGATATGAAACGCTGGGGTGTTCGCCGCGTGGACATCGACATCCTGCAATGGGGATCAGAGGAACAAAGTTTGAAAGTCCTCGCGCCGCGCTGCAAACATCGCCGGGTGCAGCAGATGGTGACAGCTCTTGAGAAAAAAAAGGGGAAAACAACCGTCGCGCAAACCTCTCCTTCTCGTAGTTCGCTTTGATTTAAGGCCAATCGCGCCGCATTTTCCCGGCGCATGAGAATATTCGTTGTTGGCGGCGCCGGCTACATTGGAAGCGTTTGCGCCGAGCTATTATTGGATGAAGGCCACGAAGTAACGATCTTCGATAACCTGACCGAAGGCCACCAGCGCGCGGTCGATTCACGCGCTAACTTCTTTCAAGGCGAGTTAGATGACCGCCCGCGAATCCAGGCTGCGCTGTCCAACGCGCGCTCGGACGCCGTGATGCATTTTGCAGCAAACGCGCTCGTTGGGGAATCAATGCGCGATCCGTCGAAGTATTTTCGCAATAACATTTGCAACGGGTTGAATCTGCTCGATGCCATGGTCGCAACAGGCATTCAGCGAATCGTTTTTTCCTCGACTTGCGCGATTTTCGGACTGCCTGAGCGGTTGCCAATCGAAGAAACGACGCCGGCGCGTCCGATCAATCCATACGGCGAATCGAAACTCGCTTTCGAAAAAATCCTGCACTGGTACGATAGGATCCATGGACTAAAATTTGTGTCATTGCGTTACTTCAACGCAGCTGGGGCTACGAAGAACTTCGGTGAAAATCATCGGCAGGAGACACATTTGATCCCCAACGTGCTCAAGGTCGCGCTGGGCCAAAAACCGAATGTCGAAATTTACGGCACTGATTACGAGACACCCGACGGAACATGCATTCGCGATTACATCCACATTGTGGATCTGGCGCGGGCACACATTCTGGCGCTTGGATCAGCCAACAGCGCCTTTTATAACCTCGGCACGGGAGGCGGCTCCAGTGTTCGCGAAGTAATTGCAGCCTGCGGCAAAGTCACCGGACGAAACATCGCCACCATTGAAAAGCCGCGCCGGCCGGGAGATCCACCTCGGCTCATCGCTTCTTCAGAAACGATTAAAAAAGAACTCGGTTGGCGACCGCAGTTCCAGTCGTTGGAAGCAATTATCGAAAGCGCATGGAAATGGCACGAGAAATTTCCTCGCGGCTACCAGGACTAAAATAAAACTGTTATTGCGTGCTGGAAGCGTCGCGCAAGGATCGGCTTAACGCTGCCTGGACTGGCGCAGTTCCCAGATCATTTAGTCTGCCGCTTTCCGCTGCGACAATCTGCATATTCTCGTTCCTCGGTGCCCATACGTTGGGATCGGTTGGACCGAAAAGCAGGATGCAACTTGCGCCTGCAGCCGCGGCCAGGTGCGAGATTCCGCTGTCGTGCCCGATGAAGATTGAGTGCTCAAGCACTCCGACCAGATGAGGCAGCGTCAAATTTTTTGCGAAACGGATATCCTGGTTCTTCCAAGTGTGCTCCAAATGGGCGCTCTGCGCTTCGTCTGCCTCGCCTGAAATGACGATCAGAGAAGGGCGCTTTTCGACATGGCAATATTCTCTTGAGAATAACTCGATCCAATTTTGCAGCGGCCAGTTCTTTTCCTTGCTGCCACTTCCAGGATGAATGGCGATGATCGGTTGCGATCGAGTCTGACGGAACTCGCGGCCGAACTGACGATCTTCTTCGGAGGGGAAAATTTTTTCAGTCAGATCGGCAACTCGAATGCCGAGTTCTTCGATGGGTCGCGCGAGCTGCCTCGCCGCATGGCCGCCGGTTGCGACAATCTTGGCGGGCCCGCAAAGCAGCTTTTTAACGCCACAGCGGCGGAGGTTGTTTTCAAAGATCTGGTCCGGGTCATACAGATAGCTGATGATCAAATCGAAACTCGCGAAATAGTCTGCTAATTCTGCTGATATCTCTGAATTCTTTGCGAAGAAGCTGGAGAGAGGTCCGTATTCGATTGTTCGAACTGCTTGCGCATAGAACCGATTTTCCGCGAGCGCCGCGATGTGCTTGTAACCAAGAATCTCAATGTGCGCATCTGGGTAGGTGTCACGGAGCGCCTTGAGTGCTGGCAGAGTAAGAATGAAATCGCCGATCGCGCCGCCGCGGATGACCAGAATGCGATCCATGCATCTACTGTAGCGGCGCTCTATGAGCGCCGAAACCGATGATGACGAACTCCCGCATTGTTCGGCGGTCGCAGACCGCCGCTGCAGCTCCTAATACCGCGTGAAGGCGTACGTCAGAATCACACAGCCGTAAATTAGCGTGATGACGTGCAAAAAGCGCCAGCGAAAGACGCTCCGTGTACTCCAATTAATTTGATCTCGCAGCACGTAAGGAATGGCCACCCAGAACAAGCCGGCAAGAATCAGCAAATAGGCAAAGACCGTTAGGAGCAACCGGCTTGGCTCGTAACGCAGAAAGGCTGCGTCGAGCAGCGGTTCCGCAGCGAGCAAACAAAGAATTCCAAGCGCGCGCACTGCCAGGAATTCTCCAACAAAACGCAGCACGAGTCCGTAGCCGATGGGCAGCGCAATGAGCAGGGGACGGCGAAATGAAGAGAATTCGCCCATCTGGATGGTGGCGAGCAGCCAGAACGTCCAGACTAGACAAATGGTTAGGAGGAAAACCCCGGCCACGTGGGACCGGGGAAACTTTTGTGCAACGCTGGCGAGAGTCGGTTTCACCAAACCGGGCACACTGACCAAGACGAGAAATACGCCGGCTATGATCCCGGCAGCTTGTAAAGAGAGATGGTAAATCACTGGCGGCGAAAGTGCGCCACGGCGAATTCGTCCCGCCGTACGGCGGGCGAATTTTCAACTCGCCGTCCGGTGGATGCAACTTGAAAAGTGCCGGGATCATTCAGCAGCGGCGTTCCGTATAAGCTGAATCCATTGGCGCGTTGCACATGTACATCAACAATCTCTCCGATCAGTTTTTCGTTGCCTTCGAACACGACAATCTTGTTTGTGCGTGTTCGGCCCATCAACCGCATTGGATTGGTTTTGCTCGGACCTTCGCAAAGGACTTCAACAGCGCGACCTACCAAACGTTCACCAGAGCGGCGTGTCGATTCGTTGACAACCTCGAGCAAATCCTGATTGCGCTCTTGTTTGACGTGCTCATCGATTTGATCAGGCATTTCCGCGGCGGGCGTCTGGCGGCGCGGCGAATAGCGAAAAACGAACGCGTTATCGAACTGGAGTTCTTCAACCAAATCGCGCGTATGCCTGTAATCGTCGTCGGTTTCGCCCGGAAATCCCACGATGATATCGGTGGTAATCGCGATACCCTCGCGTGCGTCCCGGATGCGGCGAACAAGATCGACATATTTCTCCGCCGTGTAGGCTCGGTGCATGGCTTTAAGAATTCTGTTGGAGCCGGATTGCAACGGCAGATGAACGTGCTCCGCCAGTTTCGGCAGATGCGAAATCGCATCGATCAAGTCATTGCGGAAACCGATGGGGTGAGGAGACGTAAACCGGAGCCGCTCGAGGCCCTCAATTTCATTCACTGCCTCCAGTAATTGCACAAAGGGGCTTTTGCCGTCGCGCTTCGGAAATTCGTGACGGCCATACAGATTTACGATTTGCCCGAGAAACGTGACTTCCTTCACGCCATGCGCGACCAGGTCGCGCACCTCTCGCACGATTTCGGCAATCGACCGACTCCGCTCTGCTCCGCGCGTCTGCGGTACGATGCAAAATGTACAATGCATATTGCATCCCTGCATGATGGAGACAAACGCTGTGGCCTGATTTTGTGCCAATTGTTGGTCGCGAATCGTCGATTGCGACCCTGGTTCGTCCGCAATGTCGACGATCGAAGAACGCAGGTCGTCCATAGCGTGATTCTGGTAGGGCGGGGTCGCCGAGCGCGCCGTTTTCTTCGCCAGCAATTCTTCCACGTAATCTGCAACGCGATGAAATTTCTGCGTTCCGACGACCAGATCGACGTGGGGCAGATTCTCGAGTAGTGATTCGCCTCGCGCCTGGGCCATGCAGCCAAGGAAACCGAAAACCATATGCGGCCGCTCTTTCGCCATCCGCCCCATCATTCCCATTTTGCCAAGCGCCTTTTGGTCAGCCATGTCGCGTACGCTGCATGTATTCAATAGGACGACGTCAGCTTCTCTTTCGTCGGCGACGCGCTCGTAACCCCGTGCGATGAGTGAGTGCGCGACCTGTTCCGAGTCGCGCTCGTTCATCTGGCATCCATAGGTCTTGATGAAAAATTTCGGCATGGAACGGGCGAAAACAATACACGCCCAGAGGACCTTCGCCACGCGCAGAATATCCGCTTTTCATCACCGAGACTTTTCGGATTAAATCTCCTTGATGTCGGCAAAGCAAAACGAGCCTCCAGCAATCGGGATCATCGGCGGCAGCGGCCTGTATCAGATCGAAGAATTGCGCGACACCAGCGAACTCAACGTCGACACGCCATTTGGGCCACCCTCGGACACGCTCGTTGGCGGAAGGATTAGCGGACGCCAGGTGTATTTTTTGCCGCGACACGGCCGAGGCCATCGGATTTTGCCGCACGAAATTAATCACCGGGCCAACATCTATGCGCTTCGCTCGCTAAACGTTCGCTGGATTATCTCGGTGGCGGCGGTGGGTAGTTTGCAGGAAAAATATGCGCCGCGGGATGTGTTGCTGCCGTCGCAGTTTTATGATCGCACGAGCCGACGCAACACTCATACATTCTTTGGGGAGGGCATTGCTGCGCACATCGCGTTTGCCGAGCCGATCAGCACAAATTTGCGGAATCTTTTGGCCGACTCAGCGAGATCCCTGGGTATTACGGTGCATAACGGCGGAACCTACGTGAACATGGATGGCCCTGCTTTTTCCACTCGCGCGGAGTCGGAATTCAATCACCGCAACGGTTTCGACGTGATCGCGATGACGAACCTACCCGAGGCAAAACTTGCCCGCGAAGCGGAGATCGCATTCGCGACGATGGCGATGATAACCGACTACGATTGCTGGAAAGTGGAAGAAGAACCGGTCTCGGCAGAAATCGTACTCAGCCATTTGATGGCGAATGCGGAAACGGCGAGAAAGGTAATCCTGCATGCGATCCCACAAATCCCAAGAGAGCCGGGTTGGCCGGAACATTTCGTCCTGAATACCGCGCTGATCACCGATCGCAAGCTTTGGCCGGAAGCTACCGTCGAAAAGCTGAAACCCATCTTGGGTCGGTTTTTGCCTGGTTAACGTTCTTCTTGGCAGCCCAGCCTTTTGATCGCCTCGCAGAGCGCGCGGATCTGGGCTTCTTCGTGCGCTGCCGTCACGGTAATACGCAATCGCGCGACGCCTTTGGCTACGGTCGGATAGCGGATTGGTGGAACGAGAAATCCGTCATTTTGCAAGGCGGCCGCAAGGGTGAGAGCCGCTTGCTCGCCGCCCACGATCCACGGGAAAATTGCGCTGTTGGCCGCGCGACCTTCTTTGTCTAATTCGGAGCGCGGGAGAAGGTCCTGCATCAGTTTGATTCTGTCCCAGAGCAAAAGCCTGCGCTCCTGTCCCTGCGCCGATGACAGGAAATCGACTGCGGCCAGCGCAGCTGCTGCCATTGCTGGCGGCGGCGCGGTGGAATAAATAAATGAACGGGCGCGATTGATCAGCCATTCAATCAACGTACGCGAGCCGCAGATGTATCCGCCGCTGGCGCCAAGCGCTTTGCTCAGCGTTCCCATCTCGATGTCGACGTCGCGATCCAAATTCTCAGCGGCGGCCAGACCGCGACCGTTTGGGCCAATCACCCCGACGGCGTGCGCTTCATCCAGCATGAACAGCGCCCCGAATATTTTCTTTAATTCAATTAACTCGCGCAATGGCGCGCGATCGCCGTCCATGGAAAACACGGACTCAGTAATGATGAGAACGCGCCTGCCCGGATGTTCACGGCGAGCCCACTCAAGATGACTCTCCAGTTTGCCCACATGATTGTGTGGAAACACGCGAAGAACTGCGCCGCTCAGTTTTGCGCCATCGATCAGCGAGGCGTGACAGAGTTTGTCGAGCACGATGACATCATCCTTGCCGACCAATGCTGGAACCGTTCCAAGTGCCGCGGCGTATCCACTGCTGAAACAAAGGGACGCTTCGGTTCCCTTCCACGCGGCCAGCGCACGTTCCAAACGCAGATGCGGAGATTGCGTTCCGCTGATCAGACGCGATGCCCCGGCGCCGACTCCGAATTCGTCGATCGCTGAAGTCGCTGCCTTGCGCAATCGAGGATCGTTCGCGAGTCCGAGATAATCGTTTGAAGAAAAATTGATCAACCGGCGGCCGCCAATTTCGACTTCCGGTCCTTGGGCGCTGTTAATTTCGCGGAGATGCCGATCCAACGCACGCGACCGCAGCACCTCCAAGGCTTCCCGGAACAGATCCTTCATCACGAGCAATTGAATTGCGACGCTAACCAATTGAGAATCACAAAATGAAGAAGCGTTGCTTTGATCATATCGACCTACGAGTAAAAGACATGGCTGTGGCAAGAAAGTTTTACGGAAAATTCCTGCCCCAGCTTGCATTTGTTCGGGAAAAACCCGGGCGATATTACCATACTTTTTATTCCGCCGGCGGCGATAAACCGTCAGAATTCTTTTGCTTCTCACCGGACAAAAATCACAAGCCCAACCGCACACGCATTGCGTTCTGGGCAGATACGCGCGAACAAGTGGACACGCTCGCAGAGTTGGTTCGCGACGCGGGTGGGCAAGCGCTTGAAGGTCCTGAGGTCTGTTCCGGCTACAGTCCCGGCTACTATGCGTTTTTCTTTGAGGACCCGGACGGCAACAAGCTGGAGATTTGTTGTAGGGAGAGTCCGATCATTGCGAAATGACGAAGTTTCGGCGAACGGTTGAGGAATGAGTAAACCGACGCATGAGCCTGCGATTCTGCAGGAACCGCGTCGCCATCGCTATCTCAGGCTGATCGCGCTCTTCAAAATCGGCAAAGGTGGCCTGTTGCTTCTGCTTGGTGTTTCACTGCTTTTCTTGAACGCGCGGAGTCGCTGGATGGATGCCCTGTCGAACTGGACCGCTGACGAAATCTTGATGGAACACAGCAAGGCAGTGGATTATTTGCTGAATAAACTGCAAGCCGTGCTCGCCGGCGGTACGTTGCGTGCCACTGGTTTTCTGGCGCTTTTTTACACGGCGGTACTTTTTACCGAAGGAATAGGCGTTTTCATGGAGCAACGCTGGGCGGAACTGCTCATGATATTTGCGACTGCGGCCTTGATTCCCCTTGAGGTACGTCACGTTTGGCACCATCCAGGACTCGTAGGGATGCTCATTTTGCTGGTAAATTGTTTCATTGTCTGGTTCCTGTACAGCGTGCTTAAGCGCGACAAAGCTAGAGCGCACATCGCGCACCAGCGCGAACTGGCCGGGACACGTTAGGTAGCCGTCCCATGTATGTTGTAGCCACGAACCCTGTGGGGCGTCTGCATCTTCGTGGAGGCACGTTCAGACGGCGCACAGCGCCGTGGCTACAGCTGTTTGCTAAGGTCGGCGAAGAGATCCAGATATTGTTCGAGGTAACGCGTCAGAAGAAAATTTTCACGAACGGTCTCCCGCGCCTTGTGCCCCATCTCGTCGCGCAGTTCCTTATCGTCGACCAATTGCACGATTCGTTTCGCTGTTTCCTCAATTGACGAGACGAGGAAGCCATTGACGCCGTCTTCGATCTGGTAGCGAATCCCCCCGACGTTTCCGCCAATCACCGGAGTGCCTTTCCACATCGCTTCGGCCACCGTCAGCCCAAAACCTTCACGCAGTGATTTTTGCAGGACAACCGCTGCCCGCGTTTGCAGCGCATTCACCAGGGCGGTGTCGTCGCCACTGGTTAGAATCAGTATCCTCTCGTCCTGGCAGGCGCAGAGCGAGCGGAAAATTTCTTCGCCTTCTGGGTCATCAGTTGCAAAATTGCCGAGCAACACCAGCCGGGCATCGATTTGTTTGCGGGCCAGCTTGAACGCTTTCACGACTCCCTTGGGATCTTTCCACGGGTCGAAGCGCGAAACCTGGACGACGAGCGGTAAATCGACGGGAATCTCGTAGTGCGCCAGACGCTCGTCGATTTCTCGATCGTTCAATCGACGGTTTTTGATCGTGAACGGATTGATCGCCGGCATGAACACGCGCTGTGGCGGCCTTATCTGTTGCTTGTATTCAGGGCAGCTTACAATTACCTCGTCGTATCTATCGATCCACCGCCGCAGGTATTTCCAAACTTCCGCTTCTGGTCGGGAAAGATCGAGGTGACAACGCCAGACCCACGGGCATTTCTTTTCGTAATGCTCGATCAACGGGAGCGGCTGCGGATCGTGAACAATGATGAAGTCGTGATCCAGAAAGTTGCGGAGACTATTTTCGTAAATCACTTGCTCGAAGATTTCTTTTTTGATGCTGGACAGATCGATCTTTCCGCCTTGGAGGGCGTTGTGCATTTTCTTTGTGATCGAGAAAAAGTCCGGTCTGCCCTGAATCACCCGCCATTCGGTGCGCAGTCCGAGGCTGTTCATGAGCAAAGTGAGCGAAGAAATCATCTCTGCCACACCACCGCCGTAGTAGGTGGAATTGAAGTTTGCGACGCGCAGACTTTTGAGTTTGGCCGCCTTGTCGCCAATTCGCTCTACGACTTCTCTTCCAACAAGCGGCTCGTAATCTTCGATCTGAGTGACGTGATACGGAGCCATTTTATGAATGATTCGTTTATCAGCGGCGACACGCTCGCAGAAAGCCCGAGCAGCGATTTAGTTTTGCGTCGCGTATCGCGGGCGCGCTCCTGGCAATGAAGACACCGAAGATAGACGATAAGTTGAGGCTGCTGGCGGAGTTCGGGGAAACCGACGCGATTTGCGTCGAGGTCCTCAAAAATCCAGCTACCGAGGAGGGAATCTTGCTTAAGGTAATGACGCGCGGCCGATTCGAACAAGGCCAGCAAGTCTGGATAGTCGGTCGCGATGGATCGAAAGTTGGCGCTACGGTTGAAAACGTTCTTACGCAAACCGTTGACAGGGAAGTAACGCTCTCGACGGTCCTTCCGGCGTAGATCCAAGGAGGGGCGGTTTCCAATCCGCCCCTTCTGGGACGGCGGACTAGAGACCGCCGCTCCTTGTGTTTGATGTTCCTTTTCGCCGCGACTTTTTACTTGATCGCAGGGTAAGACCTAACGATAACGGGGCTTCACTGAGCACAATTAGCGCAAGTACGGAGAGAGGAGCAGTCGCGTTTACCACCACACACTGGAGCGTGGTGCTGGAGGCACAAGGTGAATCATCAGCCGCACAGGAGGCGCTGGAAAATCTTTGCCGCACCTATTGGCGGCCTATTTATGGCTTCGTTAGGCGACAGGGTACTAAACCAGAAGAGGCGAAAGATCTCACCCAGGGGTTTTTCGCGCTGATTTTAGAGCGCAAAGATTTCCAATCCGTGCGCCAGGAAAAGGGCCGCTTGCGTTCTTTTCTTCTGGCGTCGCTCAAGCATTTCATGGCGAACGAGCGCCGTGATGCCGCGACGGTCAAACGTGGCGGCGGCCGGACGCTGATTCCGCTCGACGATGTCGAATCATACGATTCCGCCGAGTTCGATCGCAGCGAAATGCTGAGCGCCGATCTGCTTTATGATCGCCGCTGGGCGTTCACTGTACTCGATCGGGTGTTCGCGCGCTTGCGCGAGGAATCTCAGGGATCGGCTAACGCGCCGCTGCTGGAGCGGTTGAACACATTGCTGTCTGACGAACCAGATCGACCGTCACAAGCGGACGTTGCGCGTGAGTTTGGCATGACCGAGAACGCCGTCAAACAAGCCTTCCATCGACTGCGACAGCGTTACCGACAACTGTTGCGCGAGGAAGTCGCGCACACGGTGGCAACGCCGGCCGAGATTGAAGACGAACTGCGCCATCTGATAGCCGCGTTGCGCTCGTAACCTTTTGGGAATTTCCGTGCATTACCTGAGTGAAAGGAATGGCCGCGCGATGAGAATCACCACTGGTAAAAGATTTTGTCGCAGATGCGGAGCAGCCATTCCACCCGATTCCCCACAGCACTGCTGCGGCGCCTGTCTGCTGGAGACGGGTCTCGGCCCAGTCGAAGCTGTAGCCGGGGTCGATGACCCCGGCCGTCCCATACCGATGTTGATGGACTTTGGCGATTACGAATTGCTCGAGCAAATTGGCCGTGGCGGACAAGGCGTAGTATTTCGAGCACGCCAGAAGAGCCTCAATCGCATCGTCGCGCTCAAAGTTATCGGGTTAGGCCATTGGGCCACCGAAGCACACCTGAAACGTTTCCGTCTCGAGGCGGAAGCGGCAGCCAGGTTAGAGCATCCCGGTATCGTTCCAATTCACGAAGTCGGCGAGCGTGATGGCTCATGCTATTTCAGCATGAAATTCGTCGAAGGCGGCCAACTCGATGAAGTGGCCAGGCGCGAGCCGATGCCGATTCGGCGCGCGGTGGAATTAATCGCAAAGGTCGCACGCACTCTTCATTACGCGCATGAGCACGGTATTCTGCATCGAGACATCAAACCGGGAAATATTCTGCTCGATGCAAAAGGCGAACCGCACCTGACCGATTTTGGCCTTGCTCGATTGGTCGAGTCCGAGAGCACCGTCACGCGCACGATGGAAGTTTTGGGCACGCCCAGTTACATGGCGCCAGAGCAAGCAGTGGGAAACAACGCGGCTGTAAGCAGCGCCACAGATGTCTATGGGCTTGGCGCAGTACTTTACCAATTGCTGACAGGTCAGCCGCCTTTTGCCGGTGGAACAACCTACGAGACGATCAAATTGTTGCTGGATACTGAGCCGCGGCAACCGCGCCAATTGAATCCGAAAATAGATCGCGATCTCAGCACGATTTGCCTCAAGTGTCTGGAAAAGGACCCGAAGCGGCGTTACCCATCCGCAGTCGCGCTGGCTGAAGATCTCGAACGTTGGCTAAAACATGAACCGATTCAGGCGCGCCGCACTGGCATTTTCGCGCGAGGAAAGAAATGGGTGCGACGCAATCCAACCAGCGCACTACTTGCAGCGTCCCTGATCGGACTCGCGGCAGGTGGAGCCTGGATCGTTTTGAAAAGTGAATTTATCCGTCATCCGGTAACAAACGGAGTCGCGGTCTTGCCATTTGAAAATTTAAGCGAGCAGAAGGAAAGCGGGGCATTCGTCGATGGCGTGCAGGACGACATTTTGACCAAGCTGGCGAAGATTGCCGGCCTGAAAGTCATCAGCCGGACGAGTGTGATGGATTACCGCGGCAAACGGAATGTGCGCCAGATCGGTAACAAGCTGCGGGTATCTCACGTTCTGGAGGGCAGCGTCCGCAGGACCGGCACGCATCTTCATCTGAACGCGCAGTTGATCGACACGCGGACCGATACCCACGTCTGGGTGGAACAATACGACCGCGATTTGAATGACCTGTTCGCAATCCAAAGCGAGATCGCGCAAAAAGTCGCCGCGCAGCTTCATGTCAAAATTACACCCGCTGAGAAACAGGCCATTCAGCGCAAGCCGACTGGGGATCTCGTTGCTTTCGATCTTTATTCGCGCGCCAATGATATTCTTTCGGGGAAAAACAGCCGACCACAGGATTTCGCGCAGGCTGTCGATTTGCTGAACCGGGCTGTCGCGCGCGACCCATCGTTTCTGGAGGCGTATTGCCAACTGGCTTTCGTTCATGATCAGCTTTATTTCGACGGGATCGACCGTACCCCGGCCCGATTGGCCATGGCGAAGGACGCGATCGATTCCGCTTTTCGTCTGAAACCGGATTCGGGCGAGGCGCACCTTGCGCGAGCGGTGCACCTTTATCGAGGCTACCTCGATTATGACGGCGCGCTGGCCGAACTGGAAATTGCCCGCCAGACGCTCCCCAATCATGCGCGAATATTCCAACTGATGGGTGCCATCCAGAGACGGCAAGGGCACTGGGAAGCGTCCAGGCGAAATCTCGAGCGCGCTGCTGAGCTCGACCCCCGCGACACAGACACGCTCGAGGTGCTTTCGTCCGATTACGCGCGGTTTCGCCGCTATGCGGAAGCAAAGACCTTGCTAGCCCGCGCAGTAGCTGTCGCCGAACCCGACAACATCTCTATGAAACTAGCTCTTCCGGAGTGGGAACTGGATGTCAACGCTGATACTCGCCCATTGCGTCAGGCAATCGATTCGCTTCGGACGACAAATCCCGCTGTTGGAACATCACATATCGCTACGAGTTGGCTCACGTGCGCATTGGCCGAACGTGATGGAGTTGCCGCCACACGAGCCTTGAGCGCGCTGAATGAAAATGGAATTTTCTTATGCGATCAGGTTCAATTCAATCGTCGTTTTGTCGAAGGCCTCATCGCGCGCATGACAAACGACGAGCGCAGAGCACAGCTGGCCTTTGTCGCTGCACGCGCAGAGCAGGAGAAAATCGTGGAGGCGCAACCGGATTTTGGTCCGGCTTGGTGCGTGCTGGGTATGATCGACGCTGGCCTCGGCCGGAAAGAGGAAGCGTTGCGCGAAGGCCGTCGCGCACTTGAGCTTCTTCCGGCGGAGAAAGAAGCACTCGTCGGCCGGTACCTCGTCAGATACTTTGCAGTGATTGCAGCGTGGGTTGGAGAGAAAGATCTCGCCTGCGAACAGCTTGCTGTCGTCGTCCGGCCGCCTAGCAACGTCAGTTATGGCGAATTGAAACTGATGCCGTGGTGGGATCCGTTGCGCGGCGATCCGCGCTTCGAAAAAATCGTCGCCTCCCTCGCGCCAAAATAATTCTCGGGTAGCAGGCGTGCCGCCCGCAATTTCTCTAAAGCAGCCGACACGGCTGCCTCTACAGTCATCCAGTCGACGCGGTGTGCTGAGCCCAGCCGAAGGGGCGGCTCGCCGAAACAATCTTTGTAACAGAAGGCAACAAAGAGAACAAGACTGTCTTTCACTCGTGGGGAACCAAACAGAGTCTCCCCTGTCTTTCCTTTCCGTCGGTTTGAAAAAGTTCCGACATTTCGTCGTAACCTCGTGCTGGTTTCCGTTCTGTACATCGGTGAACGGCCAGAAATGATTTTCTCACAACGAGAAGTCACGGAAGGCCAAAACAATGAAAGAAAATAACACTTATGAAAACAAAATTACTTAAGAGCATAACAAGCTGTTCACTCTTGACGTGCGCGTTGGTCAGCCTGGTCGCTGCAATGGCGGTGGGCACGTCCGATACCGCGCGGGCGGCGCTCGGTCCGCAACCCTGCGGCGTGTACATGCTGAGGGGTTCCTATCTATTCGCCACGCACGGGTGGAACATCGTCGGCGGTGTTGCGCAACCAAAAGCCATCGTAGAAGGGATCGATTTCAACGGAGATGGCACGCTTGTCAGCCCGTTCGCCACGGTCAGCATTAATGGCACGATTATCCATTCCAGCGGATCGCTAGGAACCTATGTGGTCAACGCAGACTGCACGGGAACGCTCACGTTCACCGGAGGTGCAAGCTTTGACATATTTGTCCAGCCAAGCGGCCAGCAGCTTTGGATGATCCAGACCGGTCCAGGCTCACCAGTGTTTGAGGGAACAGTAACACGCGTGCCGTAGTAAAAGCTTTTCGGCTGTTGCGACGACATTCGACCTGTGACTGATCAGGGGGTTGGCGCGTTCCATCCGCGCCAAACCCGTTTACGACAAACAAACATAGTTGTAGCCGCGTTGGCTGACCGCGGCTGCCGGAGTTAGCGACTCCAGCTACAAATCGCCGCTTTTCAAGATAGTCGCGCCAGCCTGTTTCATTTCCTCAAGCGCTCGTTCGATGTCGCCAATCTCAAGCTCAATTCCGCGGCAGCCATCGAGGATGACGTGCGTGTTTAGTCCGAGGTGCCGAGCATCCAGCACGCTGTATTTGACGCAGTAGTCCAATGCCAGGCCCATAAGGTAGATGTCCTTGATCGATCGCTTCTTCAAATAATCAGCAAGCCCGGTATGCCGTCGATGGGCATTGTCGAAAAACGTGCTGTAACTATCAATGTTTCGCTCGACGCCCTTGTGGAAAACGTGAGCGATTCGGCTCGTGTCGAATGCGGGCGCAAACTCGGCGCCGTACGTGTTTTGAACGCAATGCACCGGCCATAGGATTTGTCCAATGCCGTCGAGAATAATGCGATCGCCAGGCTTTTTGCGCGGATGATTTGCGGCGAAACTGCCGTGATCGGGCGGATGCCAATCCTGCGTGGCAAGAACCAGCTCGAACCGTCGCTGCAATTCGTTCGCAAGCGGGATGACTTCGTCGCCATGCGGCACAGGTAATGCACCTCCGGGCAGGAAATCATTCTGAAGATCGACGATGATTAGGGCCTTCATGTCTGAAGTTATCTCGAAATCGAGGCGATTGTAGGGCGTCTGTGTCAGACGCCGCTTCGAGCAATCGGCGTTTCACAGAAACGCCCTACAATTCCTTCGCGCGCGAGATCAATGTGGATCGTAACTCGTGTAATGATTTTTCGAGGCCGACCGGATAACCGGGCGGATTATCCAAGCTCGCAATTTCTGGCGGCAGACGGCTGAGTTGGTGGCGGGTGCACTCGCGCGAGGCGGCAAGATCGGGCACTTGATAGATCAGCTCACCTTTGCGGAAGATGGGGACGAGCAAGTCGCTGTATTCCATGTTGGCAGGAATCTCCGTCTCTTGCTCGGTTTGAAGATCTACAATTACACAGGGTTTGCTTACCCGATGATCGATTTCGTAAATCGCATCCGCGATGAATCTGCCGTCTGGCTGCTGAAACCGTCGAACCTGCAATAAGCCCGGGCATGAAGTCTTGGCAGCTTCATCGGAAAGTTTGATGCGATATTGCCATTGACCGCCCGCCTGCGCCGAGGCTTCGGCGGGCAGGCCGGGGCGCCGCACGGCGCCGAGCTTATAAATGCCGCCCAGAGCAGCGTCCGGCTGGCCGGTAGTAAGCTTTGTTCCCACGCCCCACATGTCGATCTTCGCGCCCTGCCGTTTCATGTCCGCGATGACGTGTTCGTCCAGATCACCCGAGCAGACGATCTTTGCGTTTGTGTAGCCGGCCTGATCTAGCATTCGCCGCGTTTCGATGCTCAATGCAACGCGATCTCCAGAATCCAGCCGAACTCCAATCATTTCGTGGCCATTCTTGCGCAACCCTCTGGCTACCTCGATCGCATGGCGAACGCCCTCGAGTGAGTTGTAGGTGTCCACCAGAAAAACGCAATTGTTCGGCATCGCGCTGGCATATGTCTCGAATGCTTCTCGCTCGCTTTCGAAAAACATGATCCAACTGTGCGCCTGCGTCCCGCTCACTGGGATTCCGAACCGCTGGCCGGCTTGCAAATTCGACGTACCCGCGCAGCCGCCGACACAAGCCGCTCGTGCAGCGGTCAAACCGCCATCAACTCCCTGTGCGCGGCGTAAACCAAATTCGATAACAGGATCATTCTCCGCGGCCAGACATACCCGCGCCGCTTTTGTGGCGATGAGACTTTCGAAATTCAGAATGTTAAGCAAGGCCGTCTCCAGGAGCTGACATTCGATTATCGGACCCCTCACTCGAATCAGCGGCTCATTCGGGAAAACCAGCGTGCCCTCGGGAATTGCATCGATCTCACAGCTCAATCGCAAACTGTGCAAGTATTCAAGAAACCCGTTGCTGAATAGTGGTTTGCCATCGTTCCCGCGTTGAGACGCGAGATACTCAATTTCCGTTTGGTCGAATTGGAATGCCCGCAAGAAATCGATCGCTGTCGCAAGCCCGCAGGCAACGGTGAATTCACCGCCAAACGGGTTCTCCCTAAAGGTGACGTGGAATGCTGCCTCGTACTCCTGCACTCCGACATTCCAATAGCCACATGCCATGGTGACCTCATAAAGGTCGGTGGTTAGGGCAGAGAAACTGCGTGCTAGAGGCTTCATTGACCGTCTAACAATCTAGACACCCCTCGTGGGTTCGCGAGTGCTTGGGTAACACACGCGTCTCGCGCGCGTTGGTTTCGGCGACACGCCGAAACAGCTTTCGTGTCAGTTTCGATAGCGAAGATGACTCGAACGCACAAGGAAAGCGTGCGATCGCAAGGACGCGCTCGCCAACACGCGAGACGCGTGCGCTACCCAGAGAGACGACCACTGGGACTGTGCATAACGTTTCCCAGATGAGTGGCAATGAAGCGAAGATCAACACAGCCTGAACGCAGTTTTCCGTTCCTGAGAGTCAATGAGCGGGAAGGCAAACCGCGGAAGCGTGGTCTGACAGAAATTCGCGGCCCGTACTATTCAGTCATCGGCCGGCGTTACCTGGAGGATTTGTTCGAAACGATGAGTGCCTACGTCGATTCGCTCAAGTTTGCCGGCGGCTCGTTCACTCTAATGCCAGAACGGGCAGTGCGAGACATCATCGAGCTTTGCCATAAACATGATGTGCTTGTTTCAACCGGTGGTTTCATTGAACGCGTTCTCGTGCAAGGCAACGACGCTGTACGGAGGTATGTCGCCGAATGCAAAAAGCTCGGATTCGATACAATCGAGATCTCGGCTGGGTTCATCTCGATCCCGACGGATGATTGGCTTCGATTGATCGAATTGGTGCGCAAATCGGGATTGAAAGCGAAACCGGAAGTTGGAATCCAATTTGGGGCCGGTGGCGCGACAGCGGCTGGGGAACTAAAAGCCGAAGGCACGCGCGATCCAAACTGGGCGATCGCGCAGGCAAAACGATTTCTGGATGCCGGCGCTGACATCATCATGATCGAAAGCGAAGGCATCACTGAAAATGTCGATCCATGGCGCACAGATGTTCCCGGGAAATTCATCGATCAGCTAGGAATGGAAAAGCTAATGTTTGAAGCTGCCGATCCCGATGTGTTTGCGTGGTACATCAAAAATTATGGCGTCGATGTGAACCTGTTTGTCGATCACAGTCAGATTGTGCAATTGGAATGCCTTCGATCCGGCATTTGGGGAACGAAAAGTCTGTGGGGAAGGGTTGTGACGTATAAGGGCAAATGACGAAGCACGAATGACGAATGACGAAACAAGCAGGAATGCTCAAATGACGAAACACACGCGAGCAACCCGTTTGGTCATTCGGATTTTGTCATTCCTTCGTCATTCGTCATTTCACTGCGAGATGCGCGACGAACCAGTCACTCGCGAGTTGTGCGACTTTTCCCAGCGCACCCGGTTCTTCAAAAAGATGTGTCGCGCCTGGAATAATCTCCAGCTTTACTTCGCAGCGCATCCGATCACGCGCCTGCTCGTTTAATTCGATGACGATGTCGTCGTTGCCGCCAACAATGAGCAGAGTCGGTGCCTGCACTTTTGGCAAAGCGTCATCCGCCAGATCGGGCCGTCCCCCGCGCGATACAACGGCGCCTGCGTCCTGCGGAGCATCGACCGCCGCCACCAGCGCCGCCGCGCCGCCTGTGCTGGAGCCGAAATAGCCAGACCGCAAATTGCTCGTTTGCTCTTGCTGCTTTGCCCACTTTGTCGCATGGACGAGGCGCTCGGCCAGCAAGCGGATATTGAACCGATGCTCTCCAGTCCGCATGTCGATCGCTTCTTCCTCTGGCGTGAGCAAATCGAAGAGCAACGTCGCGAGTCCGGCTTCGTTCAGTGTGCGCGCCACAAATTGATTCCGCGGACTGTGACGACTGCTCCCGCTGCCATGGGCAAAAAGAACGAGGGCGTTCGCGTCTTTAGGAATATTTAAATTTCCGGAGAGAACTGCGCGGCCGGCGTGAATTTGCACTTCGCTCATCTCTTACGCGTGCTTTGGGCCATCCGACTTTCTCAGGATACCCGCGAGGCGCGGCCAAGCAACTCGCGCACGTCTTCATCGGTTGTCTGCGAGAAATCGTCGTAATATTGGCCGACAGCCTGAAAGAATTCAGGAGTGCTGAGGCAGATTGTTTCGTCGGCTTGTTCTTCGATCTCGTGGCAGGTGTCCGGCGGACCAACCGGCACTGCCACGACAATTTTCGCGGCCCCACGCTGTCGCAGCGCCTTTACCGCGGCGCGCATCGTGGCGCCCGTTGCTAATCCATCATCCACCAAAATGATAATCCGATCGCGCAGTTCCGGCGCTGGACGTCCCTCGCGATAGATTTCTTCGCGCCGCTCCAGTTCTGCGGTCTCTCGCACGGTAACGGCCTCGATTGCCTGGTCCGCGTGCGGTATCGCACGCACGACATCTTCATTCAAAACGCGCACCCCGCCCGAAGCGATTGCACCGGCAGCCAATTCCTCGAAACCAGGGACACCGAGTTTGCGCACAATAAAAACGTCGAGTGGGGCGCGCAGGCGCTTTGCAACTTCATTGGCAACGGGCACACCGCCGCGGGGCAAGCCGAGCACGATCACGTCATCGCGATCTGCGTATTTCTCCAGCTTTTCCGCGAGTTGCCGCCCTGCTTCGATTCGATTTGGAAAAGCTCGGTCCATGCGGCTAATCGCGCCGCCTTAAGCTGTCAAAGCGAGCGATTGAAATAACGACTGCATCCTATGGGGAAAAACTATGCATCACATCTCCTTTTAATTCGCTTTCCGAACTTCTATCGCGTGTTCTCAAATCCAGCTTTGCATTCAGCCGCTCGCGACCCTGTTAGATCGCGCCCACTCTTTTGTGTCTCCACCCACTTCAGGTGCCCTTCGCCGGGTTCCTGTCTGGATAGGGAGGGACCGGAGGCAGGTCGTATCGTTTGGTCTTCAACTCCTCTTGAATCTCCTGGATTGCTCGATCGAGCTGCTGGTCTTCCCCTTTGAATTCTTTCCCGGGATCGTTATCGACTACGATGTCGGGATCGACGCCGTGGCCTTCAACGATCCATTGTTTGCCGTCTTTTGAGTACGGAGCGAATTCCGGTTTGAAGAATTGTCCGCCGTCGGCAAGCGGCAGCGATTCGCGAATACCAATAACACCGCCCCACGTGCGTTTCCCGATCAGCTTGCCGAGCCCGAGCATCTTAAAGCGATACGGAAAAATATCGCCATCGGATGCGGAGAATTCGTTGGTCAACGTGACCATCGGACCGACAAACGTTTGCGGCGGGTCGGTCTGAGGCATGCCGTTCCGCGCCATCCCGACCATCACCAGCGCGCGCCGCAACCGCTCGATCACCAGGGGTGAGACAAAGCCGCCGCCATTGCCGCGAACATCGACAATGAGCGCGTGTTTGCGGATTTGCGGGAAATAAAACTTGGTGAACTGGTTCAAGCCGGGCTGGCCCATGTCTGGGATATGCAGGTAACCGACTTCGCCGCCGGTTTTCTTGTTTACGTAATCGATGTTCTTTTGCACCCAATCAAGGTAGTAAAGCGGCGCTTCATTGTCAGTGGGCACAACAGTCACGTCGCGTGCGCCGGCATCAGTCGGCTTGGAATTCACGCGCAGGATCACTTGTTTGTCTGCGGTGCCAATGAGTGCGTCGTAAAGATTGGGCAATGTGGAGACCGGGGTGTTGTTGACCGCCAGAATGTAATCGCCCGGTTTCACGTCCACGCCAACATCTGTGAGTGGCGAGCGGGTTTGCTTATCCCAATTTTCGCCTGGCAAAATGCGTTCGATGCGATAAGCGCGCGCGGCCGGGTCACGCGAAAACTCGGCACCGAGCAGGCCAAGCTTGACGCGTGGAGTATCGGGGCGCTCACCGCCGCCAACGTAGGTATGGCCGTTGTTCAACTCGCCAATGAGCTCGCCTAATAAGTAGGTCAGATCATTCCGATGATTCACGAACGGGAGCAATGCAGCGTATTTGTCTCGCATTGCCTTCCAATCGACGCCGTTCATCGTGGGTGAAAAGAAGAAATCGCGCATTTGCCGCCAGCATTCGAAGTAGATTTGGTTCCACTCGGCATGTCGATCCAACTGCGTATCGAGACTCTGGATCTTGTGCTCGTGATCCTTGGTCTCGAGCTTGTCCTTTGGCACATCGATGATGGCGTAATCTTTTTTCATCTTCACCAGCATCTTTTTGCCGTCGAACGTGATTTGATAATTGTTCACGTCGCCCAGGACGGTCTCCTTGCGATCGTCCACGTTGTAAACGCAAAGGTGCGATTTCCTGTCTCTTTCGGGGAATCCTTCGTTGTCATCTTCACCGATGTCATCAGCCGCTGTGCGGCGTAGGTAAAAGATCCGCCCGTCATCCAGCATTCGGATGTTGCGATAATTTCCCGGTGTAATTTCCAGGCCAAGGATCCGGTTCTGGATTCCATCGGTATCCACTTTCACAACAACCGGCTTTTTTGGCTTTTCTTCCGGCTTCTTCCCACTAGGTGTTTGTTCCGGCTTTTTCTCTTCGGCTTGCTTTGCCTTTTCCTTTTGTCGTTTTTCTTCAGCCTTGCCGACTTCATCGCTCTTCGGGGCGAGTGGGTTGGCGGTTTCTTTGGCAAGTGTGACGAGATAAACCCGCTGCATGTCGCGATACACGTTCGCAAATTCCTGGTCGCCAAACGTCGGTTTGAAATCGCGGGCCGAGCTGAACAGCACATATTTTCCATCGTCGCTGAAGACTGCCTCGCCAGAGCCGTACCAACTATCAGTGACAACGGTCTGCTGTTTGTTGCCGAGCGAGTAAAGGTAGACACGAGGCATGTCGTTCTCTTCCGGGCGCGCCCAGATGATCCACTGACTATCCGGCGACCAGTTGTAACCTTGGATCTCGCCGTATTTGTCTTGATCGACCAGCGCGACTGCTTTGGTTGCAACATCGACATAACGCAATCGTTGGAGCCGATCGCTCCAGAGCAGCTTCTTGCTGTCGGGCGACCATTTCGGTGCATAGTAATAGGTGTCGGCGCCGCTCGTGATTTGTTGCGGTTCGCCTTTGCCATCTTGTGAGCGGACGTAAAGTTCGTTCTCGCCTGTCACATCCGAGTTATAGGCGATCCATTTTCCGTCCGGTGACCAAACCGCGTCGCGCTCATGCGCGCCCGAAGTCTTCGTCAGGTTACGAGGCGTTCCGTTCTTTGCCGGCACGGAAAAAAGGTCGCCGCGCGCGACTGTGATAGAGCGCTCGCCATCCGGCGCAAGGTTCACCGTTTCGATATGTTTGGCTGCATCCACAAGCGCGGAGCGGCCGATCGCAAAATCTTCCTTGATCTCGATAGGCACCGGTGTCGCCTGACCGCTCGCGAGATCGTAGCGCCAGATGTATCCCGCTTGCTCGAACACAATCGAGTCTTTGCCGATCGACGGAAACTTGATGTCGTAGTCTGTAAAGTGGGTGAGTTGCTTGGTTTCCTTCGTCGCAAGGTCGATAACGAACAAATTCATGCGGTTATCGCGGTCGGAGATGAAATAGATCTTGTTGTCCGGTCCCCACATCGGGCAGATGTCTTGCGCGGGGTTGTTCGTCAGATTTTCGGTGGCGCCGGTTTTGAAATCGTAAATCCAAATATCGTCCGCCATTCCACCACGATAATGTTTCCAGGTGCGGAACTCCCGGAACACCTGGTTATAAGCCATCTTGGAATCATCCGGGGAAAACGAAACGAAACCGCCGCGCGGCACCTGCAACTGCCGCGGTATTTCCGCGTCCAGCCCGACGGTAAATAGAGCCCCGATGAAATCGTTGAATGACTTCATACGCGAACGGAAAACGACCAGTGGCTTCGTGTTTTCCCATGCCATCACGAGGTTGTTAGGCCCCATCCGGTCGGAAATGTCGTCCCGACCGAGCGTGGCCGAGGTCGTCAGCCGTTTGGGCACGCCGCCCTCGGCTGGCATCACATAGACCTCCGTGTTGCCGTCATATTGCGAAGTGAAGGCGATCTGTTTCCCATCCGGCGAGAAACGAGGGAACGAGCTGTAGCCTGGACCGCTGGTCAGGCGTCGCGCAATGCCGCCCTCTTTGCCGACTGTATAGATCTCACCAGCGTAGCAAAAGACGATCTGGGTATCGTTCGTTGCTGGAAAACGGAGCAGCCGGGTCGTATCAGGTCCGCCGGAGGACGGATTCGCGGCGGCGAACAATTTCTGCACCGAGAGGGGTGTGATCGAAATCAGACTGATCGCGGTTAAACACAAAAAAACAAACAGCCGAGAGAATATGTTCATAGAAAAAACGTGAAGTGAGGAAACTGCCGTCGAACAAACGGGATGCAACTCCGATTTCATTCAATAGTCGGCATTCCGAAAATCATATAATAGAGACGCCGCTAATTGCCGATCTTGTCTAAATAAAAGTACGACCTTTGGCTCGATGCCTTCTTTAAAACGGAAGGGGTGGGATTCGAACCCACGGTGGCCGCCGGGCGCTTCAAACTCATCTGGCGATTTCGCCGATTCCATTGCCGTCTTTGTGACTCCTAACGCATTGGACTAAAGTCCAATTGACGGCTGTCGGGAGTGCTGGCAAATTTGCCTCCGATTACGTCACCCGACGTTTCAGTGCACTCTTTGGCCGGGCTGAACAAGCCCGTGGGGCTGAACCCTCGCTGAGGCACCGCTTAGCGCGATCTCCAGATCCAATTGGAGCCCCGAGTCGGCCGAGTGAGGCCGCTGTTGAAAGCGCCTCGTGAGGATAGCTCCCGGTTCCGCGCGGAACTGGATTGCACTTAATACAAGTTCAACAATCCAACCTCAACAAAAGAAATGAAAACAAAAACAATGACAACGCTACACTTAAGAAAATCAATTGGCCGGTCCCCTTGCCGGGGCGCTTTCTTTCTCATCCCTCTGGCGATCGCCACTTTTGGTTTAACCCTCATTTTCAACCCAGTAGCTGCTTCAGCTGATCCGGAGGTGTTCGAAGCGTCCGGTGCCACGGCAGCGGATATCCAGACCGCAGTAGACGCCTTCAGGGATTTTTTGGGGCCCAACAATGGAATAGGCGGCACATTTCCCGATGGCCGCCGTGAGATCAACTGGGACGGTGTTCCAGACGCTTTCTCCGCCCCGAACCTGATGCCGGCGAATTTCTTCAACAGCAACTCGCCGCGCGGGGCCGTGTTCTTCACTCTAGGAACAGGGTTTCAGGTGAGCGCCAACAGTGTCAACCCAACAGGCACTCCGGTCAGATTTGGGAATATCCACCCTGTCTATCCCGCGCTCTTTAGCACATTCAGTCCCCAGAGGCTCTTCAGCGCCTTGAATAGCAACATCACGGAAACACTTTTCTTTATACCTGGAACTACACATTCGGCAACGAGCACAGGGTTCGGCGCCGTATTCACCGACGTGAATGCTGATGATAGCACGAAGATCGAATACTTCGATGTCAACGGTAACATGCTGTTTAGCCGGAACGTATTGCCCGGACCTACCAATCGCGGAAGCCTTTCGTTCTTGGGAGTCGGGTTTGACACAGCTAGCGTTTTTTTCGTCCGAATTACGTCTGGCAATCGCATCTTGAGAACACCCAACCGGGATGTCGTCGTGATGGATGACTTCATCTACGGCGAACCGCAGGCCTTGCCCTAAGCCCTGCGGACCCATTCCTAACAATCACGTGAACTGGGACGCGCCTTAATGCAGTTCAAAAGCCAAGCCTCAAACAAAAAATGAAAACGAAAAATATGACAACTCTACATTGGTTCGCAGCCATTTTCGGCTGCGGCTTTATGTTAATCACTTCGGCCACCGCCTCTGCGCAAGAGCCCCTCCGCCCCACGCTAATACTTGATGTGGGTGCCCCGCAGGAAGTGAATGCGCAGCCCAACTTCGTCATGGCGCAACCGAGCGCTCCTTTTGCGATTCCATTCCGGTCCACCATGGGCGATAGCGCTTATGCCGCCGCTAAGCAACGCGCGAACAGCGCCTACGCTCCTGGCGTTACCAAGGCGTTTCCGCTGGCACCCACGGTCCTGGGCCCCCCAGTAATCAAAACCAACAACTTTAATGGTCACAGTGAGACCCAGGGTCTTTTCCCGCCCGACACACATGGCGCGATTGGCATCAATCATTTTGTCGAGGTGACCAATAGTCATTTCGATGTTTTCTCGAAGGCTTCGCCTCCTGCTCTGGTGAAAAGCGTGACGCTAGCGACTTTTTTTAACTACACTGCCGAGACGCTATTCGATCCACGCGTGGTCTTTGATCCAACTTGGCAGCGCTGGATCGTAACCGCTGACGCCTTCCCAGAGTCGACAACAGTGCAGCGCTTGTTCATCGGGATCTCGAAAACCAGCGATCCCACAGGCCCATTCTTCATCTATAATATCGATGTAGACTTCTTTAATAATAATGATCTCTACGATTTTCCGCAGCTCGGTATAGATCAGGATGCGGTGCTCTTTACCGCGAATATCTTCTCGGCGGCGGGCGGATTCCGCGGCGCTGAACAACGGTCTGGGCTTTTCAGTTCCAATTTTCACCGGCTTGGCTGGAACGCTGGCGCCGCCCATCGTTGAGGACCAGAATGCTTCGACCTTCCTGATCGCGGCGCCGCCATCTGGGACGACACTCACCAAATTTACCGCGACGAACACAAGCCACCCCTCATCGACCAGGCTCGTCCAGTCCAATGTAACGGTACCTTCCTACGGGGTCCCGCCAGATGCTCATCAACCGGGAACGAGCCAAGTATTGGACACCTCGGACTCGAGATTTGTGAATGCGAGCACTCAGAACGGGACTGACCTCTGGCAGACCCACACAATCGCTCTCGGACCTTACCCCGCACCGAAGTTCTACCGGCTCAATACGTCCACCAACACAGTTAAACAGAGTGGTTTTTACTTCGCAAGCCACACGTCAGATGACTTCAACGCATCCATCACGGCCAACGCCGCGGGTAACTGTTTTGTGACCTGGACGTCGACCGATGCGAGCATAGGAGTCAACGCGCAAGTCCGCTTATCGGGCAAGTTGAGCGCAGATGCGCAAATCACGGCCGGGACGGCTGGTTTCACCAGTCCCACATTCTTGACCGGCAACTTCGACCCGCGTCTTGGCACCCAGCGCTGGGGTGACTACTCGGCGGTGACACTGGATCCCTTGAACGGAGCCAATGCCTGGCTTGTGAACGAAAAAATCAACAACAATTCGATCTGGGGAAGTCGCATTATAACCATCGGTTTCTAAGCAAGAACAATAGCATGGAGGAAAATATGATGAAAAAACATTGGCTCTCGCTGGCGATCGCCAGCTTTGGTTTAACACTCATTTTCAACCCAGTGGCTGCTTCAGCCGATCCGGAGGTGTTCGAAGCGTCCGGTGCCACGCCAGCGGATATCCAGACCGCGGTAGACGCCTTCAGGAATTTTTTGGGGCCCAACAATGGAGTAGGCGGCACATTTCCCGATCGCCGCCGTGAGATCAACTGGGACGGTGTTCCAGACGCTTTCTCCGCAACACGGCTGCAGCGATTGGTTAGGGCGCATTGGATGACAACAGTTCCTGGAATGAAATCACTGGGTCTTTGCCGTTCGCAGCTTGTCCAGAAGGGCGTCGATCGACCATTTACCGGGTCCATTAATCAGCAGGTAAAGAGCGACCATGATCTGCGCATATTCGGAGCGAATTTCGTGTAGAACCGCCCAGAATCCGGTCTGAGGTGGCACCGGCGGTAGTGGAAGCGGTGACGTTCCAAAGTACATCGAGATTTTCGTTGAGAGCATTGCGACAATCATTTCGATTACAAAGGGAATCGCGACTAGCCGCGTAAGCAGTCCCAAGAGTAAAAGTAGTCCGCCCACGATTTCAAGGCAACCGACGAAGTCGGCCGTAAATGCGGGAAAGGGCATCCCGAGTTTGGTGAATCGTCCGACTCCTTGATTTGCATAGACGAATTTAAGGACTCCCTCCCAGAAGAACACGCCGCCGACCATCAGGCGGAGCAAGAGCACCGATCGCGGGCCATCGACAGGCGGTTTTGTAAGCCATAGCATTATACTTTTCATGGAAACCTCTCTTTCTCATTTGAAATGTTTATTGAGGTGATTGTTGTCCTCAACATTTGAGAATTGTGCCAAATTATTCAGGCATTTAGGAAGTAATTTTCGTTTCGCCTTGCGAGTGTCATGGCTTTCACGGGAAAAATCGGTCGATTACCAAGACGGATTTGTCACAACTGAAGCAGCAGACGATCAATGTGCGAGTGCAGACGCCACCAGGAATCGGAAGGGGTGGGATTCGAACCCACGGTGGGTTTCCCCACGCTCGATTTCGAGTCGAGTGCCTTAAACCGGACTCAGCCACCCTTCCTAAAGGGCAGAAGAAAACGCCGAACGCCCAACGTCCAACATCCAACGTCGAATGCAAACCCTGTGTGAAATCGGGTACGTACTGTGGACAATCCTGTCCGCGGAGATGGGCGTCTGCCCCGTTGCCTCTGGCAGGCGGCATGGGCCTCCGTTGGAGTCGAGATTCTCTTTTTGCTTGGCAGACCTGGTTGTCTCCCTCACAGACCCAAAAATGTTACAATTTTAGGCTTGCCATGCCTTCCCCCGGGGCTGCATATTGTATGTCCCAAGGACAGCCAACGCTATTACTTGTTGTTCACTAGGATTCACAAGTTGTTTGCGCCCGCTGTTCACAAGTATTCGCATCTTATTGAAAACTTCAACCCTCCCTCATCGCCATGATTCAACTAAAACCGGGAATTCCGCCTGCTTCACTTAAAGGACCACGTGAACCGGCTGCGCGCCGAAGAAACAAGGCCGACAAAAAGAAAAAGACCGGCCTGCGTCTTGAGCGCGTGTTCAGCGATGCCGCTGTTGCACCATTTGATCAAGTTGAATGGGAACGTCGCATCGCCGAAATCACCGATGACGGCGGCAAAGTCATCTTTAAGCAGGAGGACATCGAAGTCCCGAAAAGCTGGAGCGCGCTCGCGACCAAAATAGCTGTCTCCAAATATTTTTACGGCGACATCGCGAACGGCACCGATCCGTACAAGGGCGGACGAGAAACTTCGGTGCGGCAGCTGATTCACCGCGTCACGCGCACGATTGCCGACTGGGGACTGGCGGACGGCTACTTCGCGGACGCGGAAGCTGCTGAGGTTTTTTACGATGAACTGACCTGGCTGTGCTTAAACCAGTACGGCGCGTTCAACTCGCCGGTCTGGTTCAACGTCGGCTTGTATCATCAATATGGCGTAGGCAAAGGCGCTGGGGCCGGCAATTATTTCTACAACCGGGAGACCGGCAAAGCCGAACGAGCCGCGTCGCAGTACGAGTATCCACAGGGAAGCGCCTGCTTCATTCAGAGTGTGGAGGACACGATGGAAGACATCATGCGGCTGGCGACAAGTGAAGCGATGCTCTTCAAGTATGGCAGTGGTACCGGCACTGATCTTTCTTCGCTCAGGTCAACAAGAGAAAAATTGAGCGGCGGTGGTAAACCCAGCGGGCCGCTCTCGTTCCTGAAAGTTTACGACCAGGTTGCGAACGTGGTGAAGAGCGGCGGCAAAACCCGGCGTGCCGCGAAGATGAATACGCTAAAGGATTGGCACCCGGACATCGAGGAGTTCATCGACGCCAAACAAAAGGAGGAAAAGAAGGCTTGGGCCCTGATCGAGCAGGGCTACGACGGCAGTTACAACGGCGATGCGTACGGCTCGGTCATGTATCAGAACGAAAATGTGAGCGTGCGGGTGAGCGACGAATTCATGGAAGGAGCACTGGAAGGCCGTGAGTGGTGGACGCGGCGCGTAACGGACGGCAAGCCGTGCGAACGCAAGGAGGCGCGCACACTGCTGCGAAAAATCGCTGAAGGAACATACATCTGCGGCGATCCTGGAATGCAGTTCGATTCCACGATCCACAAATGGCACACCTGCAAAGGCACAGGCCGTCAGAATTCAACGAACCCGTGCTCGGAATATCTCTTCCTGGATAATACCGCGTGCAATCTGGCTTCGCTGAATTTGATGAAGTTTAAGACTCTGGAGGGCGACTTTGATGTCGGGCGATTTAAAGCGGCAGTGCGCATTTTCATCACAGCGCAGGAGATCATTGTCGATAACGCGAGTTATCCGGTCAAAGAAATCGCGGAAAACTCGCACATTTTCCGCACACTTGGGCTCGGTTACGCGAACCTCGGGTCGCTCATAATGAGCTATGGTTTTGGTTACCACAGTGTCGAAGGCCGGGCCCTCTGCGGCGCTATCACCGCAATCATGACCGGCGAAGCTTACGAACAGAGCGCACGATTGGCGCGGGCGATCGGGCCGTTTCCCGGTTATCGCGATTCTCGCGCCAGCGGCGTGCCAAAACCGGTCGCCAAGGACAACGTCGCATCGATGCTGGAAGTGATTGAATTGCATCGGGACGCGGTGCGCGAAATCTCAGATGCAAAGGAATTCGCACATTTGAAAGAAGAGGCTGCGAAAGTTTGGGACAGCGCGGCCGAACTTGGAAAGCGCTACGGTTATCGGAACGCGCAAGTCACTGTGCTCGCGCCGACAGGCACGATCAGTTTCCTGATGGATTGCGACACCACGGGAATTGAACCGGACATCGCGCTGGTGAAATACAAACTGCTCGCGGGCGGCGGAATGCTGAAAATTGTTAACCAAACCATCAAACCCGCGCTGGAGAAACTAGGTTACAATGCCGACGAGATCGAACGCATTGTCGCGCACATTGACGCTTTCGATACCATCGAGGACGTCACCGATACGGATGAATCGACAATCTCATCCGGATTAAAGCCGGAGCACTTGCCCGTTTTCGATTGCGCGTTCAAGCCGTTCAAAGGTGAGCGCAGTCTCAATTATATGGCGCACCTGCGAATGATGGCCGCGGCGCAGCCATTCCTCAGTGGCGCAATTTCTAAGACGGTCAATATGCCGGAATCCGCCACAGTGGATGATATCATGAACACCTACGTCGAAGGATGGCGGCTCGGCTTGAAATCGGTGGCGATTTACCGAGAGGGCTCGAAGCGGTCCGCGCCGCTGAACACCCGAAAGACGAAAGACATGGGTACTGTAGCCGGCATCGACGATGCCGGTTCTCTCGACGCGACCGAGACGGACACGTTGCAGAAACGGATTCTCGAGCTGGAACAGGAAGTAGCGTCGTTGCGCGGCTTGGTCGATCAACCGGTGCGCCACCGCATGACCGACACCCGCATGTCGCTCACCCACAAGTTCGAGATCGCCGGTCACGAAGGTTACATCACTGTCGGGCTCTACGCGGACGGTCAGCCCGGCGAGCTCTTCATTACCATGTCCAAAGAAGGCAGCACCATCGGCGGATTAATGGACACAGTCGGCACGCTCACTTCCATCGCTCTCCAGTACGGCGTGCCGCTCGAAGGCCTGGTGAAGAAGTTTGCTTACCAGCGATTTGAGCCCAGCGGTTTCACAAAGAACCCTGATATCCGGCACGCCACCAGCATCGCTGATTACGTGTTTCGCTGGTTGGGTTGCCAGTTCATCAAAGGCTACAAGGAAGCGACTTCGCCCAACCGAGGCCAACCCGATCTGCCGCTGAAGGAAATTGCGGAGATCGAGAAAAAGGCTGTGAATCGGCCAGTCTCAGATTTGGCGCGGACTGCCGAGAAAGAAGTGATCGACGTAATCACAAATCATCCGCCCGGCGATTCCGAATCTGGCCGGCAGAACGGAAACGGCGGTGGTTACGCCTACCGTGTAACAGTGGCGCTTGGCAGCATCTACATGGGGATCACGTGTTCGGTATGCGGCAGCGACAAGGTGATCCGTGCCGGTGCCTGTGGTGTTTGCACTGAATGCGGCACCAGTCAGGGCTGCAGCTGAGAGTGACGCGTCAATCCGTAGCCTCCATAAGTCTAAATTTTCAGATTGCGCCGCTAGTAATCTTGGCTGTTGTCTCGGGGTCGGACCATCAGGATCCGATCGATTTCTGAATTCGATGTGCGCCGCGTGATTGGACACACGCGCGCGCATGGCTACAATGCGTCGCCTGTTTTTCTACACACAAATTGAATGAATAAGCTCGACGCGCAGCGACAGAAAGAAATTCAACAAGCAGAGGAACTGCTTTTTGCAGGTCCGCAGGCGCTTGGTTTTGCCAAAGGCCTTTTCCAGGGACATTTCGTTGCCGATTGGGTGATGCCCTATCCGCGCATTCCGGCAGCGCAACAGGCCGAGCTGGATGGAAGTCTCTCCGAGCTTCGCCAATTTCTGGATGAGCATCTCGATCCTGCGGAAGTCGACCAAAAAGCGGATATACCGCGCAGCGTGATTGATGGACTCGGCCGAGTTGGCGTGCTCGGCATGACTGCGCCTAAGGAATATGGCGGACATGGATTCTCTCAAATGGCCAACTGCAAAATCCTGGAAGAAATTGGCCGCCGTTGTGCATCGACATCGGTTTTTGTGAATGCGCACCACTCTATTGGAATTCGTGCGTTGTTGCTCTTTGGAACGCACGAGCAAAAACAGCGATGGCTTCCAAAATTGTCGACCGGCGAACAACTGGGTGCATTTGCGCTGACCGAAAAGGAAGCAGGATCGGATGCGGCGAACGTGCAAATGCAAGCGCGACCGAGCGAAGACGGCTCGCATTTCGTTCTCAACGGTGAAAAGCGCTACATCACCAACGCGGCTATCGCCGATGTGCTGACCGTGATGGCGCGCACGCCGGTCCCTGGCAAAAATGGGAAGACCTCGATCACGGCCTTCCTGGTCACGCCGGACATGCCCGGATTCGAAATGCTAGAAGCGCGGATGCCAAAGATGGGAATCCGCGGCACGGCGACTGGTCGATTCGCATTACGCGACGTCAAAGTTCCCAAGGAAAATATTCTCGGCCCGCCGGGCAAAGGCCTCAAGGTCGCGCTGACCGTCCTCGATTTCGGCCGCACAACATTCGGCGCATGCTGCACCGGTGCGGCCAAGACCTGTTTGCGTTTGGCGATCGAACACGCAAACACGCGCAAACAATTCAACAAAACACTCGGTAATTTTCATCTGGTCCAAAAGAAAATCGCGCGCATCGCGGCAGACGCTTATGCGATGGAAGCAATGACCACGATCACCGCGGCGTTAATCGATCGCGGGCTGGAGGATTACATGCTCGAGACCGCGATGCTAAAAGTGTTTACCACCGAGCGGCTTTGGGAGTGCATCAACGACGTATTTCAGATTTATGGCGGCTCTGCGTATTTTGTCGATCTTCCGCTGGAGAGAATGATGCGCGATGCACGCATTAACCAGATCGGCGAAGGCGCGAATGAAGTGCTGACTTCGTTTGTCGCACTGGTGGGGATGCGTGGACCGGGCATGGAGTTCAAGGAAATCTACGACACGATGATGAAACCGACGCGGGAGCGGGGCATCGCGAAAGCGTGGGCAGCTGGCAAGCAGCGACTTGGCGCCACCGTGCGGGTCCCCGAGATTCCGGTACACAGCGCCGAGTTGCGATGGTTTGCCAATCAACTTGGCCGCTTGATCTGGCGTTTTAATGTAGCTGTGAACCGCGCACTGATCGCTTACCGCGAGCCGATACTTGATATGCAGCTTGTCCAGGAACGGATCGCAAACGCGGCGATGGACCTTTTTGCCTCAACCTGCGTGCTCAGTCGATACGATACCGAGCTTCAGTTTTCGCAACGAAACGGAAATTCTTCTTCCCCGGACCAGTTCGCTGCGGATCTGTTCTTACGCCAATCATTCCGCCGGATTCGCCATTTTCTCGCTGGACTGACGGATAACGACGATAAGTCCGTGCTTGCGACGGCGAAGTCGGTTTTGGGTAAGCCAGAAAGCTAATTCCGAAGGCATTCGCGAGAAAAAATTTGGCCCGCGCATCTACACCGACAAAGACGCGAAGAATGGTTTGGCGCGCAAAAATATAAATCCACGTCCGTGCTGCCGTGCCCGGCAGCACGCCACTACCGGCGAAACCGTCGGAGTTTAGTTATTGCCCGTTACGGTGGCCTAAAATATCCAGTGCACCATGAGTGGTCGGAATTGCAGCGAGCCGATCGCAAGGTTGCGGAATACGGGAGCCCGCGGCCACAGTGTAGCACATCTTCTTTGAGGTCTTGACGACCTGCTGTGCTTGTGGCCGGAGCACCACGTTCTTGCTCTGTGGATCAGCAGCAGCCGATGCGCAAAACGCGAGCGCAAGCACGACGCTTGCACATCGGACCGACCAACCGCCCAGGCGACTTGGTCTGCCTACTGTTTTCACGGCCTAAGTGTGATTCCGCTTCAGACCCGACGCAAGCCTATTTTGCCGTTATTTTAAGACAACAAACCGAGATTTTCGGCCACCGTGCTCCTTACGGTTAATCCGTCCAAAGGAAGTGCTCCAGGCGAAGATTGGTAAGACGCGCTTTCGCTTCTTCGCTTCGGCTCCCTCCCGCGGCAGCTAGTTTCTCATAGATGGCAGCCGCAGATTCCCACTTCGAATCTTCCTCCAACAGGCGCGCAGCGTTAAACCCAGCCTTGTAATACCAGAAGAGTTCGCGCCGCCGATCCGGACGCGTGTCTTCCTCCAATATTTTGTAAAAAGTGGCAAGCGCACTGGCGCGCTCGCTTTTCTTCTCCAAACACAATCCCTTTTTAAACAGTGCCTGGTTTCGCCAGTGAATCGGCTCGTCCTTGTCGGAGGCGAGTTGATCATAGATTTCGATCGCACGCTGGTAATTGTTTGGATCGGTTGTGCCCATCTCAAAGAAAATGTCGCCCTTGCCGCACAGCGCCTCGCGTTTTTCTGAAGGACCGGCATCGCTCGTTAGGACCTCATCGTATAAGGCGAGAGCGTCCTTGGGTTTCCCAAGCTTGCGCTCAATCACAGCCTGCTCATTGCGCGCAGCCCATCGCAGCGCGCCGTTCTGCCGCACGACCTGATCAAACAAAACAATTGCCCGGTCCAACGAGTGTTCACCCATGCTGGACATCGCTGACTCTGCCGCGAAGAAGACGGCTTTTTCACCAAGCGAATTGTCGGGAGTCTGTTGCGCAATGAGTTCAAACTGCGTCTGCGCGTTCGCAAAGTCCTGGCGTCGATAATAAAGCTCAGCCAACTTCATTCGAACTTCCGGAGCGAAGGGTGAGTTTCCATGTTGTTCGAGGAAGCGCTTTGCAAGCTCGATAACTTTCGCTTCGTTGCCACCACTTGATTCCTCAACCCAGATGTCGAGATAATCTCCGCGTTCCGCGGCCTGCGTCGTTGGCGCTTCACCGGCGTGAGTCAGATACTTGCGCGCTTCATCGAGACGCGGTGGCGACGCATGAAAGGCCAGTTCCGCCAGGCTGACCAAAGCTTCCGACACGCGAGGATTCTTGGGAAAATCATGAATGAACTCTTGCAGCGATTTCGCCGCTTTTTCGTCGCCTTTTGCCGCTTGCACCAGGCCTTCCTCCAATCGCAGGTCGGCACGTGCCCCTTCATCGCCACCCAATTTTTCCAGGTCACCGTAATCAGTCAGAAAGCGTGTATGGTCACCGAGTTGGAGCCAGCCGGTGGACGCGTTGAAAAGCGCAACCTTTGCCCACGGCGAGCCGGAACGCGCGATTTGTTCAAAATCCGCGGAAGCTCTGCCAAATCGCCTCGCAAGGTATTGCGCCTGGGCGGATAAAAAATCGATTTGGGTAAGCAAAGACGGCGCGGGATGAAACGAGCGCGCGTCGTTCAAAATCGCAATCGCCTCATCGAAGTGTTTGTCCTCGACTTCGAATTTTGCAAACTCGAGCAGAGCGGGCGCGATCGCCTGAGATTTTACGCCGGTGTGGCGAAGATCAGTAAATAATTGTCGAGCCCGCTCCCGGCGCCCTGCGCGAATTTCGAACCGGGCGAGATACCATCGCGCAAATGTTCGTCGTGGCTGTTCGGGGCTGCGCACCCATCTCTCCAGCTCGTTGCGGGATGGTTTGTGTTCCTCTCGATACAACTCATCGAGTCTCGCGAAGAGAAGAGGAAGATCCGGATCTGCTGGATGACGATCAATAAACTGCTCAATAACGTCGTCTGCGATTTCCGGCGTTTTGAGTTGCGCTTGCGCTTCCGCGACACCGAAGACTGCTGCGATTAGCGTAGAGTGAGCTGCTCCCTGTGGTCTTTTCAAGAGACCCTGAAAAATGCCGATCGCTCTTTCAGGTCGCCGCTGCATTAATTCCAGGCGTCCCCGCAACACCCGGCGTTCTCTTCGTTCCGCCACCGACGTTGGCTGCATCTCTTCAAGAAGACGACGCGCGCCGGCAGCATCGCCCGTTTCAATGTACAACTCGGCTGCTCGCAGCTGCGTTCGCGTTGCCCATTCCTTGTCATGAATGAGAAGCGTAAATTTCTTCACCGCTTCTTCGCGTCTTCCCAATGCGCGCAGCATTTCCGCCGCCCCAAATATCGCCGGGCTGCGAAAGGGCGACCCCTCATCGTTGGCAAGTTGCTCGTAAAGCGGCAGGGCTTCACCCCATCGATGCAGGGCGGCAAAGGCCTGTGCGCGCCAAAATCTTGCCCAGGGTAGTTCGCGGACCCGGCTATCTGCCAACAAAACCAGAGTATTGTCTGGCTGCCTTGCAGTTATTTGCGCTTCGGCAAGCTTCTCCACGACCGCGCGCCACTCGGCTTGCGGCAAATTATTGTTTAGCAACGCCTGCAACCGCACGAGTGCAACTTCCGGCACTCCTTCGGCAATTGGCGCGCTAGCTTCGGAAATTTCGTTGGAAAAGTCTGCGCGGGCCAATTGCGCGAGCAGGCTCACCAGGCACATCACTCCTATGCGTCTTATGAGGCTCATGTGTTCTTCAACGACGGCCGCAGATATTGCCCGGTATAGCTGCCTGGCAATTCGGCGATCTTCTCTGGTGGGCCTTCTCCCACGATCTTGCCGCCATCCTTTCCCCCCTCGGGCCCCAGATCAATGATCCAATCCGCGCACTTGATCATCTCCAAGTTATGTTCAATTACGATCACCGTGTTACCTGCATTGCGCAGCTTCGTTAACACTTGCAGCAGTTTTTCGATATCGGCGAAATGCAATCCAGTCGTCGGTTCATCAAGGATGTAAAGCGTGCGTCCAGTCGCCTTTTTCGCAAGCTCGGTTGCCAATTTTACGCGCTGGGCTTCTCCGCCGGAAAGAGTAGTTCCGGCCTGACCAAGTCGCAGATAGCCGAGACCCACATCCAGTAATGAGTCTAACTTTTCCGAAATGCTGGGCACATTCCGGAAAAAACGGGCCGCTTCGTCCACGGTCAGGTCAAGGACATCGGCAATGTGTTTGCCTTTGTATGTGATCTCGAGGGTTTCACGGTTATAGCGTTTGCCGTGGCACACCTCGCATTCGACATAAACATCCGGCAGAAAGTGCATCTCGATCTTGATTAGCCCATCACCTTCGCAATTTTCACAACGGCCGCCTTTGACGTTGAAGCTAAAACGCCCCGCGTCATAACCGCGCACTCGCGCTGCGGGCAATTGACTGAACAATTCGCGAATCGGAGTGAACGCGCCCGTGTAGGTCACTGGGTTCGACCGTGGTGTTCGTCCAATCGGGCTTTGATCGATTACAATTGCCTTGTCGATTTGTTCTACCCCGCGAATCGCCCGATGCGCGCCCGGTTTTTCCTTTGCATTATGGAAACGTCGAAAGAGCGCACGTCGCAGAATGTCGTCCACCAAAGTGGACTTGCCGCTGCCGGAAACGCCGGTCACACAAGTGAAACAACCGAGCGGGAAAGAGACGGTAATGTCTTTCAAATTATTTTCCGTCGCCCCGACTAACGTTAGCCAGCCTTCGGATTTATCGGTCGACCGCGGTTTGGCGCGCTGCTTGGGAATGGAAATTCGCGCGCGGCCGGAAAGGTAATCGGCAGTCAGAGAATTCTTCGCGCGCAGGACCTCTTCGAGTTTACCTTGCGCGACAATTTCGCCGCCACGCGGGCCCGCACCGGGACCAAGATCGATGATATGATCAGCGGCACGTATCGTTTCTTCATCATGCTCGACCACAATGACGGAATTGCCGAGATCACGAAGACGCCACAGCGTCCCCAGTAGCCGTGCATTATCGCGCTGATGCAGTCCAATGCTTGGTTCATCGAGAATGTAAAGGACTCCCGCGAGCCCCGAGCCGATTTGGGTCGCCAATCGGATTCGCTGCGCTTCGCCTCCGGAAAGTGTCCCGCTCTGGCGATTGAGTGTGAGATAACCGAGGCCAACTTCGACGAGAAACTGCAGGCGGGACTGAATTTCTCGCACCACGTCGCGGACGATGGCGCGTTGCTGCGCAGTCAGCTCGAGCGCCGCAATAAAGCGCGCCGCTGCCTCGGTCGTCAGCTCGCTCAGCTGATGAATGTTTAACTCGCGCGCGTGCCGACCTTTTATGGTAACCGCGAGGATTTCCGGTTTGAGCCTTGCTGCGTTACATACTTTGCATGGTTCGTACGTCATGAACGACCGAATGCGATTGCGAGTGAATTCGCTTTCAGTCTGCTCGTACAGACGCTGCATCTGCGGCACCAGCCCCTCGAATGGTTTTGCGACTTTTGCCGCACCTGCAGGACCACTGTTGCTGAAATCCATTTCGATCGGAGTTCCATTAGTGCCGAAGTAAAGCGCTTGCTTGAATTGTTCCGGCAGTTCGCTGAACGGCACGTCTTCATCAATGTGAAAGTGCTTCACAAGCGCCTTTTGCAGATGCCGGTAGTATGTCTGCATTCGCTTCGTCCCACGCCGCCACGGCGTAATTGCGCCTTGAGCCAGCGTTTTGCCAGGATCAGAAATCATCAGCTCGGGATCGCAAACCAACTGGGTGCCAAGTCCATGGCAGGCCGGGCATGCTCCCAGGTGGCTGTTGAAGGAAAAGTGTCTCGGCGTCAGCTCGCCGATTCTAAAGCCCGTCTCGGCGTTTCCGTAATCGGTGGAGTAATGCTGTTCCTCCCACTCGGCCGTTGGAGTGTTGGAGTGCTGAAGTGTTGGAGTAGTGATTTTCTCATTACTCCGTTTCTCCATCACTCCGTCACCCGGTCGTTGTCGCAGGACGACGACCCGATTCCGGCCCCATTTCAGCGCAGTTTCGATTGAATCAGTAAGACGGATACGAATGCCATCACGCACGACCAGCCGGTCCACTACCGCCTCAATGGTGTGCCGTTTGTCCTTTTTGAGCCGGATCCGTTCAGAGCGATCCAACTCCACAATTTCGCCGTCAATTCGCGCACGCACGAATCCTTCGCGCCGGATCTTTTCTATTACGTCCCGAAACTCCCCCGTCTGATTCTCGATCAGTGGCGCCACTAGAATGGTTTTCGACTCCGGCTCGTAAGCAAGGATTTGATCGACAATCTGCTGGGGCGTTTGCCGGCTCAGCGGCTGGCCCGTCAGTGGATCATGGGGCTGGCCTACCGCCGAAAAAAGGACCCGTAGATAATCGTAGATCTCGGTCGTGGTCGCGATGGTAGATCGCGGATTAGCTCCGGCGCTGCGTTGCTCGATGGCGATGGCTGGAGAAAGCCCCTGGATGAAATCCACGTTTGGCTTTTCCATTCGATCGAGAAATTGCCGTGCATAAGCTGAGAGACTTTCAACGTAGCGACGTTGTCCTTCGGCATAAAGAGTGTCGAAAGCGAGCGAGGATTTCCCCGAACCGCTCAAACCGGTAATAACAACCAGCTTTTCCCGCGGAATTTCCACGTGAAGGTTCTTGAGATTGTGCTGGCGGGCACCGCTAATTTTGATGACTTGTGCAGGCATTCTGACCACAAACGTCGAACCTTCTAGTCAAGCACAGCCGTCCTTTTTCTCCAGCGAAATTGTGTAATCGAGAGTACGATAGAATGCTTGCCGGCCTGGAATTCCGTGCGTGTTAAAATGAAAGTCTCAATCGTCATCCCATGTTACCATGAAAAGAACACCATCGAAAAGATCGTGGAGGCAGTTCGCAACGCACCACTTGAGCGTAGAGAGATCATTGTAGTAGATGATTGCTCGCAAGACGGAACGCGGACTGTGCTCGAGAAGAGCCTTTCGCACGTGGTCGATCGGATTATTTATCACCCGGTGAATCGTGGGAAGGAAGCCGCGTTACGCAGCGGTTTCGCGGCCGCGACCGGCGATGTCATCCTGGTTCAAGACGCAGACCTCGAACATAATCGCGAAGTTTGTCCGGCACTTCTGGAGCCGCTTATGTCAGGTAAAGCAGACGCCATTTTTCGTTCCTGATTCATGGATGGGCGGCCAGATCGCGTCCTTTTTTTCTGGCACATGGTGGGCAACAAATTTTTGAGACTGCATACCCGCTTATCAAATCAATTCCGCTTGAAGAAGACCGGTTTGACATTGAGCCCGAAATTACCTCCAAACTTGCCCGTGCAGGCTGTAGAATTTATGAACTCGGTATCTCGTACAGCGGGCGGACTCATGCAGAGGGAAAGAAGATCAACTGGAAGGATGGCTTGAGGGCATTTACGCGATCCTTAAGCATCATCTGGAGCGACGCCGCGCTTGAAAGAAGATGCGGCGCAAAAATCAGCGGCGCATTGGGCGAAAGTCAATTCGCGATTGAGTCATAGCAGGAACATGAGTTTACGCGCAGGCAAGATTGCCTGCGTCACTCACGGCAACTTGCCGAGATGCTTTCGCGGAGCTTCCCGCGATAACAGTTCCATGTCCGCATCCACCATGATCTTGACCAGTTCGTAGAAGCGCACTTTTGGTTCCCAACCAAGATTTTTTTTCGCTTTAGAGGAGTCACCTATCAGAATGTCCACTTCGGCGGGCCGCTCATAACGCGGGTCGTGTTTCACGTATTTTTTCCAATCAAGATCGACATGGGCAAAGGCAGCTTCGGCAAACTCACGCACGGTGTGCGCTTCACCAGTCGCGATCACGAAATCATCGCCGCTGTCCTGTTGCAGAATGTGCCACATCGCCTCGACATACTCAGGCGCGTAACCCCAATCGCGTTTCGCCTCCAGATTCCCCAAGAATAGCTCGTGTTGCAGGCCGTGCTTAATTGCCGCGACGGCGCGCGAAATTTTCCGCGTCACAAATGTCTCCCCGCGACGTGGGCTCTCGTGATTGAACAAGATGCCGTTGCTGGCGTTGAGACCGTAGCTCTCGCGATAGTTCACCGTCGCCCAGTAGGAAAAAACCTTCGAGACACCGTACGGGCTGCGCGGCCAGAATGGCGTTTTCTCACTTTGGGGAACTTCCCGCGCCTTACCGTACATCTCGCTGCTCGAAGCCTGATAAAAACGCGAACGAATTCCGGTCTCGCGAATCGCCTCGAGAATTCGGATCGTGCCAACGGCCGTGATGTCCGCGGTGTATTCAGGAATGTCGAAGCTCACGCGCACGTGGCTCTGCGCGGCGAGATGATAAATTTCGTCCGGTTTTAAGCCGTAAAGCAGTTTCACCAGATTGACCGAATCGCTCAGGTCGCCGTAATGCAGAAACAATCCTACGCCGTTGATGTGCGGATCGGCATAAAGATGATCGATCCGCGAAGTGTTGAATGTACTCGCGCGCCGGACGATCCCGTGGACTTGGTAGCCTTTCCCGAGCAGAAGATCGGCGAGATAGCTTCCGTCCTGTCCAGTGATCCCTGTGATGAGCGCTTTCTTCATGAACAGTTTTCGCCCTTAAAGCAAAGGACGTGCGTGAGCAACCTATTTTAGCTTCCCCAGTCGGGAGATCATACTGCACGTTTTATTTGCTTCAATCGTAGCTGCGATGTAAAGAATCCTGAGACGCACGGGGTGTCCCCCGATGATGCAGACATGGCTGATTTGGTTCACGGCAGTTTCAGGGACGGGGCAATGTGAGTCTAAGACCGGCAGAAAATCGTCTCGGATATGCAACGGTTATTCGACAGTTTTCCCAGGCAATCGTAACTAGAACTGGCCCGGCTTTTGAGCCAGCACACGGCGTACCTCCAGCAGAACTTAGCTCCGCAAAAGATGAGCACAAAAATGACTACCGCTGAGGTTGAGCCGCTCCAGCCGATGACGCCTACCATTCGCGTCAGCAGAAAACGATCCGCGATGCGACGCTATTTTTGCAGCGCACTTGCTTCCTACCTGGCCCTGTACGTTCGACCGCAAGATGAGGTTGTGGAGATGGATCCCCAGAGCGCCGGCTTGGGCGAGCAGTTCTTGAATTACAAGGCGGTCTCCAGCATTGAAGAGCTCAAAGCACTCGAGCGCGGGCCAGCATGTTACATCTTGTTAAACGGGACGATTCATTATGAGCGCGACATTCAGGAGATGCTCAATCAATTGCAGGAATCGCTCGAGGGATCAGACCGGATCGTGTTCGTTTATTACAGTATGTTATGGAAGCCGCTGGCGCGTCTGGCCTCGAAGGCTGGCATACGCAGTCGTACGCCGGAACTAAATTGGATCGCCCATGGAGACCTGGAGAATTTTTGTCATCTGGCCGGACTCGAGATGATCCGTCACGATTTAAAATTGCTCTGTCCAATACCCATTCCATTCCTGGCAAACGCTCTAAATCGATATCTTGCGCCACTCCCGTTCTTCCGGCTTTTTACGATGCTCAATATTGTACTCGCACGTCCTGTTAAATCGGCACTTAAAGTGCATCCGTCCGTTTCTGTGATCGTGCCAGCCCGCAATGAATCGGGAAACATCGACAGTCTTCTTGCTCGTTGCCCGATCATGGGAGCAGAAGACGAGATTATCTTCGTCGAAGGGAATTCCACGGATGATACGTGGGAAAAAATCCAACAAGCCGCCAGCGCTTACAGAGGCCCTCAGCGAATACTCATCGCTCAGCAGAAAGGCCGGGGCAAAGGTGACGCGGTCCGGCTAGGCTTCGATCTGGCGACAAAGGACATTCTGATGATCCTCGATGCAGATCTGACAACGCCCCCGGAAGAGCTGCCGAAGTTTTACAACGCGATTGCTGAGAACAAAGCGGAGTTCGCTAACGGCAGCCGGCTGGTTTACCCAATGGAAAAGCAAGCAATGCGATTCTTCAATATTCTGGGAAACAAATTTTTTGCAGCCGCATTTTCCTTCGTACTTGGCCAACGCTTCAAAGACACATTGTGCGGTACTAAAGTGCTCTCGCGCACGCACTACAAACGAATCGCGGCAACGCGCGAATTCTTTGGAGATTTTGATCCTTTTGGAGATTTTGATCTTCTTTTTGGAGCAGCGCGAATGGGTCTAAAGATCGTCGAGATCCCCGTCCATTACCACGAGAGAACATACGGGACAACCAACATTCAGCGATGGCGCCATGGGTTAATCCTGCTCCGCATGCTAATGTTCGCTGCGCGACGCATGAAGTTTTTAGGACATGAGACCTTGCATTCACAATAGGCAGTAGCAGCAATCTCGGTATTCACAGCCCGCCGATACCTCGCGCCGGTTTCGAAGAGTAAGAGGACGAAGAGGAGTAAGAGACAATTGACCGATGCAAGAGCGGATTAGCAGAGAGATCCAGCACGGACGTTTCCTGGCAGAGCATGGTGCGGGAGAGATTTGGAATTGGGAGACTTCGGCTGGAAGAATCCGCTGGGCCCGACGGGTGAAGATGCTCAGCAGTCATCTCAAACCCGGAATGACCGTGCTCGAATTGGGATGTGGCACCGGCTCTTTTACTCGCGAACTGGCACGCTCGGGAGCGGACGTTGTTGCGATTGACGTTTCGCCGGAGCTCCTGGAAATGGCCAAGGCTAATTGCTCCGCGCCAAATGTTCAGTATCAAATCCAGAATGCTTATGCGCTCAGTTATTCGGAAGGCGCGTTCGACTCTGTGGTAGGTAGCTCGGTTTTGCATCATCTCGAAGTCGAAAAGGCGCTGCGGGGCGCCTACCGCGTGTTGAAGCCAGGAGGTACAATCTATTTTACGGAGCCAAACATGCTGAACCCTCAGATCGCGATACAAAAGAACGTTCCCTGGATTAAACGAAAGCTTGGCGACTCACCTGATGAGACGGCATTCTTCCGGTGGCCACTCTGGCGGCTGCTGGAACGAACAGGCTATCGCGATGTTCGAATCGATCCGTTCGATTTTCTCCATCCAAAAACGCCGGTTGCCCTGATCGACCACGTGAAAGCGCTCGGACGGTTTCTCGAGAAGGTGCCTGTCATTTCGGAATTTGCGGGCTCGCTTTATATCCGTGCCGTCAAATGAGCAGTACGTCGACCGTCTTGCAGGGCCAGGAGGCGGAAGACCGAGCCGCAACGTTGCGTAACCGCGCGCGTCTCGGCGCCAACAAGAATCTTCTTTTTTGGTATCGCGAACTTTACCGGGATCAATTCCGGGACTTTCCCAATCCGCAGACGCTCTTAATACTCGAGGTAGGAAGTGGCACTTCGCCCCTCAAACAATTTCTTTCGAACGTTATAACAAGCGATGTACTTGATCTCGACTATCTCGACCTTGTGTTTGACTGCCACGAGATCGACAAACTGGATGCAATCAAAGACAGCAGCGTCGATGTCATCACCCTCACGAACGTGTTACATCATCTGAAAAGCCCTATTGGGTTTCTTAATCGTGCGGCGAGCAAATTGAAATCGGGCGGCAAAGTGATCGCGACAGAGCCTTTTTTTTCCGTGTTATCAACGCCGATCTTCAAATACCTGCACCACGAACCAGTGGATTTCGGGATTTCCGAGCCTGAGTTAGGCGAGGTGCGAGCGCCGCTGGCATCGGCTAACATCGCGTTACCGTGGCTAATATTTTTCCGGCGGCGTGAATGGCTGCAACGATTAAGCAAGAGCTTCGATATTGCGACTCTTTCCAGCCGACCTTTCAGTGCGCTATCGTACATGGCTACTGGTGGAATCTCGCGGAGGCTGCCGGTTCCGCGCTTTCTTTATCGCACATTCTTCTCAATGGATCTGACCCTTAGCCGCTGTTTTCCGCGGTTCTGCGCGTCGTTCTTTACCTTAACTCTGACGCGGCGCTGATGTCGGGAGCTTCAGTTCTTCGCGGTGTTGGAAACAAGATTTATCAACACGCCTTTCCCATCTATCGGCCTCTTTATGCCGCTTACAAGGCCTACGCCGATCNNNNGAACCTTCGCCGGATAACTTCAGATTGTTGTCTAGTGCCACACGTCATCTTTCAAACGTCCGGCTCACTCAGGCTGCGGTTGGAGAGCGGAGCTGCGAATGTAAGCTTTACATTTCAGACAAGCTAAACGTCGATCATCGAGCGTACAAGGCCGATGGCGATTCACGCCGTGCCGTTCCAATTCAAATGGTCGCGCTCGACGATTACTTCAAATCCGGCCAACGCGTTGATCTGATTAAAATGGATATTCAAGGATATGAGCTTCATGCGTTACGCGGCGCGCAGCGCGTGCTGCAGGAAAACCCAAACATCAATCTCTTACTCGAGTTTTGGCCTGCCGGATTGGCGCAGGCGGGCGTCAGATGGGAAGAACTTGTCGAGATGCTTCAGCGCCTAAATATGAGTCTGACTCTGGTAAGAACCCATGGTCTGGTTCCCTTCGATACGGGGGATATTCGAAACGATATCTCCTGGTACGTGAACGTTTTCGCCCATCATACGCGCGGTTAGACGCGGGTTGGCCGGAGCAATGTAGCCATTTACAGAGTGATGTGATCACGAGTTCTAGGCAAAATCGTGTTAGCGATTATCGTGGCGTAGATGCGCACGGTTATTGTCACTGGATCAGCGGGATTGATTGGTTCGGAAACTGTAAAGCGGTTCGCGAAAGAGGGGGCACATGTTGTAGGAATTGACAACGACATTCGTGCACAATTCTTTGGCGCAGAAGCATCGATAAAGAGAACGCATGATGAGCTTATCACAAAGGTCCCTGTTTATGATCATTGTCCTCGACATCCGGGCTGCTTCCGTCGTCGCAAGGGATGTTTTGCTCAATCTGCAATTCCTCACAGGTGGAAGGGTTCCAGCCCGCCCGCCGTCAAATCAAGCAGCGAAAGCGAAAACCAGTGACGAGTAGCTCGCTCCGTGATTACATTTGATCCTCTTCGGCCCCAATGGACTCGACAGTTTATCTAAACGACTTCCAAGCGCAGTGGCGCAGCATTAGATCGGCGGTGCTAGGTGCCGTCGATACGGTCGGCAAAAGCGGGCGTTTGATTCTCGGTGAGAAAGTCAGGGCGTTTGAAGAAGCATTAGCAACACACGCAGGCATAAAACATGTCGTGGGATGCGCGAGTGGGCTGGATGCGATTGAGACTAGCCTGCGGGTGCTTGGTTTGAAGGCTGGCGACCGGGTGCTCACAACTCCGTTAAGCGCTTTCGCGACGACGCTGGCAATCGTGCGCGCTGGCGGTATTCCAGTGTTCGCGGATGTAGATAACACAGGGCTACTTGATCTGGAAGCGGCGGAGGAAATTCTCCTGGATAAAACCAAACCAATCCGTTTTCTGTTACCTGTTCACTTATTCGGCCATGCAATAGAACTGAAACGGCTGGCGGCCTTGAAAAAGCGTTTTGGTTTCTACTTGGTTGAGGATTGTGCACAGGCCTTCGCCGCGACGAGCGATAGGGTTCCGGTCGGTACTGTCGGTGAGATGTCAGCGACGAGCTTTTATCCTACAAAAAACTTGGGGTGCATGGGGGATGGAGGAGCAATTTTTACTGCTGACGAACGGCTTGCTGCCGCAGCCAGAGCATTGCGAGACTACGGACAAATCAGCAAATACGTGCATGCTTACCTCGGGATGAATAGTCGCTTGGATGAAATTCAAGCAGCAATACTGTTGGAAGCTTTCTTACCTCGCCTTGCCGCGTTCACTCAGCGTCGCCGGGAGATCGCAAAGCTTTATCGAGAGAATATTATATCCAACGCGTTAATTCTTCCCCCAGCGCCAACGGGTTCAGCTTCTGTTTACCATTTGTTTCCGGTTTTGGTAAATAATCAGCGCGACCGTTTTCGGGAGCACCTAAAATCGTGTGGCATTGAGAGCGCTGTGCATTATCCATTCATTATTCCCGAACAGCCAGCGCTGCAGGGCGCGAAATTTGAGGTGCCGAATGCGATGACAAACGCCCGCCGCTTTGCCGAGCGCGAGGTATCATTGCCGATTCACCCTTTCCTGACTGATGATGGTGTCGAGCGAGTTATCGATGCGTGCAATCGATGGGAAATCCGCTGAAGGTGCATGTACTCAATCGTCATTCCAGTTTACAAAAATGAAGATTCGATTTGCGATTTGCTTCAGGCGCTCCAGCGCATTAGCCGGCAGTTGGCCGACTCGCTGGAGGTCGTGTTCGTTGTCGACGGAAGCCCAGATCAATCCTTGCAGCGTCTCACGGCAACGCTTCCAAACGTTTCGTTCGCCTCGAAGCTAATAGTACTTTCCCGTAATTTTGGATCATTCGCCGCGATCCGTGTCGGTCTTCAAAAAGCCACTGGTAACTACTTTGCGGTAATGGCCGCCGACCTTCAGGAGCCGCCGGAATTAATGATCGATTTTTTCGACGCTCTGGCGAAAAATGAAGCTGATGTCGTAGTCGGCACGCGTATTGCACGACAGGACCCCGTTCTGGGTCGCATCGCATCGCAGGCCTTTTGGCTCCTTTACCGAAAGTTGATTCAATCAGCGACGCCGAAAGGAGGAATTGACGTCTTCGGCTGTAACGATTTATTTCGTAGGAGTCTGTTAGAGCTTGATGAATCGCACAGTTCGCTTGTGGGGCTCGTATTGTGGCTCGGGTTTAGGCGGAAACTCGTCCCTTACCGGAGACAGAAGCGACTGCACGGAAGGAGTAGCTGGACAATTTCAAAGAGGCTTCGCTATCTGCTCGATTCAGCCTTTTCTTTTTCCCAAACCCCTATTCAGGCTCTGTTTTGGATGGGATTAATCGGCTGCGTAGCTTCGGTAGTCCTCTCGATGATCGTTGTGTGGGCGCGTTTGTCCGGAGGCATCCAGGTTCCAGGGTATTCGCCCGTAATCCTGACGATTACCTTTTTTGGCAGCCTGAATCTGATTTGCATGGCCATACTTGGATCCTATGTATGGCGAGCATTTGAAAATACTAAACAGCGCCCAGGAGCCATCATCATGAAGGAGTTATCCTTTACGCCTCGTACCCAAAGATGAATTACCTCGTCCATCCACAAGGCATTTGTGAAAGCAAGGCGGTTGGTGCAAGGACGAGGATTTGGGCTTTTGCTCATATTCTTCCGGGAGCAGTGATTGGTGAGGATTGCAACATTTGCGACCATGTCTTCATCGAGAACGATGTTGTCCTCGGGAACCGGGTGACGGTAAAATGTGGAGTGCAACTTTGGGACGGCTTGCGCATCGAGGATGATGTGTTCATCGGGCCAAACGCAACCTTTACGAATGATCCGTTCCCCAGGAGCAAGGAGCGACCCGAGCGCTTCGAGCTTACATACCTTCGGCGAGGGTGCTCGATTGGTGCGAATGCAACAGTTTTACCAGGTATAACAATCGGTCAAAACGCCATGGTGGGCGCCGGGGCGGTCGTCACTAAGTCTGTTCCTCCTAACGCTATCGTGCAAGGCAATCCTGCACGAATTGCGAGTTATACGTCACCAATCCAGCCAGCACGGGTAACCAACGCGTCACAGCCGGCGAAGATGATCGACACACGAAGTATGAAAGTCCGCGGTGTAAATCTGCACCAGATCCCGGCATTCACGGACATCCGTGGAGATCTGATCGCAATGGAGATCTCGAGGGATCTCCCATTCGTACCTGCGCGCTTTTTCGTAGTCCATGATGTCCCAAGTGGCGAAGTCCGCGGCGAGCATGCTCATCGGGAGTGCCACCAATTTCTGATATGTATCAAAGGCAGCGTGCACGTTCTGGTTGATGATGGATCGAACAGACAAGAGGTTGTGCTCGATCGGCCGGAGATAGGTCTTTATATCCCTCCCCGAATCTGGGGAACACAATACAAATATTCCGGAGATGCTGCATTGCTGGTTTTTGCATCTCACCATTACGACGCAGACGACTACATCCGCGACTATGATGCCTGGGTTGATCTGGTGGCCGCCTCACAGCGATCAGCATAGCGTTCGATAGGAGCCACGGAGACTGCGATTTAGTTAGCGCCCGCGTGACACGAACATGGAAGATAATAGTGGCTTAAGAGGAATTCTCTCGAGTTCCTATATTTACGAGGCGTTTCAGAGGCTGGTGGGAGTAAAATATGCAAGAAAGTGGCTCGCAAAGAACTACTGGAAGCTTAATGGCGGCGAGAAGGTAGTTGATATAGGCTGCGGATCCGGGGCAACGCTGGATAATCTCCCTCCAGACATCAATTACATTGGCTTTGATAGCAGTGAACACTACATTGCTGCAGGCCGACAAAGGTTTGACAAACGGGCGACATTCATCGTGAGCACCGCGCGGCAACTTCTCGAAAGGCCCGATCCTCGATTGAACGATGCGGATCTAATCCTATGCAATGGAGTATTGCATCATTTGGACGACGAGGAAGTGCTCTATGTGTTTAAACTGGCACAGCAAATTCTGACTGTTACTGGCCGGTTGGTTTGCTTTGAGCCAACCTATCTGGCTCACCAGGGATTTCTTTCGGAATGGCTTATGAGCAAAGACCGGGGCAGGAATGTACGGTTGGAAAGTGACTGGAAGCAGCTCGCAAGCAGCGTTTTCGAGGTGTGTCACACCGGTATCGCAACCAATTTGTACCGGGTGCCATACGTACACATCATTATCGAATGCCAAAAAGCAATTGACTTGGAGAAACAGGCCTGAACGCACCAATTCCTGGCGGTCGTGGTCTTTGATAGCTTCTCTTGATTCGTAATCTCAATCCATCGACGCTCGCGAGCCTAACTCATGACAGAGACAAATAAAAAAGCGGGTTCTCTTCTTATTCAGTGGAGTTCGATCATCGGTTTGGGGATCTTGAATCTTATCATTTTCCGAAGCCACTACTTCGGCAAGGATTGTTTTCCATGGGATTTTTGGAAGACTTATTATGCAATTATTCCGTTCTGGACGACTGCCGTGAGTCAGCATGTGCTTCCAGAATGGGTTCCTTTTTCCGGCATGGGATTCCCATTCTTTATCAATCTTCAGTCGAGTTTTTTCTATCCACCGCTTTGGCTTTTTGTGGTCCCAGGCATCCACTATACGTTGCACGCTGCAGTAATCATGCAGTGCCTACATGTGTTATGGGGGGCGTGGGGTGCGTTTCTTCTGCTTAGGGTGCTGACAGACGACTGGCGGAGCGCGCTGTTTGGAGCGTTGGCTTATCAGTTTTTCGGTGGGTTCTACTGCAACGCCGAGCATATGGACATCGTCCGCGCTTATGCTTGGTTGCCTTGGTTATTTTGGGCTGCAACTATAAAGGGTTCCCTTCAAGTCAGGAATTTTCTTCTGCCGGGTATCTTTTATTGCGTGGCCACAGCAAGTTATCCTGGGAATCTCATCTCACACAGTGTCTTCCTGGGTATCTATATCGTCTATCAATTCTGTCAGCGATCTCCGGACTCGAACCGCAAGAACACGCTGATCGTTGTTGGCTTGCTTACTGTGGGAGTTCTTATGTCTGTCGTAGCCGTTGGTCCGGCGTTTCTTTTGCGCAATCAACTCACTCGCGGAAATGAGATAGTGGCGGCTGCTCCGTGGCCGATCAGCAATTGGCTGTCGTTGATAGCTCCGTGGGCAACTGGCAGGGCCGCGATTCGTGGCTACTTCAGCGATGTGTCAATGATCTCAGCCTTTGTCGGCGTTCCGACGCTTGCACTTATCATTCTAATCCCGAGAGCCGTTGCGAAAGCGTTTGGCGTCTGGTGGGTGCTGCTGATTTTTGCCTTGGCGCTGGCCCAAGGCAGTATATCGATGTTCCGTCAGATGGCAGTGACAATCTTGCCAGTGCTCGGCCTTTCCCGAATGGCCTCGTCTGACTACAGGGGTCTAATCGCATTAGCGTTGATCATTCTCGCTGCGGGATCGTTGAGTGCTTTCCAGGCAGCTACGCAAGACGCCAAGAGGCGACTGGTCCGGCAAAGATTAAAGTACCTCTGCCTAATGCCAGCTATCGTTATGTCTGGTATCTTTGTTGTCTTTTTGCCCGCCCAGGAGTTTCTTTGGTTACTAATCATTTGGGCAGCGACCGTTCTTGCCCTGTACATCCAACTGCCGAATGTTAGGCATTCCGAGTGGTATTTGTTAGCAGTGTTGTGCCTATTGACTGTTGCGGGTGGGTTGCACGTGGTCTCTGTGTCTGCATTGACGTGGACGGCACAAGGCGCAGATATGGATGCTTTGTACAGACGAAAGATTGGCTTTCGCACATCGAAGTGGCCTTTACCCGTGAGAGAGAAAATTGACGGTGCCACGAGCCGACCACATCGTATCGATCGCAAACGTGCCGACTTCGGTTGGTCTGGCTACTTGGACGGGACGTACCAAATGGCCGACTGGGGCAATACGGTGCTAGAGGCGGGCGCCAAACTGGAAACCGATCAGGCCTTGAGAACATATATGCTCGAGCCGCTGATGCCGTTGGTCTTCCCAAACGTGGAGAACGTGTCCCTTGACATGGTTCGGAGACGATTAGAGCAAGGCGCGAGCGGAGTATTCGAACAACAGAACGCGGTAACTCCGGTTAAATATGGGCCAAATGGCATTGTTTACCACGTGACTTTGACTACGCACGCAGTGTTAGTCGAGAATGAGATTTGGTTCCCCGGTTGGGAAGGCAAGCTTGAGAGAGACGCAAAAACAGCTGAGAAGATCCTGGCGACTAGTGTCGGCAATAGCCTGAGGGCATGGCGGCTGCCTGCAGGCCGATATACGTTGGTCACGCAGTTTAGAACCCCCTACCTCCGTGCGTGTGCTATGGTTTCGCTGGCAGGCCTGTTGCTTTATTTGGGTCTGTTAGCGATTTTCTATCGAAACTGGAGGATGAAAAGGCGAATGCTGGACAGCTGAAACATGTCCACATGCGACTCACGCCAACCCCCAGGATTGTGGCTGGTCGGTGGAAAGTTCATTTTTCAGGCAGTGTGCGTTCACGCAGGACAGAACAGCATTGAAATTTAGTAGCGCACACTCTGTGTTTCCCATCGTCCTGCTCAGCGGGACAACGCCGCAGCGGTGTTTGCAACGCCGGGATGGAAGAAGCTGTAAGCCGCCCTAAGTTGCGTAATCGGTCGGTCTATTGGTTGTAGCTCAGCGGAGATCGGCGGCAAATCTTCTTGAGCCTTACGCAGAAAGATGAGAGCGCAGGAACAACTCCATGATGTGCTGTGCACCGGCGCCCCTGACATGTCTCAGATCGCGTTCCCATACTGCGGCACGATCGGAGTTTTGCACGATCTCGTAACTTGGAAAGTAATCCACATTGTTGTGAACCTGAGCCCATTCCTGGGCGACTGCTCTTAAAAGCGACTTGGCCCAGGTGTTGGCTACGACGATGTCCATGGATGAAAAGGTGTTCATCAAAGGAACGGGAGAAACTGTGATGATAACATGAACGTCGGGGTGTCCGTATTGAGCCAACAAGGCGTAGATGGCTTCCAGATTGGCCCAGTTTTCGGCGAAGCTGCTAAGATGGAATTCATATCGGCCGGGTTGAGTCTTGAACAGAGATGGAAGCGGCGTCCGATTCACAAACACGTCGGCCTGAGCATCGCGCCAAACTTCTGCGAGTCCAAGGGTGACAATCACGGCGCGACAGTTCGCTATGCGCTTCGTAACTGCTTGCATTAGCGCACGGCGGTCCAAAGTCTCTTCCAAGCCGACAAGGCTTAACGTGGGGTTTGTGTGCGGATCGTACCAGGTTGCCTTTGTCACCTGAACAATAGATTCCAAAGGGAATACCGCCTCGGGATCAAGTGCCCAACGCAGTTCGTTTAATATCGAATAGGTGTTGTACTTGTTGGTGAATCCGAGCCCGGATACCTCTTTGTTAACAGGTTGAAACTTCGCAAACTCCGGCGCTGCGCTTTCAACGGCGATCTTGTGTTTTATCAGGGAGAGTTCGATACCGCGCGCAAAACATGACCCGATAGCATAGAATTTATCCTCCCGACTAAATTTGAACTTGGGATTAACTCTGGGCGAAAACCAGCTCTGCCTCAGTCGTTGAAACGCGTACCTGCAAGCGGGATCATTCGGGTCAGCCCCATCCTTGTACCAAATGCCAGCCTCATTTTCTTTATAGTTCTTCATCGCCTCGGCCGCAGTCGCGACATAAGGTGATCTGCTCAGGGGTTGGAGGCCGCTTGGGGCAGTGAAATCGGCTCTTTTGCTAGGGCATGCTCCGGACATCGCTCAAAAGGATTTTAAAACCGAGAGCACGCGGCAATTGCTCTGAAGTCCATTAGTGATCTTTATCAGACTACGCAAGATTTTCTCAGGAGAAACCAGGCGAGTTTGACTTAAGCACAAGGGCACCCTTTCTCCAGTAGAAAATCCGAGGAACGATAATAGCCGTCTGTCTTCAAGGCAGTCCAGTTTGTTTACAAAACTTAGCTGGCGAACTAAAACAATTTCGGCGATAAAAGCGAACTGCCATGGAACCCGCGTCTGGGAACACAGTGCTGATTATCGAGGATGAACGCGATGTAGTCGATCTTCTCGCGCTCAATTTGCGCAAGGCCGGTTTCGGCACCTCGACTGCGTCCGATGGCGCTGCCGGGCTCGAGAAGGCGCGCAACGAAAAGCCTGCTTTGATTATTCTTGATCTCATGCTGCCAAAGATGCCCGGGCTGGAAGTTTGCAAAATTCTGAAAAGCGACCCGGGGACTCGCCGAGTCCCGATCATGATGCTCACGGCGAAAGCCGAGGAAATCGACCGGATAGTCGGTTTGGAATTTGGCGCGGACGATTACGTGACAAAGCCGTTCAGTCCGCGGGAAGTCGTCCTGCGCATTCGCGCGATTATGCGCCGCGGCGAGGCGAAACCGGACGATGAACGTTTGACAGCCGGTCCCATTACCATCGATCCGGCGCGCTATGAAGTTTATGTTAACGGCAAGCGGATCAACCTTACCAGCCTTGAATTTAAACTTTTGCGCACGCTGATACAGCGACGAGGTCGTGTGCAAGCACGTGACCGCTTGCTTAACGATGTATGGGGTTACGAAAGTGTCATTGACACGCGAACAGTGGACACGCACGTCCGACGGTTGCGCAAGAAACTTGGCAAGGCCGCCAATGTGATTGAAAGCGTACGTGGGTTCGGCTATCGGTTGAAGGAAAAGTAAGGCCAGATGTATTGGCTAATCCTCGGCGTGCTCTGCGCTCTATTCGCAGTGACAGCGGTGTTTCTCTGGCAAAAATGGGCCGCGCCGTGGGCGCAAATTGAGCAGCTCGTTTCGCAAATAGCCCGCGGAGAACGTCCATCAACGTTTCTGATAAACGGTGGAAAAGACCCGCACCGCGTTGGCCTTGCGCTGGAGAATATTTTTGCGCGGCAGGAGGAACTCGAGCGCCAGATTGCCGGGCGCGAATCCGGCACGCAAACAATTCTCGGCGCGATGGAGGATGGCGTGCTCGTAGTTGATGCACGCAGCCACATTACGCTGATGAATCCGACTTTTGAGAAAATGTTCGAGCTGCGCGATCCGGCAGCAGGCGTTCCTTTGGTTGAAGCCGTCCGTCACGCCACGCTCGATCAACTGATTGCGGAAACGCTGCTCACCGGGGAAGCGATGCGAGGTGAGTTGAGTCTGGCCGATTTGCGAACCCGCATCGAGCGGCATATCGACGTCAGCGCCGTTCCAATCAAGAACGGTGAAAATGAAGTGACCGGTGCAGTCGTTCTTTTCCACGATATCACTGAGTTGAAGCAGCTGGATCAAATTCGGAGAGACTTTGTCGCAAATGTTTCGCACGAGCTCCGAACGCCGTTGTCGATTTTACGCGGCTACATCGAGGTATTGTTTGATGAGCCGGAGACCTCACGGGAGGAACTCACACGCATCCTTTCGATCATGGACCGGCACTCCAAACGACTCCAACGGCTGGTTGATGATCTGCTAAGCCTTGCACAACTGGAGTCATCCCAGGCGACACTGGAGCTTAGTGCCGTGCGGGTGGATGAGTTGTTTAATAACCTCATCCGTGATTGGAAGGAAAAACTCGCCGGAAAGAATTTGAAAGTGATTGTCGATTTGCCTTCGGAGACGTTGACGCTTCGCGCCGATGAAACGCGCCTGGAGGAAGTACTCCATAATCTGCTCGACAACGCGGTGAAATTTTCACCCGACAACGGACAGGTTCGCCTCCGAGGGGCACGTTGTGGTTCTAACGTGGTACTAAGCGTCGCCGATGGTGGAATCGGGGTCAGCAAGGAACATTTGCCGCGAATTTTCGAGCGCTTTTATCGCGCGGACAAAGCGCGCAGCCGTGAACTGGGAGGCACTGGTCTAGGGCTGGCGATTGTAAAACATATCGCACAGTTACATGGTGGACGCGTCGAGGCTGAGAGCGAGCTGGGACGTGGAACCACAATTCGAGTAGTGCTGCCAGAGACGCCCCGCAGTTAGTTCCTTGAAGCGTTGAACCCAATTCAGCGTTCGCGGTTTCAACGACTTACGACTCAACCGGCGGGGACTGTCACACAAAAGTAACATTAAAAATTTTGACGCTTCGGCGGACGCTGCGGCAGGCTCACTCCTCTATGAAATCTCGCAATTTTACCCACAAACTCCTAGCAACAGTACTATTGACCGGTGTTAGCGCGACCGCCTCGGCGCAGATAATGATTAACGGTGCAGGCGCGACTTTCCCGTATCCGATTTACTCAAAATGGTTCGATGAGTACGCGAAAGTCGATCCGTCGGTCCGGTTTAATTATCAATCGATCGGATCAGGCGGAGGCCAAAAACAAATACTCGCTCAAACAGTCGATTTCGGTGCATCGGATGGTCCGATGAGCGACGAGAATCTCGGCAAAGCGCCAGGGAAGATTCTTCACATTCCCACGGTCGCGGGCGCAGTGGTGTTAACCTATAATTTGCCGGAAAATCCTGCGCTGAAACTCGACGCAGACACGATTGCCGGAATTTTTCTCGGCCAAGTCAAGAAATGGAATGATCCTAAGCTGACAGCATTAAATCCAGGCACAAAATTGCCCGATCAAGAGATCGTGGTCGTACACCGATCAGATGGCAGTGGAACCACGTTTATCTTCACCGATTACCTCAGCAAAGTGAGCAGCGAATGGAAGCAGAAAGTCGGCAACAATACCTCTGTCAATTGGCCGGCTGGCATCGGCGGCAAGGGAAACGAAGGCGTGTCGGGGCAGGTAAAGCAAACGCCGGGGGCGATCGGCTATGTGGAACTGATTTACGCGACACAGAACAAGATGCCGTATGCGGAGGTGAAAAATTCCGCAGGCCAATTCGTGAAACCGACGATTGATTCGGTGACCGCTGCGATGGCAACGGCCAATATTCCGGATGATTTTCGGTTCTCAATGACGAATGCCCCCGGGAAGGATGCTTATCCAATCTGCGGCGCCACGTGGCTGCTGGTGTACGAGCAGCAAAAAGACGCTGCCAAAGGAAAGAAGCTGGTGGAATTTCTGAAATGGGCCGCAAAAGACGGCGAGAAAATGGCCACGGATCTGCAGTATGCGCCATTGCCGAACAGCCTTCAGCAGCGTGTCCTGAAACGGATCGACGAGATCAAAATGTAATCGAGGGGTGTACTGCAGCGGCCTGCCGCTGCTAATCAAAGTATTGAGTTTTATGGCTGTGGCCGCATCGATAGCGGTGGAAGAGCGCTCCGTCCAGGCACGCATGGCGTCTCCATCCCGCTTTGGGGATAAGGCATTCGAGTGGCTTACGCTCGCGATGGCTCTGGCCGTGGTGGTGCTAATTATCCTGATTGGTTGGCAGCTCTGGATTGGGTCTTCGGTCGCTATCAAGAAATTCGGTTTTCATTTTCTTGTTACATCCACATGGGATCCTGTCGCCGACCAATTTGGCGCCCTTCCCTTTATTTACGGAACGCTGGTTTCTTCGCTCATCGCACTACTTATCGCGGTCCCATTGAGCATCGCAACGGCAGCGTATCTGACGGAGCTCGCGCCGCTTTGGATTCGGCAACCGCTCGTGTCTTTGATCGAAATGCTAGCGGCAATTCCAAGTGTGATCCTCGGGCTGTGGGGCATTTTCGTAATGGTTCCGTGGTTGCGGGATTATCCTTTCCCATGGCTCAAACGAGTGTTCGGTTGGACGCCGTTCTTCAGCGGCCCGATCTACGGGACAAGCATGCTCGCAGGCGGAATTATTATCGCAGTGATGATTGTGCCGATCATCACTTCGGTCTCGCGTGAGATTTTGCGGAGTGTGCCGGACCTGCAACGGGAGGCCGCTTACGGTCTCGGCGCGACCCGCTGGGAGGTGACCCGCATCGCGGTCCTAAGTTATGCCAAGAAAGGGTTGTTCGGCGCAGTGATTCTCGGCTTGGGACGCGCTCTGGGCGAAACAATGGCGGTCACGATGGTCATCGGTAACACACCCCAGATTGCCGCATCGCTCTTTAAGCCCGGCTACACCCTGGCCAGCGTGCTTGCCAATGAATTCACTGAAGCGACGACCGACATCTATCTTCAGGCGTTATTCGAAATCGGGCTGGTTCTTTTTGGAATAACGATCCTGGTAAACCTTCTCGCGCAACTGCTTCTGCGGACCATCGCTACCACATCGGCTACACGCGCAGTGCAATAACCATGCATTTGGAACGAAGAGACCATCACACCTGGCGCAAAATCAAAAGCGCCATGGCATCCGGAATCGCCCTTGTTTCTGGAGTCCTTGTGATCGCGCCATTGGGCCTGGTGTTTTTTTATCTCCTTGTCAATGGCGCCGGTTCGGTGAACTGGGACTTTTTCACAAAATTACCGGCACCGGTTGGAGCTGTTGGCGGGGGAATGGTGAATGCCATCGCCGGCTCGCTCGAATTGCTCGCCATTGCGGCTGTGATCGGAATACCGATTGGCGTTTTGGGTGGAGTCTACCTCGCGGAATACGGCTCGGCTCGGATTAACTCGGTGTTACGGTTTCTAGCAGATGTTCTCAATGGCGTTCCATCGATCACGTGGGGCGTCGTGGTTTACGGCTTAGTGGTTTTGCGCTTCAAAGGCTTCTCAGCCTACGCTGGCGGTCTCGCGTTGGGCCTCATCATGATTCCTCTGATCCTGCGCACAACGGAGGAAGTTATTCTTCTTGTGCCAAACGGATACCGCGAAGCCGCGCTCGCGCTTGGCGTCAGCCGGTGGAAAACCATTGTCCACATTGTGATGAAAACTGCATCAAAGGGCATCATCACTGGGATTCTTCTCGCTGTCGCTCGAGTGGGCGGCGAAACAGCACCGCTCCTTTTCACTGCTTTCGGCAATCGATTTTGGAACCACAGCCTCAGTCAGCCCATTGCGGCGCTTCCCTTGCAGATTTTTACTTATGCAATTTCTCCCTATGACGATTGGCATCGCCAGGCCTGGGCCGGTGCGCTGGTGCTCGTCACAGGGGTTTTTTGCGTTAATGTGTTGGTGAGAATCCTAACTCGCGGGCGGGGAGCGTCCGTTGTTTAGAAACGTTCACGAATGGATAGTTTAGTTATGGAAACACCCGAACAAACCGTTATGGAGCGTCTCGAACAGGGGACGGTACCGCCGCCCGACGCAGAGATTCCGCCAGCCCGCACGTTTGAGGCGAAGAACGTCTCGATCTGGTACGGCGAGAAACGTGCTATTGATGATGTGACGCTGGACGTCGCCTCGAATGCCGTGACCGCCATCATTGGCCCGAGCGGTTGCGGCAAATCAACGTTTCTCCGAGCTCTCAATCGGATGCACGAGCTAACGCCAAAGACGCGCATGGAAGGAACCGTCCTGCTTCACGGCGAAAACCTCTATTCTAGCACAGTCGATCCCGCCATTGTTCGGCGCCGGGTTGGAATGATCTTTCAAAAATCGAATCCGTTTCCCACGATGACAATTGGCGAAAATGTCGTCGTTGGCTTGCGACTAAATGGAGTGCGTAACCAAAAATTCCTCAACGAACGCTTGGAAAAATCACTTCGAATGGCGGCTCTCTGGGACGAAGTTAAGGATGATTTGCACAAACCGGGCACGAGCCTTTCCGGCGGACAGCAGCAGAGGCTCTGTATCGCACGCGCGCTCGCCGTGGAGCCGGAGGTGATTTTGATGGATGAGCCATGTTCGGCGCTGGATCCGATCGCCACGGCGAAGATCGAGGAACTGATCTACGAACTCAAAGCTAAGTACACAATCGTAACGGTGACGCACAACATGCAGCAGGCTGGCCGCATATCGGATTACACCGCTTTCTTTTACCTTGGACGCCTGATCGAGTTTGGTCCGACAACCAAAATTTTCACAAATCCGGCCGAAAAACAGACGGAGGATTATATCACGGGTCGATTTGGATAAGTCCAGGGCAACGCGCGACGCAGGGTCCGTCGCGAGTAGGAGCAAGAGCAAGATAGCAACAAGATACGATTAAGGATTGATAGGCAATGATTGCGGCTAAACACATTCTAGGAACATTCGATGAATCGCTGGCGGCGCTGCGTAATAACGTGCTGATGATGGCTAGCCTGACTCAGCGCAGTCTGGAGCGCGCGATGAAGGGCCTAGTCGATCGCGACGATTATCTTTGCGCAAACACAATCGCTGATGACGAAGAGATCGACCAGCTGGAGAAACAGATCGACAAGGACGGCGTCGATATTCTGTTGCGCTTTCAGCCCGTTGCCTCAGACCTGCGCCGGGTCGTCTCCGCAATGAAGCTGTCCACTAACTTGGAACGCATGGGCGATCAGGCGACCACAATTGCGCGGCGCGCCCGAAAGTTAAATCAGCATCCGCCGCTGGCCGAAGTCGAACTGATAAAGCCGATGTACGAGCAGGCCATGTCGATGTTCAAAGACAGCATAGATGCCTTCGTACGCGAGGATGTCGATCTTGGTTGCGCAGTCGTTACGCGCGACGAAAAATTGGACGAGTTAAACCATGATGCGAGTCGCAAATTGATCGAGCGCATGGCGCAGGACCCGGACCAATTGCGGGGCTATTTGAACCTTATTTTTGTTGGCCGTTGCCTCGAACGCGTGGGCGACCACGCTACCAATATTGCCGAAGACGCAGTTTACGCCGCGGCTGCCCAGGATATTCGGCATCCATCCCTCACTGCCACGACGTGAGGCATCAATGGCAGACGCAGCTGGTCTTGCCTAATTTTCCAAGCAGTGGTTGCTTGAGTTATACGGGCAACCAAGAGTGGGGTCGGGCCTTTGGCCCGCTGCGGGCGCTGAGACGCATGCGCTACTTTTTGGTCACCCATTCAACAACGACCTAAGATGCCTACAGCGGCCGCCAAAACCAGTGTTGTCCAGGAGCCTCCTGGCAAGGTCGAGCCGCTCCAGAAGGAGGGTCCCCAGGAAGCGCGTTTTTTAGATCCTGAAAATTTTATCAACCGCGAACTAAGCTGGCTTGAGTTTAATCGGCGGGTTCTCGAGGAAGCTCAGGACCCCACGCAGCCGCTTATCGAGCGAGTTAAGTTCCTTACCATTTTCAGCTCAAACCTGGATGAGTTCTTCGAGATCCGGGTCGCTGGGATCAAGCAGCAGATCAAAAGTGAAACCAGCGACATCGGACCGGACGGTCTAAGTCCGACCGATACATTCGATCGTATCCAGAAGACCGTGCGCCGGCTCGTGGCAACTCAATGCGCGCTATGGAAAAATGAACTGCTGCCCGAGTTGGCAAAGAACGGGATTTACGTGCGCGAAATGGCAGAACTGTCGCCAAAACGCGCCGCATGGGAGCATCGTTATTTTCAGCAGGAAGTTCTTCCAATGCTCACTCCGCTCGCGGTGGATGCCAGCCATCCATTTCCCCATCTTTTAAACCGAAGCCATAATCTACTTGTGCGAGCGAAATTGCAGCGAGGTGGCGAACCGCTGCACGCCATTGTGCAGGTGCCGAGGGCGGTATCGCGCCTGATCGCCCTGCCACGTGGCAAGAGCGCGGACGAGCCGTGGGAGTACATTTACCTCGCCTCCCTCATCAAACAGCACATCGGCGAATTGTTTCCCGGTTTGATCCTGGAAGAGGTGCATGCGTTTCGGGTCACACGTAATAGCGATCTGTATATCGACGAGGAAGAAGCGGAAAATCTGCTGCGCAGCATCGAGCAGGAGCTGCGGCGCTCAAGTCGAGGCAAGGCTGTTCGGCTCGAAGTGGAAGCGGATTGCCCAAAAGACGTTTTGGAATTGCTGCTGAGGTTCTTCGACCTGACGGAGGCTGACGCCTACAAACTCGACGGCCCACTTACGATGACGCATCTGATGCCGCTCGTGACCAATGATGCGTTTGCCAAGCTCAAGGACCGGCCATTTCTGCCGGCTCGCGATCCGGCGCTTCCGCCGCACGTCGATTTTTTTGAGGTCTTGCGACGACAGGACGTGCTGCTTCACCATCCTTACGACAGCTTCGATCAAATTGTCGAATTGATAGAGGCCGCTGCGCGGGATCCACAGGTACTGGCGATCAAAATTACTCTATACAGAACAAGCGGTGATTCGCCCATTGTCGAAGCGCTGATCGAAGCCGCGAATGCCGGGAAACAAGTCACGGCCATCGTCGAGCTGCGCGCGCGGTTTGATGAGGCGAGCAATATTCAGTGGGCCCGGCGTCTGGAGGAAGCCGGGGCGCATGTCATTTATGGCGTGGTTGGCCTCAAGACGCATTGCAAGGCGCTGCTGATCGTTCGCCGCGATTCAGACCAACTCCGGCGCTACGTACAGCTGGGGACTGGCAACTATCACCCGCGCACTGCGCGCATTTACACCGACTTTAGTTTGCTCACCAGCGAACCCAAGTTGACGGAGGAAGTGGCAATCGTCTTCAACACCCTCACTGGTCTGGCCGGTTATCCAGGACTCAAAAAATTGATGGTCGCCCCGTTTGATATGCACAGCCGCCTGATCAAGCTGATTGAGCGGGAACGCGACCACGCTCGGACTGGCAAACCGGGTCGCATTGTCGCGAAATTGAACGCATTGGTCGATCAGGAGATCATCGAGAAACTGTATGAAGCTTCGTGCGCGGATGTGAGCATCGATTTGATCGTCCGCGGCATCTGTTGTTTGCGGCCAAAAATGCCAGGACTGAGCGACAATATCCGTGTCATCAGCATTGTCGGCCGCTTTTTGGAACACAGCCGAATCTTCTATTTTGAGAACGCCGGCCAGCCCAGAGTGTTCCTTTCCAGCGCGGATTGGATGCCACGAAATTTTTTCCGGCGCATCGAACTGGCCTTCCCTGTCGAAAACCCGGCATTGCGCGATCAGATTATCAACGAAGTGCTACCGAGTTTCTTGCATGACCGCGTTAAGGCGCGGGAACTGCAGCCCGACGGGAGCTATCGTCGATTAAAGCCTGAAGGAACGGAACCGCGCGCCCAGGCGCAATGGCATTTCCGTGAAGTCTCTCGCGAGCGTGCGAAAAAAATGACCGGCTCCAAGAAAAAATTGCGCGCAGACAAATTAATTCCGATCACGGTTGCCACCGATCCGCTCATTACCACGAATCCGGAAACTGACAGTGGTGAGAAGTCGGCGCCATCAGTTAAGACAACGCCAGCATCGCCGGCGCCCGCTACAACCCGAAAGCAATCTTGAAGAATAAAATCCTCGTTATCGACGTCGGCGGCTCAAATGTGAAGCTGATGATCTCGCGCGCTGCGAGGAGGAAATTCAAGTCGGGACGGAAATTGACGCCGCGCGCGATTGTGAACCAAATCAAACCGCTGGTAGCCGATTGGGATTTCGACGCCGTTTCACTCGGGTTTCCTTCCCCCGTCCGCAACGGCAAAATTGTGAGCGAGCCGAAACATCTGGGCAAAGGCTGGGTCGGATTCGACTTCAAGAAAGCGCTGGGCAAACCAGTGCGCATCATTAATGACGCATCCATGCAGGCGCTCGGTAGCTACCACGGTGGCCGAATGCTCTTTCTTGGACTTGGGACAGGACTTGGGTCCGCCCTGGTTTGGAATAGTTATGTCCTCCCCCTCGAACTAGGCGACTTACCCTATCGCAACGGCAGCATTATTGAGGATTACCTTGGCAAAGCCGGCCAGGCACGGCTCGGCGAGAAAGCCTGGCAGCGCGATGTTCAACACGCCCTTGTGCAATTGAAGAAATCACTCATTGCCGATTATGTCGTGCTCGGCGGTGGAAATGCCAAGGAATTGAACGAGATCCCCAAAGGAATTGAACTTGGACATAACCGGAACGCGTTCCTGGGCGGAGTTCGACTCTGGCAAATTGACTCGCGCACACGGCGCCCGAAGTGGCAGATTCTATAAGACAGTTAAATGTCAAAAGAGTTACAAAGTTAAATGGGCCACCAGCAAATGCTTTCTTCCTCTTAACTTAGTACCGCTCTAACCTTTTAACTCCGTTAACATGAAACTTTATTTTCTAAGACATGGTGAGGCCGATTGGCCGAACTGGAAGAAACCCGATGACGAACGCCCGTTAACCAAGCGCGGAAAAAGAGAAATGCGCGACGTAGCGAAATTTCTGGACCGCCTGAAAGTGCGGCCCGACTTAATCGTGACCAGCCCATTGCCCCGCGCGGCGCAGACCGCCGAAATCGCGGCCGACTACCTCAAAGCCAAAGTGCGCAAGGATGAATCGCTCGCACCGGGATTTGGCAGAAGTAAATTGCGAATAGTGGTGAAGCGGCATCGAGCAAACGTTCTGATGCTTGTCGGCCACGAACCGGACTTCACCAATGTTATTTCAGGATTAACCGGGGCCTCGCTCAAACTCTCCAAGGCTGGCGTCGCGCTGGTCGATGTGGATCCCGAATCCGAAGAAGGAAAACTTCTTTGGCTTCTCCCGCCAAAGATTGGAAAGAAGTAGGGCGGACTCGCTAATGGGTCACTGTGCGAGCAGATAAATTGTGACCAGCGTCAGTAAGAAGTAAGGAACAAGCACGGCTGCCCCGGCGTATTCCTTTGCCATTCGTTGTCCGAAGAACAGCGCAATGAGGGCAACGGCTGAAATGACAGAGCCATAGAAGGCGACGGTCGATTCCCGTGAAACGATGAGGATGATACATCCAATTGCGCTTAGCGCTCCGGCTGTAACTTCGAGAACCGTGATCGCCGCCAATAGAATCGGCACAACTCCGCCCAGAGGGCTTTTGGCAAAATGTCCCTTTAGCCATTCGAGATTACTGCGGTAAGCAATGACTTTATCAATCCCGGATTGAAGGAAGAGAATTGCAAGGAAAGCGGAGCCGAAAATCTGCAGCAGATAATTTGCTCTCGTGAGTGTGTGCAAAGGTGGCATGGCTCACGAATCTTAGCTGGAACGATCCAGCTTTGTCGATTCTTCATGATGCGGACGCTGGAAATGTTTGACAGGACTGCTAGGAAAAAAACAGGGACGCGATTTTATCCGCGTCCCTGTTTTGTAGAAGCGATTTCGCGATTCGACTATTAGGGAGTTACGGACCGACCTGAGCGTAGTACCCGAAATGCAAGTCGTCGGAGCCGGAATTTAGGTCAATCCAACCCTGGACTAGGGTGCCGTGTGGCAGGCCTGCATTGACTGTGACGGTCAGTGTTGCCGAACCGTTAGCCGGTACGTTCACGCTGGCTGGCACAGTGAGCCGGGTATCACCCGAGCTTAACACTCCAGCATCGAAGACGCTGGGAACCGTCCCCCCGAATGTGCTCGGAGTGAACTTCGTCACCGTGACGGCGTACGTCTGATCGCTGGCGGTCGGGTTGGTCAGTGTAATGTTCAGCGACACCGGACGGCCTGCTGTAATCTTACCGAAACTGGCTGAAACGGGATCCATCCACGTCGTTCCGTCTGCGGCAACGCCAAGGTTCTCGCGCCCTGCGCCCTGCGCTGTTGGTCCCACATCGTGTGTGCCAGTAACAGCATCCTTAATCACGAGGTCGGCGCGATTGACCAGCGCTGATTTAATCTCTGCCGGAGACCAGATCGAATGAAGATCCTTAAGCACCGCAGCCGACCCTGCAATGTGCGGAGTCGACATGGACGTTCCCTGGAAGAAGGCCCAACCGCTGCCATCGCCTGGGCAGCCCGGTCCCTTGCCGACGCAGGTGATCGAGCTGAGCACATTAACACCGACAGAGGTTACGTCGGGTTTGATAGCCACATCAACGTTTGTCGGTCCTTGGCTGCTGAAGCCGGCAAGAATGTCCTTGTTAGGCGTGACGAACTCCTGGAAGATCGCGGTTGTTGATGCATCTGGCGGGTTCGCAGTCCGCAGCGCAGCCCCTTCGTTCTTGCCAATCATCACGGCTGGCAAGTCATCGTCGAAACCAGGCGTCCGTGCCATTGAAATCGGGTCTCCAGCGACGTTGTTGATGATGACAACGCCGATGGCACCTGCTGCCTTGGCGTTAGCGACCTTCTGGCTAAACGTGCAAGCCCCACGGTCAATAATTGCTACGTTGCCGGAGGCACCCGGATCGACGCTGGCGCAACCGTTGGCATGCGTGTCAAAGAGATTAAAAGACCCCGCAGCCAACGGCGCAAAGTCGCCTACTGCTGCGCCGACTGTTGTGCCACCGCCTGACGGATAAGTAAACGGCTCGCCGACGAAATGCTGGTTTGTACTCGCGGCGACGGTAATGACTTTGCGTGCGCGTCCGGGCGACTCAACCGTATTCGGTCCGGGGCCGCTGTTGCCAGCAGCCACAGCTACGGACAGACCTGCATCGACGGCGTTGTCGAGTCCGATGGCCAGCAGGTCGTTGTTACCATGGTAACTGCCGCCGAGTGATAGATTGAGAACATCCATTCCGTCTTCGACTGCCGCGTCGATCGCGTTTAGAATGTCCTCGCTGCGAGCGTTGGTTACGTCGCCGGGAAAAACGTTGTAATTGCCGAGGAATGCCCCCGGCGCCATGCCGGACATACTATTGATCAGAACACCGTTTACCACTGCGTTCAGAGAGGGATTAAAAATTCCGGCTGCGATCCCGGCAGTATGCGTTCCGTGGTCCTGAATGGCCTGCGCATCGAAGTTCGTCTGGTTGTTCTTATTATAGAAAACCTTGGCGACAATAACTTTCGGGGAGACGTAATTGCAGTCTTGGTCCGGGTGATGCGAATTGCTGTCTGCCGCATCGCACTTCGGAAAGCCGGGAGGATAGCTGAAACCAGTCGGATCGAAGAACGGATGCGTGTTGTCGATACCGGTATCAATGTCGCCGATCTTGATGCCGGCTCCGGCAGCGGCTCTTCCACCAGCAGCGGCCCACGCTGGGTCGGCATTCACGATGAAATGACTCTGGCTCAGGTTCGGATGATAAAGAGCATTGTACTCGGCGCTCTGGACCATCGGTGCGGCGGCGATTGTCGCTAAGGGTGTTCCGTTAAGTTGTACCGCCACTGCGTTAAGTGAGACGTCGTATTCACTCGTAACCCTTGCCCTGGGCGCATTGACTCGCAGCCATCTTTTGAACTCGTTGCGTCCGGCGGCGAGCTGGGCGCGTACCGATCTGACCGTGTTACTACTGAAATCGATTTTCCTACCCGCAACGGGTTTGGTAGCGGAGTAAACGCTTATAGGATCGCCCTTGAGTTGGACAATCGCACTCGATCTGTCCACGTCTGGGCCCTGGTTGAAGGCGTCGGCATTGGCGTTGGGTCGGGTTGTCGCCGAGCCGCCGACGCCAAGTGCTATGACGCTCAAAGCAATGGAAGAGAAGACTAGGAATGCTGCGATGATTTTTTTCATAGATTTTGATGGATGAAGGTTCAGGACCCTCAAAGATGCTCGCTAGAAGTCAAACTGGATTTTGCGGAAAAATTCCAGTCCGTAGCGCCGCAAAATGGTAACGAAATTGTTACCGCATTACGCAGCGGAGTAGGGCGCTGGGAATTTTAACTTAGGAATACGACTCAATCGCCCTGAGCAAGCGCATCGGCGAAAGCGACGTCACCAGCTTTCAGGTCCAGCTCGGCTTCAGCTGGCGTTCCAAAAACGCGCGCGCGGCTCTCATCGAATTCCTTTTCCCACCGCGCGACGACCACCGTTGCCAGGCAATTGCCGATCACATTCACGCAGGTGCGCCCCATATCCATCAATTCATCCACGCCGAAAATAATCGCCACCCCAATGGGTCCCAGTCCTGACGGCACAAACGAATTCAATGCCGCGAGCAAAATGACAAGTGACGCTCGCGGCACGCCGGCTACACCCTTCGAAGTCAACATCAATGTTAACATCATCGTGATCTGTTGGCCTAACGACATGTGCCATCCCATTGTCGTCTCGGCTGCTTGCGCTACAAACACCGAGGCCATCGCCAGGTATAACGTCGATCCGGTGAGGTTAAATGAGTAGCCGGTAGGCATCACAAACCCAACAATGTGCGGCGGCACGCCGAAACGCCCCATCGATTCCATCGCTTTCGGCAAGGCCGATTCGCTGCTCGTGGTCGCGAATGCGAGCGCCGCAGGCTCCCGCACGGCTCTGACGAATTGCCGCACTGGAATCCGCGCGATCCAAATCACGAGGCCGAAGACTAACAAGATGAAAATCACCAGAGCCAGGTAAAGTGAGCCAATCAATTTGCCGAGATTCACCAGCACTCCCGGACCCTGCGTGCCAATCGTGTGCGCCATCGCCGCGCCAACGCCGATTGGCGCGAACAGCATGACGTAATTCGTAAACTTGAACATGATTTGCGCGAGGCTTTCCATCGCCCGGACGATCGGTTTCCCTTTTTCGCCAACCGCCGATACCGCAAGCGCAAAGAGCACGCTGAACATGACGATTTGCAGAACGTCACCGCGCACCATTGCTTCGATCACGCTCGAGGGAAACGCATGGACGATCGTTTCGATCAAAGTCTTTGGATGACTTTGCTCGACTACCTTAATTACGTCGGTGTTGGTGGCGGCGAGAGTTACACCTGCGCCAGGCTTTGTGAAATTGACTACAGCCAGGCCAATGAACAACGCTGCTGTAGTGACCACCTCGAAATAGATGAGCGCTTTCGCGCCCATCCGTCCCACCTTTCGCAACGCTCCTGCGCCTGCGACTCCGACCACGATGGTCGAGAACACCAGTGGCGCGATGATGGATTTGATCAGGTTAATGAAAATGTCGCGCAAAAAATAAACCGCATTTCCCCAATCTGGTCTCAGCCACCCGATCACACCCCCAACAACCAACCCAATCATGATCTGGATCGTCAAAGAGGGCCGATACCACGGCCGGTGCATCTGTTGAGATTCCCCGGTAGTCACCGCCATGGTCATTAACACAAAGACGAATTCAGAACAGCACGCGTTTCATTTCCTGAGATCCGCACACCGGACCGATTAGGCCCGCTGTACGGAGTGCGGACAAGATGTCCGCAATACGCTTAATCGATCAGGCGTCGATTGATTTCGCCGTACGCATCGACGCGGCGATCCCGCAAAAATGGCCAATGCGTGCGCTGCTCATTGACGCGGCCCCAATCGACGTCGGCCATCACAATCTCTTCCCGGTCGACGGAACCTTTTGCGAGAATTTCGCCGTCTGGTCCGCAAACAAAACTTTGTCCCCAAAATTCAATGCCATCGCCGCCCGCAGGCGCTTCATGACCGACGCGGTTTGGCACGGCGACATAGCAACCATTCGCGATTGCGTGACTGCGCTGAATCGTTTCCCAGGCGGAATGTTGTGCTGCGCCGAACTGCTTTTTTTCCGAAGGGTGCCAACCGATTGCTGTAGGATAAAAAATAATCTCCGCGCCATTTAACGCGGTCAGGCGCGCCGCTTCCGGATACCATTGGTCCCAGCAAACGCAGACGCCGATCTTGCCCTGCGCTGTCGGCCACGCCTGAAACCCAAGGTCGCCGGGTGCGAAGTAAAACTTCTCGTGATACAGCGGATCGTCCGGGATATGCATCTTTCGGTATTTGCCGAGCAATTTTCCGTTCGCGTCAATGATTGCCGCGGTGTTGTGATAAACGCCGGCGCTGCGTCTCTCGAAAAGTGAAGCAATAATTACGGCGCCGGTTTCTCGCGCCACTTCTCCCAGCGCCGATGTTGATTTGCCCGGGATTTCCTCGGCCAGATCGAAATTCTGGTGGTCTTCTGTCTGACAAAAGTATTGCGACCGAAAAAGCTCCGGTAAACAAACAATCTGGGCGCCTTTTTGTGCCGCCTCGCGAATGAATTCAATCGCTCGCGAGAAATTCTTGTCCGGCTCTGGGCCGCAACGCATCTGGATAAGCGCAATTTTCGTCATTCCGAGCGAAGTCGAGGAATCTCGTTGCGACATCCGTGAGGTTTCTCCACTGGATGTCTCGACTTCGCCCGACATGACAGTGAGCTAATTACTTAACCGATTCCGCCGGGACGATCTTCACGCTTTCGATCACCACGCGTTTTGTCGGCTTGCTCACTTCGCCCTGTGCATTTCGCTCGACCGGCGTGTTGCCGATTTTGTCGAGCACATTATCGCCTTTGATCAATTTGCCGAACGTCGTGTATTGCCCATCGAGTCGCCGAACGGGTGCGAGACAGATGAAGAATTGCGAGCCGGCCGAATCTGGATCAGGCCCTCGCGCCATCGAGATGACACCGCGATCATGGGAATGGTTGTTAAATTCAGCCTTGATTTCATATCCAGGCCCGCCTTGTCCGTAAGAGCTCTCTTTCGCCGGGTCCTTTGAATTGGGGTCGCCCCCCTGAATCATGAACCCTTTGACGATGCGGTGGAAGATGGTGCCGTCATAAAAGCCTTGACCCGCCAGCTTCTTAAAATTCTGGATTGTATCTGGCGCGGCGTCGGTCCAAAACTGCACCACCATTTCGCCTTCGTTGGTTTTAATAACGGCAACTTCGTTTGATGTGTTCATGGAAGTCTTCTCGTCTTTCTTTTCCTCTGTGGCAAAAACAGCCGGGCTGAGTAGTGCAAGAGCAAGGACGATCGATAATTTCATGCTGACAGATGGCATCAATGCGATTTCATGTCGAGCGAAGTCGAGACATCTCTTAATGATCAATTAGAGATTCCTCGACTTCGCTCGGAATGACAGAATTAAACGTTGGGCATTTGTTATTTCGATAATTCAAATTTGTTTCGTCATTCATTTATGGTATTCCTGTAAGCTGCGCACCTGAACTTTCCGTTTTTGCAGTGACCGGATTCCGTTTGCGCTCGCCAACGCGGCGCGCACGGTCGTCATGATGGGAATCTTCGCGGCCAGCGCCGCATTGCGAATGACCACCTCGTGCTCGCGCGGAATTTTCCCGCTTGGCGTGTTAATAATGAAGTTGATGTCACCGTTCTTGATGCGATCCAGGACATTTGGGCGTCCTTCGTGAATTTTGAAGACCTTGGTGACCTTGATTTTCGCTTTTGTAAGGGCATCCGCAGTGCCGCTTGTGGAAATGATTTCGAAGCCGAGTTTCACAAACTCCCGTGCCACCGGAATTACCGCTTCCTTGTCTGCGTCCTTAACACTGATGAACACTTTTCCCTTTTTCGGCAGCGGTGGCGGCGCAGCCATCTGCGATTTTGCATAAGCGAGGCCGAGATCGATATCCATGCCCATTACTTCGCCGGTCGATTTCATCTCCGGACCAAGCGAAATATCCAGGCCTTCGTAGCGCAGAAAAGGGAACACCGCTTCTTTCACGGAGAAATGTTTCGGCACGATTTCCTCTGTGAAACCGAGCTCGCGCAGTGATTTTCCGGTCATCACTTTGGCAGCGAGTTTTGCGAGCGGGACACCGATTGCCTTGCTGACGAATGGAACTGTGCGCGATGCGCGCGGGTTGACTTCCAGAACGTAAACGTCATCGCCTTTCACCGCGAATTGCACATTCATGAGACCACGCACGTTTAACTCCCGTGCCATCGCCTGCGTTGCCGCGGAAATTTCATTAACCACTTTCTGCGATAATGAGAACGTCGGAATCACGCATGCGCTGTCGCCGCTGTGAATGCCTGCTTCCTCGATGTGTTCCATGATTGCGCCGATCACGGTCGTTTCGCCGTCTGAGATGCAATCGACGTCGACCTCGATGGCGTCTTCGAGAAAACGATCGATCAGTACCGGACGATCCGGCGTTACTTCGATTGCGCTCGCCATGTAACGCCGAAGATCTTCTTCATTATAGACAAGTTCCATCGCGCGCCCGCCGAGGACGAAGCTTGGCCTAACGAGTACCGGATAGCCGATTTTCCTGGCGATCGCGACGGCCTCATGCGTGTTCGTCGCCGAACCGTTCGGAGTTTGGCGAAGACCAAGTTTGTCGAGCATGTCCGCGAATAAGCGTCGATCTTCAGCCGTCTCGATGCTTTCGGGTTGTGTGCCAAGAATCGGAACGCCTGCCGCCCTCAATCCGCTCGCCAGATTCAGCGGGGTTTGACCGCCAAACTGGACGACCACGCCCTCCGGCTTCTCTTGATCATAAATATTGAGCACGTCTTCGAGGGTGAGCGGTTCAAAATAAAGTTTGTCGCTCGTATCGTAATCCGTGGAGACGGTTTCCGGATTCGAGTTAACCATGATCGTTTCGAATCCGAGTTCGCGCAGGGCGAATGCAGCGTGCACGCAGCAATAGTCGAATTCGATGCCCTGACCGATCCGGTTCGGTCCGCCACCCAGGATCATGATCTTTCGCTTACCACTTTCACGTCGCTCGTTCTCGTCTCCATACGTCGAGTAGTAATATGGCGTGTAAGCTTCAAACTCGGCGGCGCACGTATCGACGAGACGGTAAGTGGGAATTACGCTTGACGACTGCCGCTTCGCACGGATTTCAGTTGCGCTGACTCCGTTCGCCACAGCCAGTTGGCGATCCGAAAAACCGAGTTTCTTCGCGCGGAGCAAATCTTTAGCCTTCAGGCATTGCGCTCCGGTCACGATCTCCGCCAGATTCCGCAAAAACCACCTGTCGATCTTCGTTAGTTCGAAAACATCGTCGATTGGCATTCCGTCTTGGAACGCCTGGGCTAGATAAAAAATCCGTTCCGCGTTCGGGATCGCCAGCCTTAGGCGCAGCGTCTCAGCATCGACATCTTTATTTGCGCCATCGCCGCAAAGGCCGAAACGTTTGATCTCCAGGCTGCGCAGCGCCTTTTGTAATGCTTCCTTAAACGTGCGGCCGATCGCCATCGCTTCGCCAACGCTTTTCATTCGCGTCGTAAGCGTTGCTTCCGCCTGTGGAAACTTTTCGAACGTAAACCGCGGTACTTTTACCACGCAATAATCGATGGTTGGCTCGAAGCATGCCGGGGTTTCGCGTGTGATATCGTTTTTGATTTCATCGAGTGTGTAACCGACTGCCAGTTTTGCCGCAATTTTCGCAATCGGAAAACCCGTTGCCTTCGATGCTAGTGCACTGGAACGCGAGACGCGCGGATTCATTTCGATCACCACCATCCGGCCGTTGTCCGGGTGCACCGCAAACTGAATGTTCGACCCGCCGGTCTCCACGCCGATCTCGCGAATGACCGCGAACGAGGCGTCGCGCATCATCTGGTATTCCTTGTCCGTGAGGGTCTGCGCCGGCGCAACAGTGATGGAATCGCCGGTATGCACGCCCATCGGGTCAAAATTCTCTATGGAACAGACAACCACGCAATTGTCCATTCGGTCGCGCATCACTTCCATCTCGAATTCCTTCCAGCCAACCAGCGATTCTTCGATTAGCACTTCGTGGACCGGCGAGAGATCGAGACCGCGCGCAGTGATCGCGTCGAGCTCCTCGCGATTATAAGCGATGCCCCCACCGGCCCCGCCCAGAGTGAATGCCGGCCGAATGATGAGCGGGAAGGTTCCGATCTCACCAACAATGCGATCGATATCCGCGAGCGAACGCGCCACGCCAGAGCGCGGCACGTCCAACCCGATGCGCAGCATCGCTTCCTTGAACAATTGCCGATCTTCGCCTTTCGCGATCGCTTGAGCGTTCGCGCCAATCAACTTCACCGCGTGTCGCGCTAACGCGCCGTTGCGATTTAATTCCATCGCAGCGTTTAATGCCGTTTGTCCGCCCAGGGTAGGCAAAATAGCGTCCGGTTTTTCGCGCTCCATGATTGCCTCAATCACTTCGGGCGTGATCGGTTCGATATACGTGCGATCCGCGAATTCCGGATCGGTCATGATGGTAGCCGGGTTGGAATTCACCAGCACGACCTCGTAGCCTTCCTCTCGGAGTGCCTTGCACGCCTGCACGCCCGAATAATCAAATTCGCAGCCCTGCCCAATCACGATTGGACCGGAGCCGATCAGCAGAATTTTTTTGAGCTCGTTATTTCGCGGCATCTGCGCAGCGCGGACAGTAAACGAAATCGCGATAAGTTCACGCGAGAACTCCCATACCGTCATCCCGAACTAAGCGAGGGACCTCGCAGAGGCCCAAAAATTCACGCATCGAACGTGGTTCGAGTAAATCTTCGAACGCGAGCAATGACGAGACGTGGCTACGCCACCTGTGCCATGCGCTGCCGATCCAGCCACACCTTGCAGATGCTTTTGATGCGCGTGAGCACGTAATAGACAGTCTGGCTGCGGATGCGCACCAGTTCCGTACCGACGATGCGGGTTATGAAATCGCTCGGAAGATCGAGAATTTCCTGCGGTGTCGAGCCTTCGAGTCCTTTGCAAAGGATCGCCGCCATGGAGCGGGTGAGTGTTTGCACTTCCGGACCGAGCGTCATGCGAATGTGTGCCCTGCCGTTTTCATCCACATGCAGATAAACGCCCACTGTGTCCGTGCATTCCTCGTCTTTTCGCACATCGACAAGGTCAAAGTTCTCGCCTTCGCGCGGCTCCTGCTTCTTTGAGCTGTCTGCGTAGGAAACAAGTGTCTCGCGCCGCTCATCTTCGGGAAGCGACTCGAAGAGGTTGATGATCTTATTTAGCTTGGTCGGATACATGGACAGTCCGCAATCTATCATGGCTTCGTGCTTTGCTCAGCAAGGTGTTTGTGGCTAATTGCGTCATGAAGACTCCGATTAAAGTCGCTGTAACAGGCGCTGCTGGGCAAATTGGTTACGCGCTTCTGTTCCGCATCGCTTCTGGACAGATGTTCGGGCCGGACCAACCGCTCACACTCCATTTGATTGAAATTCCGGATGCGCTTGGCGCGCTGGATGGCGTGGTAATGGAACTGCACGATTGCGCATTCTCTCTGCTCGAGTCAGTCGTCCCCACAGCGGATCTCAATGAAGGCTTCCGCGACGTGAATTGGGCGTTGCTGGTGGGAAGTGTTCCGCGCAAGGCCGGTATGGAACGGAAGGATTTGCTTGGGATCAACGGCAAGATTTTCATCGGACAAGGTCAGGCGATTGAAAAAAATGCTGCCTCCGATGTGCGCGTGCTCGTAGTCGGAAATCCCTGCAACACGAATTGTCTGATCGCGATGAATAACGCCAAAGAAATTCCAAGCGAACGCTGGTTTGCCATGACTCGACTAGACGAAAACCGTGCCCGTGCACAGCTCGCACATAAGGCCGGTGTAGGCATTGGCTCGGTCACAAACATGACCATCTGGGGAAATCACTCATCGACACAGTATCCGGATTTTTACAATGCAAGGATCGACAATCGGCCGGCGAACGAGGTGATCGGGGACGAGAAATGGCTGAAGGAAGAATTCATCGCCATCGTCCAACAACGCGGCGCCGCGGTGATCAAGGCGCGGGGACTTTCGTCGGCCGGTTCCGCGGCAAACGCAGTCGTCGATACCGTCTTTTCGCTCACGAACGACACGCCGGGCAACAACTGGCATAGCGTGGCGGTTTGTTCCGACGGAAGTTACAGCGTCGAGAAGGGATTGATCTCGTCATTCCCAGTTCGTGTGCGCGGCGGAAAATGGGAAATTGTGCAGGGAGTACCGATCAATGAGTTTAGCCGCGCAAAAATCGATGCGTCGGTAGCGGAATTAAAAGAAGAGAAATCGCTGGTTGCGGACTTACTCGGCAAATAATCAGCACGCTTGTCATCCCGACCCAGCTACTTGACTCGATTTCTTTAGCAAAAATTGGGCTCCTCACTGCAAGTAGCTGGGGAGGGACCTCACCTGCGAAGGTAGTGTCACGCTATCGTAATAAGCGTGATCAATAAGCCGTGGTGAGCGGTTCACATCCTGTGCGGATCGTGTAGCGCGCCGGGATGCAAATCGGACAGGTAGCGTACACATTGGAAAAGCTGGTTCCCCGACGCACCAGCCGGTCGAGGTTAGGGGTATAGATGTGCGAGTTACCGAGCGCGGCGATGTATCGAATCGCTGCTGATCCGTCATGATAAACAAGATGTCAGGCCGGGTCGGTGGCATTTTCTTGGAAGTCTCCGCGGTGCAACTAGTCTACAAGGCGCCCTATGAATATCATTCGGATTCCTCAGTCGCGGGAGAAGAATCTCTGATCATTTCTGCAGCAATCTTTTCGCGGGAACAGTCAGGGAGGTTTCGCCAAGCCTCCCCCTAAGCGAAGCCGAAGGGCTCAACATGACCGCACCATTGTACTGGACCGGTCTAGGTAGTTGCGAGGTCGCTACCCGTTAGGCGACGGAACGCTTCGACGTATTTCGCCGACGTCTTCTCAATCACGTCCTTCGGCAGAGACGGGGCAGGGGGAGTTTTGTCCCAATCAAGCGTCTCCAGATAATCGCGTACAAACTGTTTATCGAAGCTGGGCGGGCTCTGTCCGACCGCGTATTCACCTTTTGGCCAGAAGCGCGACGAATCCGGTGTGAGGCATTCGTCGATCAAAAGCAATTCTCCATCGACGGTGCCAAACTCGAATTTCGTGTCTGCAACGATAATTCCTTTTTGCGCGGCGTACTCGCAGCCGCGTGAATAGATTTCGAGACTGAGCGTTTTCACGCGATTGGCGATTTTGTCGCCGAGAATCTGAGCACATTGTTTCATGTCGATATTCTCGTCATGACCCTGCTCCGCCTTTGTTGCTGGCGTGAAGATTGGCTTTGGCAATTGCGAGGCTTGTTTTAGTCCGGCCGGAAGCTCGATTCCACAAACGTTCTGCGATTCCTGATATTCTTTCCAACCGGACCCTGCAAGATAACCGCGCACCACGCATTCCACCGCGAGTGGCTTTGTTTTCTTCACGATCATCGACCGTCCGGCGAGCTGCTCCCGGAACGGTTGCAACTCCTTGGGAAATTCTTCGAAATTCGCCGTTATAAGGTGATTCTTGACGTTGCCGAAATGCTTAAACCAAAACGCCGAAATTTGATTGAGGACGGCGCCCTTGTGAGGAATTGGATCAGGCAGGATCACGTCAAAAGCCGAGATGCGATCGGTTGCTACAAACAGTAGCGTGTTCCCGAGATCAAAGACTTCGCGCACCTTGCCGCTGCGCAGTTTTTTGATTCCCGGTAACTCGATGGAAGTTTGAGGCGGAGTTTGCATGTGCCGTAGTGAGAGGTGAGAAGTTGTCAGTATAACTACTTCTCACTATTCACTTCTCACATCTCACTTCAACTCATGGCCGGAATTGTTGTCAAACCGCGGGCGCGAATTTTGCACGGACACGATTGGGTGTTTTCGAGCGAACTCCTGAAGGTCTTTGGGAAACCGACAGACGGCGATGTCATCTCGCTCAAGGACGGTAAGGATCATTTAATCGGTAGCGCGATTTACAATTCCAGGTCGCAAATTGTGGCGCGCCGTTTCTCGCGCCGGAAACAGGACTTGGACCTGGATTTCTTCAACCGCCGAATCACACAAGCGGCAGAATACCGTGCGCGGCGACATGTCGATCCAAGGCTTTGCCGCGTTGTTTGGAGCGAAAGCGACGGACTTCCCGGGTTAATCATCGACAGATACGGCGACTGTTTTGTGATGCAGACGCTCACCCTTGCGATGGACACGCGAAAAGATTTAATCGCGAATGCAATCGAAGATATTTTTTGTAGGGCAAGCGCTTCACTTGCCGGGGCCGATCGACTGCCAGGCGGAGCGCCTCCCCTACAATCATTTTGTATCATCGAGCGAAATGACGCGCCGGTTCGCAAGGCGGAAGGATTAGAACTGCGCACGAACGTTTTGCGCGGAGACGCGCCAGCGCGAATCGAGATCGAAATCGAAGGCGTAAACTTCGAACTCGATCTCTTGCGCGGACAAAAAACCGGCTTCTATCTGGATCAAAAATGCAACTACGGGATCGTTGCCGGATTCGCTCGCGGCCGGCGTGTGCTGGACTGTTTCACAAATCAGGGAGCATTTGCGTTAACCTGCGCGCGTGCAGGCGCCTCGGACGTGACCGGCGTTGAAGAAAATTCCGAGAATATCGCAGCCGCGAAACGAAATGCGGCGCAGAACGATTTGAAAGTGCGATGGGTCGAGCAGGATGTCTTTCAGTTCCTGCGCGCGGCCGAAAAATCCGGGACGCAGTATGATTTGATCGTTCTCGATCCGCCGTCGTTTACAAAGACCAGAAGCGGATTGCGTGATGCATTGCGCGGTTACCGCGAATTGCACACGCGGGCGTTCAAGCTCTTGTCGAAAGATGGTCTGCTGGCGACCTTTTCTTGCTCGCATCACGTAAGCGATGCCGCATTTTCGCAAACCGTCTCAGATGCACTCGTCGATGCCCGGCGTTCTGCGCGACGCCTGCGCCGGTTCGAGCAAGCGCCTGATCATCCCGTGTTGCCGACGATTCCTGAGACGGAATATTTCAAGGGCGTTTTGCTGGAGATGATGCCGGGACGATAGCAAAGAGCGCTTCAACACAGACGCGGCTACCTCACGCTCCGACGATTTAACGATTAACGGTTTGACGATTTACGGCGGCGAAGGCAATATGCCGCTACAGTGAGCCCGGATCACGAGTCCTGATTTGTCATGGCAGAAAAAATTCGACCGGTTGAACAAATGCTCGAATTGAGCGAGGACGAAGCCAATTCTCCCGAGCATCTGGATTCGCAAGTACAAAAAGCGCAGGAGCAACTGCTCCAGCTTAAGCGCCAGCAGGAGCAGATCGAGAAACAAAAGCGCGAGCTGGAGGAATTAAGTCGTCGCCAGGATGAATTGGAGCACGGTCGCTCTGAGATGGCCGATAAACTGACCCGCTCGCTCGTTGTCCTTGAACGCGAGGCGTACAACGCGCAAAGCCGTCTCGAGCAGATCCGCGCAGCCCGGGAGAGTTTCGGTCAGCATTTGGAATTAATTGAAGCGATCGATCCAAAAAGTTGGAATCCCTCCGATTTGCACAAAGAGCTGAGCCGGGCTTTGAGCACAGTGGATGAGGCGCGCACGGTGTACAACGAGCAACGCAGCCGGTTGCAAGCGGCCGGTGGAAATGAAGGCGATGCATCACTGCCAGACGTGGTGACCGATGCTTACGAGAGCAACGGCGGACGTTCGTTTTCTCAGTGGTTCCAGATTGGCGTCGCACTCACTTTGCCGCTGATTATCTTTGGCGCCATTGCTCTTGCTCTTTTCACTTGGTTGGCGAGCAAGTGATGGCGCTGTTTCGTCGTTCACCCAAGTCCAGCCTGCCGCTTCGCCGCAGGCAGGAAGAAATCGAGCGACAGGAAGAGGAACTGCGTGAGAGACTCGAAAAACTCGAGCGGCTTTTTGCAAAGGTACCGTTGATCAAGAAAGACCGGACGGAACAAGGACCAAAAAATAATCGAAGCGATAAACGATTCCGCGTCTCAGTCGCGGCGCAAGGCGGAGCTTCTGTGCGCGAAAGCAGAAGTGCCCGGCGTCCTCGTTCGTTGCGCAAAGAGCGACGAGAAGGCCAAATCATTTTTCTCCTTCTTGTGGTGGCGCTTGCCGTCGCAGTCATCTGGCTGATCAGCAACCTGCATTCGTAAGCGACAATCATGGCCGGGAATTCGGAGCTCGACGTTGGGTACGTCGCCAGACTGGCGCGAATCAATCTCACTGAAGAGGAAGCCAACGCCTTTCAGAAGCAACTGGATGATGTGCTGAAGTACGTTGAAAAACTTCGCCAGGCGGATCTAAGTCACGTCGAAGCAGCCGCGCATGCGCTTCCGATTTTTAACGTTTTCCGCGAGGACGCGGCGAGCGAATGGTTTACGGCGGAACAAGCGCTGAGCAATGCGCCCCGAAAGGCGAATGATCTTTTTATCGTCCCTAAAGTCGTAGAATGACGGAGAAGGATCTGCCGGCGCTGAGCATCGCCGATCTGCAATCGTTGTTGCGTAGTCGGGAAGTTTCCGCGCGCGAAGTCGTCGATGCGCTGCGAACCCGCATTGAAGCAGTGGATGGCGAGATCGGCGCTTATCTCTCTCTCGACATGGACGCTGCCGCCAAAGAGGCAGAGAAGGCGAATGTCGATCTTCCGCTGGGCGGCGTCCCGCTTGCGATCAAAGACATCATCAACGTGATGGGGCAGCCGTGTACCTGCGGGTCCAAGATTTTGCATGGTCATCGGGCGACCTACGATGCAACGGTCATTCAAAAATTGCGCGCCGCTGGCGCAATTCCATTCGGTAAAACCAACTTGGATGAGTTTGCCATGGGTTCGTCGACGGAGAATTCCGCCATGAAATTGACGCGTAATCCGTGGGACTTATCGCGCGTTCCGGGCGGATCCAGTGGCGGTTCGGCGGCAGCGGTCGCTGCGGACGTAGCCTTTGGTGCATTAGGCAGCGATACGGGCGGCTCCATTCGGCAGCCGGCTGCACTTTCGGGCGTTGTAGGTTTCAAACCGACCTATGGCCGGGTCTCCCGCTTCGGTCTGGTCGCGTTTGCGTCGTCACTCGATCAAATTGGGCCCTTGACGAAAACCGTCCACGACGCCGCGCTTATCATGAACGCGATCGCGGGTCATGATCCGCAAGACTCCACCTCTCTCAACAAGCCCGTGCCTGACTACGCTGCCAGGCTCGGAAACGATTTGAGCGGGGTACGTTTGGGCGTGCCGAAGGAATACATGATTGAAGGCACCGATCCGCAGGTGAAAGCCGCGATTACCGATGCAGTGAAACAGATGAATTCGTTAGGCGCGGAGATTGTCGATGTTTCATTGCCGCATACCGATTACGCAGTGGCGGTCTATTACATTCTGGCCACCGCGGAAGCCTCGGCCAACCTCGCTCGCTTTGATGGGGTTCGTTACGGATACCGAGCGGAAAATCCCAGGGACGTGCTCGATCTTTATGGTCGCACTCGTCAGGAAGGTTTCGGCCCGGAAGTAAAACGGCGAGTTATTCTCGGCACCTACGTGTTGAGCTCCGGCTACTACGACGCCTATTATTTGCGCGCGCAAAAAGTGCGGGAGTTGATTCGTCGGGATTTCGCGAAGGCATTTGCGAAAGTCGATGCCTTGATTTCACCAACTTCGCCGGTGCCGGCATTCAAGTTAGGCGAACGCACTGCAGACCCGTTGCAAATGTATCTTGCAGACATCTTCACCATCGCAGCGAACCTGGCTGGGATCTGTGGGATCAGTTTGCCGTGCGGTTTCGCCGAAGTCGACGGTCATCGCCTGCCGGTCGGCTTACAGTTGTTAGGTAAACCGCTCGATGAGGCGCGCATTTTGCAAATCGCGCACGCCTATGAGCAGAGCACAGACTGGCACAAGGCACGTCCGCCGATCGCGTCGCCCAAATGATTCGCCAGACACTCGGCCAAGCGAGAGCAGAACCAGGAGCGCCTTACCTGTCATTCTGAGCGAAGCGAAGAATCTCGGTGCTTGTTGAGGTCGAACCACCCGAAATAATCAGAGATGTTTCGCTTCGCTCAACATGACAGAGTTGACGGCTCATCAGCGATGGCATTGTGGTCAACTTTCAAGCGTCGATTCAATAACTCGCTCGGATTTCGCGTGTCACTTTGGGCGTTTGTGGCAGCGGCCACAGTCTTTTCCGTGCTTCCCCTCCTGCGGTACCTGCGCGGCCACACCATCTTCGATTACGAACTCTGGTATGCCACCGGCAAACATGTGCTGGCTGGTGACGAAATCTATTTCTTTCGCGCTGGGAAATACGATTTCATGTATCCGCCGCCATGCGCGCTTTTTCTGGCCGGCGCGAGCCTGCTTGGCCAGGGCGGATCGATGCTTCTTCTGGGTGCGATCAACTCGGCGGCCTGGTTTTGCAGCGCAAAACTAAGCGCCATTCTCGCTACGGGCCAGCGCGACAAAATAAATCCGTGGCTATATCTCATTCCAAGTCAGCTGGTGATTGTTTTCATCTGGTCGAGCTACCACCTTGGCCAGCCCAACCTTGTTTTGCTCGCGCTGATGGTTGGCGCTTTCGTTGCGCTGCGTGCGAACCGGGAAGTGGTCGCTGGCGGCTTGATTGCAGTTGCCGCCGCGATCAAGGCGTTTCCGGTACTTGCGATCGTTTATCTCGTTTGTCGGCGTTACTGGAAGGCGGCAGCTAGTCTTGTCGCGACGCTATTGTTTTTGCTTCTGATTTTACCAGCGCCGTTTCGAAGATTTGAACGAACGTGGCACGACCTTGAGAAATGGAGCGCGGGAATGTTGAAGTACAGCGAAGTCACCGTCGGGCAGCGTCCGATGCGCAGTTACACGTGGAAGAATCAATCTCTGATCGGGGTGAGCAATCGCTTGCTTCGCCCCGTCGATGCCGACGCTGCTTCGGCTCCGCACACCCAAGTTTATGTAAATCTCGCGGATCTTACCTTTCGAGCCGTCAACGCGATCATCATCGGCGTAGGTCTGGCGCTCGGGATCGTGTTTATCGCAGCGATGCCGCAACGTGCGATGCGAACCGCAGAAAGTGACGCAATCGAATTTGCTATGCTCCTTTTGCTGATGCTGATGCTTACCCCACTTTCGTTCGGCTATTTCTATTCCTGGCTTATGCTTCCATTCGCGGTAATTACGCAGCGAGTTCTCGTCGGAAAAGGCTCAGTTCTTTTGTGGTGGAGCTTGCCAGCGCTTGCGCTACTCGCTCTCGGTTTAGCGTTTCCACGGGGCTCACAGCTCTATGGGAATACATTTTTTGCCACGCTGCTGCTTTTTATCGGGCTGTCGGTCGAGCTTTGGCGTTTCAAGCGACAAAGAGGCCACAGGCAAGCGCTCGAGCATCTCTGGACGCAAGGAGAACAAGGTTAGCCACCGCTGGCTGAAGCGACCTTGTTTAGACTGAACGTGTTTTAATCATCAGGAAGTGGGCTGTGCGTCGGTCAGCGGTTGGCTGCATCGTCTGGGTAGGCTATTCCTTGGGCCGCTCCGAGACGTTAAAGAAATTCCATTCCCACGTCTTGCCGTTATCTGGGGAAAAGGCCTGACCCCAGATAGGGCGTTCTTTGTTCCGCGCATCCCAGCGGAAGACGACGGCCGTTTTGGTCGAACGAACCGACGACGGGAGGATCGATCTTTCCCGTGTTGCTCGCGATCCAGTAGAGACTCCAAAGTCGTGTCTTCGGGTCGAATAATCGCAAGGTGAGACCTTCGAAAAGTTTGCCTCCCATTCCGGGAAACTGCATGGTCGAGAATGTATCCATGTCGGCCGCACCGTTTAGAATCTTCGTATTAACGTCCGAGGAATCGAACTCCGTCCAGTCGCGGCAATTGGCCAGCCGCTTATCCAGATGCCGGTTGTGCATTTTCCATTTCCCGACCAGGAAATCGAAGTCGTTAGGCGAGGAATTGGGCGAAGCGGTCATCTTGAGCTCGCCCTGAGCGTCGAATTCCACTTTGGGAATCGGGATACTTTCGTCCGCCGTCAGCTCTTTGTTTTGCGCCGGAGCAAAATGGGAAAGCGCCAAGACCAGACTGATTATCAGGCAATTTCTAGGAACGAAAGTGTGTCGCATCGCTCACCTTAAGAGTAAACCGGGCGGTAGCAAATCGCCGCCGTTGCTGAATGTCAGGAGGGCAGCGACTTTCGATGCAACAGTGTCTAGAGGCGGGACTTTCATGTTGGTGCCTGAAGACCTAACGAGATACAAGATCAGCGACCGCGCGAGTTAGAAATGACTTTCGCATGCTTCCAAAGCTAGGCATAAGGACGGTCCGCGGTCCGGCTCATCGCTTGGTTAAGCCTTTTTTTCATTCGAAGGGTAATAGGAGCATGCTCGTGATAACTCCGCCTGCACGCGTTCCTTCATGTCGGTGTATGCAGTATCGATTAGCTTTGTTAGAGCGGTAGCATTGAAGTCGCGGTCGGGCCGGAGCTTCACGTGACGCATAAACTTGCCTGTGCCTTCCAACAGACCCTCCGGATCGGCAATTTCGGCACCTCGAAAAAACCCAACGTTTACGTGAGCTTTGAAGGCGTTGACGTACCCGAATGCCGCATCAGCGATACACGCCGTCGGATGGCCATCATGCAACAGTTCTCGCACGTCGTCTCCGCACTTACGCATAACCTCAAACCAATGCTGCGCGATTACACCCAAGGCCCCTGTATGTGCCTTCATCCAGGTCTCGATGGCTGGATCACGCTTAACCGAACCGGAGAACCGCAGGAGCTGATTCATGACCAGTACACAAGAAGCAAAGTGTGGGGCGTAATTTGAGGTCTTGGGCCTAACGAGACAGAGATAGGCCACGGCAGGCTGTCGTGGCAAACACACTGAACTCATTTCGGAATGGGGCCGTTGGCTTCATCGATTGGTTAGGTGAATTAGTATGATCTTCATCAGAGAATTACAACGTTTGACATGAGCGATGGAAGGGTTAGGTCTCGGGTTCGTGGCAAACCACTTCGATGTTGTGTCCGTCCGGACCAATGACGAAAGCTGCATAGTAGTTCGTGTGGTAGTGCGGGCACAGACCAGGCGCACCATTGTCTTTGCCACCCGCCTCCAGAGCCGCGCGATAGAAAGCTTCGACTTGCTGGCGATTCTCGGCCGTGAACGCCAAGTGAAGATGCGCCGGCTTCTCCTCGG
>WNGE01000346.1_pt1 | contig 98660 bp, 98 predicted proteins | sample 5400651 | NCBI WGS metagenome assembly WNGE01 (sample SAMN13153370, study PRJNA577476) | soil metagenome | isolation source: 60 cm soil or saprolite under grassland replicate 2 | place: USA:California | collected 2016-06-15 | reverse complement strand
CGCACGCCAACCGTCCCACTTCGGCTCATACGCACAGCCACCCCGACAGGTACTTTCGGCCGATAGTTCCGTGACAGCTGCGGCCAGCATTGGCTGGACCGGTGGTTGCAGCGTGTCTCTTCGCTCGTTTATATCGCTTATTTCATAAGATAACGAGCAAGATCGAGACGCACCTGGGTTTCTGATGGAAACCCTCAGGAGCTGGCGCGTGCGACCGGCAAGTACAGTTGCCGGACCCTTCCCATCACCGGACCGCTCGCCGGCCGCCTGGCTGGGGTCCGGTTTCTATTGGTGTCTTTCCGGAGGACTACGAAAAATGGCGCAGCTCTGGCACGACCTCGCCCCGACCGCAGCCGGGGGACTGGCTGGCATTCTCGGCGTGCTCTTCGCCGAGGCCTTTCTCGTCAGCCAACGCCAGCGGCTGGCCCGCATCTTCAAGCGCTAGCGGTCTGACAGCCGCGGCTCCGCCGGCCCTTCGAGATCTTGGTGGCAAAGTGCGGCTGTGGCAGCGATTCGCCACCAAGATCTAGGCGCGGGGCAGCGGATGCAGGGTCACCTCGGACACGTACCCGTCGGCAATCTCGACGGTCATGTAGGTCGCGACCGGCTGCCGGCGGCGGTCGGTCGGTGAGCCGGGGTTGAGCAGCCGGAGGGCCCCCGGCGCGACCGTGTCCCACGGGATGTGGCTGTGCCCGAAGACGAGCAGGTCGCAGCCGGGAAACCGGCGCTCGCACCGGGCTTCCCGACCGGCCGCCGCGCCGGTCTCGTGCACCACGGCGACCCGGACGCCGGCCAACTCGACCCGGGCCACCTCCGGCAGCCGGGCCCGCAGCGCCCGCCCGTCGTTGTTGCCGTAGACGGCCACGAGCCGGGCCGCCCGGGCCTCGATAGCATCGAGCAGCGCCACGTCCACCCAGTCGCCGGCGTGCACCACCACGTCGGCGGCATCGATCGCCGCCCATAGCGGCGGTGGCAGATCCCGGGCCCGTTTCGGGACGTGCGTGTCCGCCGTCAGTACGACTCTCATCGGCCAATCCTCACCGGTCCCGCGAGGGTCAGTAGTGCTCGCGGACGGCGCGCCAGCGCGGGCCGAGCCGGGCGCCGAGTGCGGCCAGAAACTCGTCTGACAGCGCAGGCCAGTTGTTGAACCGCACGGCCAGCTCGCCCACGAGGTACCCGTCGGGCCAGTCGCCCAGCTGCCGGATCGTGCCGCACCCGGGGCAGTCCAGCTGCGGCTCCTGCCCGTCCAGCCAGGGGCGGATCAACCGCTCCAGGGTCGGCTCCGGCAGCTCGTACCCGCAGGTGGGGCAGGCGGGGGCCGCATGCGGCGTGGTGTCGCGGTAGAGCTCGCGCTCGACAAGGACGTCTACACCGTTGTCGGCGAGCGTGTAGTCGGCCTCGTGGAAACCGGGCGCGGCTTCCTGCGCGCGCGGCCCGGGCAGGTACGCGCTCGGCTGCCAGGTGCTGCCCCGGATCGGGTTGGGCACGATCACGCCGCGTTCGAGCAGCCAGTGGATGACGGCGTCGGCCCGGTCGGCGGCCTCCAGGGCATCCACCGACATCTCCACGACCGTGACGCATTCGTCACCCACGGTGCCCCAGCCTATGCGGCCCGGGAGTGCGGCGATAGGCCGGCGCTTTTGTAAGGATGGTCCCCTTTACCGCACAAAGCGTTGGCAGGGGACCCTTCTTGCGTCAGGCGCCGCCGTTGATCGCGCGGTCTTCAATGATTCTTCTCGCCGGTGAGATCAAGGGGTGACCAGGCCGGCCGTGTCGGCGTGACGGGCCGTGTCGACACAGCGGTACGTCGGGAACGTGTCCAGCAGCCCGACCACGGTCAGCACCCGGGCGACGTTGCGGTTGGGCCTGGCCAGCCGCAGGTAACCGCCTGGTCCAGGCACGCGGTGTTGCCCCGCACGAACGTGCCGATGCCCGTCGAGTCGCAGAAGCCGAGGTCGGTCAGGTCGACGATGAGGCGGATATGACCGCCGCCGACGAGCTCGTTGATCCGCTTCTCCAGCTCGGCCGCGCACGCGATGTCCAGCTCGCCGTTGAGCGCGACGACGACGGGATCCCCCTCAGCCACGGTGATGCCCAGATCCATCGCCCTCGCCCCTCCCACGGTTGGCGTGAGCATACGCGGCGGTCGAGACTCAGCTGCTGCGGCTGGCGATCGCCCCTGCGGATCATCGAACTCACGTGGCGGCCGGGGAATGTGGCGGCGGGGGAATCTCGTCACACGCCGCCCGGTCGGGCGATCTGCCGGTCTATGCGCCGCTGGTTGGCGGACGGCACGGCAACCCGGGCCCACACCACCTTGCCGTCGCGAACGGCGACCGTGCCCCAGTCGCTGCCCAGCGCCTCGATCATCTGCAGGCCCCGCCCGTGCTCGTCCACCGGGTTGGCGGAGTTGGGCTGGGGCGGTCGCGGGTCGTGGTCGATGACGGAGATCTGCAGGTGCCCGCCGTGTACCGACACCGTGAGCGTCATCAGGGTCCCGGCGTGCCGGACCGCGTTGGCCACCAGTTCGGTGACGATGAGCTGGGCCGGATCGGACAGGTCGGGCAGCGCCCACGCGCGGCACGCCTGGTCGACGACGCGGCGGGCGAGCGGCGCCGCGACCGTGGCTGCCGGGAGCGTCTCGCGGATGCGCGACGGTGCATGCTCAGGGCTCTGCGCCTCCCGGGCGGTCCGCACCGAGGGATAGGAGGCCAGGTCAGCCCCGCATCGCCGCACCGCCGCGGTGAGCCTTGGAGACGCGTGCGCGAGCACGAGGACGGTCCCCGGCCAGGTCTGCGCCTGGCCGGCCAGTGCGGCGAAGGCGCCCTCGTAACCGTCGGTCACGGTCAACCCGTGCACGTCGATGACGAGGACGTCCGGCTCGTCGGCCAGGCAGTCCAGGACGGCGGCGCGCAGGTCGGCCACCGTCGCCGCGTCCAACCGGCCGGTCAGGTGCACCACCTCGACCGGATATCCATGGTCGGCGGTGCACCGCAGCCCGTTCATCCGTCACCGGGGGTACGCCCATCCATATCGGGGTTGGTACCCGCCGGGCTGCGCTCCAATCGTCCGTTTCGCGCACCCGACGGCTGGGTAGACGGGGTGCCGGACCCGTAACGGAAGGAGATGCACATGTCGGCACCGCGGGAAGATGACGGCGTCTGGCGCGACGACGAGCGGCTGCCGCTGTCCGAATTGGACGAGGCGCTGGCGACATACTCGTTCGACGGCCAGGTCGACGACGCCACGGGCGGCGACGCGCACGCGGAGGAGTACTTCCCCAACGAGGCGCAGCTACCGCCGGACCTCGACCGTGACCCGGACCCGGACACCGAGGAGGGGCGCCGGCTGCGCCCGTCGTTCGAGGGGCGCCAAGGGCCGGTGTAGCCGGTCAGGGCCGGGTTGCCAGGCCCAGCAACTGCGGCAGCAGCCACGGTGCGACGACCTGTTGCACGCCGGCCGGGGTGAAGTGCAGCCCGTCGCTGCGTACCCGCAGGCCGGCGACGGTCCAGGTGAACCTGCCGTCCGGGCACACCACCCGGTTGAGGTCGAGGATCGTCGGCCGCGCCGGGTTCGTCGCCGCCTCCTTGGCGAGCAGCCCGTTCCACGCGTCGACCCGTTCCGGCGAGTCCTCGGGGTACAGGCCGCCGTCGGGGCGCTCGGTGCGGTGCGTGTACGGGGCCGTGAGCAGGACGACCCGGGCGCCCCTGGCGGCGGCGATCGAGATCGCCAGCCTCAGCTCGCCGGTCACGTACGCGTCGTAGTCGGGGTCGCCGAGGTGCTGGTACCGGCCGTTGATGCGGCGCTCCATCAGCTCCCACCGGTCGAGCAGGATCACCGACACGTCCGGGTCGTCGGTGTCGATCGCCGACCGCCAGCGCTGGTCCCACCTGTCGCACCCGGGGTAGTTGGTGTGCGGGGAGCCCGCGTACCGGATGTCGGGCAGGCGCGCGATCCCGCAGCCCTGCACGCCCCGGTTGGTGATGCCGAGCCCGCCGCGCACCGGCAGCAGGTATTCGCCCAGGGTCCAGGCGATCGAGTCACCGAGGATCGCGATCCGCGGCTCGCCGCCCGGCGCCCGGCCCGGCCGCGCGATCGGCGCAGTGGCGGTCGGAGACGGGGTCGACGGGGTGGCCGCGGACGGAGTGGTCGCCGGGGATGGAGCCGCGGCCAACGGACCGAGCGCATTCGCCCGCACTGGCGAGGGAGGCAGCGCCGGCGCGACGGTGGCTGCGACGACCACGGCGGCCGTCGCCGCCACAGCGCCGGCCGCCGCGGGGACCAACCGCAACCCGGTCCCGCGCCGGACCGGCCGCTCGACGAGGTAGAAGCTGGCGGTCGCAATCGCCACCGTCGCGGCGATCCGGACGCCGAACAGCGGCACGCCGGTCAGCCCCGTCCGGTCGGCGTTGAGCGCGGCGAACAGCGGCCAGTGCCACAGGTACAGGCCGTAGGAGATCTGACCGACCCAGACGACCGGCGGCAGCGCCAGCGCGCGGGCGGCCAGGCCGGCCGGGGCGCTGGCCAGGTGGGCGATACCGACGCCGACGGCGAGCGCGATGCCGGTCAGCCCGCCCCGGTACAACCAGCCCGAGTCGCCGCGCGCGAAGACGAGCGCGGCCGCGAGCGCCAGCCCGGCCAGCGCGGCGAGCCAGCGGCCCGGCCGCAGCCGCGGCAGCAGCGCGATGGCGCAGCCGACGAGCAGCGCCCCGGCCCGGGTGTCGGTGCCGTAGTAGACCCGCCCCGGATCCTGCCCCGGCCGGTAGAGCGTCGCGGCCCACAGCGCGGCGGCACCCGTACCCACGACGCAGAGGGCGACCAGCGCGGACCGCGCGTGCCGCAGCCGCAGCATCCCGACGACCAGCAGCGGCCAGAGCAGGTAGAACTGCTCCTCGATGCCGAGCGACCAGGTGTGTTGCAGGGGCGAGGCGGGCGCCGTCTGGGCGAAGTAGTCCCCGCCCCGGAAGATCATCCGCCAGTTCGCCACGTAGCCGAGCGCGGCGAGCGCGTCCAGCCGTAGCGCCGGCAGTTCCTCCGGCGACAGCAGGTACCGGGGCGCGCCGGCCCCAGAACGCCGCGAGCCGCACCCGGCCGGTGCGCTGCCACTCCGCCAGCAGCAGCCCGGTGATGAGGAACCCGGAGAGCACGAAGAACGCGTCGACGCCGAGGAACCCGCCTGGCAGCCAGTCCGGGCGTGCGTGGAAGACCAGGACCGCGCTGACCGCGAGCGCACGCACTCCGTCGAGCGCTGGCTGATAGCGCCACACCGGCCGCACGTTACCCCTCCGTGTATCGGATAGTCACGCAGTGAAGTAGGAGTAGAAGGAGATGTTTGCCTCTCCTCTGGCGGGTAAGCCGGAGATCGGCCGCACGATCGGTAAGGAGAGTCCATGACGCTGACCGACCTGCCCGCCCGCTGGCGGGGTGCGACCGTGCTCGTCCTCGGAGACGCCCTCCTCGGCCCCCGCGCCGGTACTCGACGTCGAGCGGACCACGTACTCGGCAGGCGGCGCGGCCAACACGGCGGTCAACATCGCGGCACTGGGCGGCCGGGCCATCCTCGCCGGTGCCGTCGGCGCCGACCCGGACGGTGGGCGCCTGCTGCGGCGGCTGCAGAGCGCCGAGGTCGCCGCCCGGCTGGTGTCGGTGCGCGGTCGCCGCACGGTCGCCAAGCGCCGCCTCGTCGCCGACGGTCAGATCCTCATGCGCTTCGACGAGGGTGACGGCGGCCCCTTGCCGGCGGCGTCCGCCCGCGCGCTGGCCGAGACCGTCGGCAAGGCGCTCGACGACGGGGTCGACGCGGTCGTCGTGGGCGACTACGGCGGCGGGACCCTCGACGACGGGATCCATGCCCTGCTGACCGAGCGCCGCTACGACATTCCGCTGCTTGTGGTCGATGCCCACGACCCGCGGCCGTGGGCGTCCGTGCGACCCGACCTGGTCACGCCCAGCTTCGTGGAGGCGTGCCGGCTGCTCGACATGCCCGCCGAAGGCGGCCCGGACCGGGTGCGACGGGTGCACGAATGGGCCGACCGGTTGCTGGCCGCCGCGGGAGCGCCGGCCGTCGCCGTCACCATCGACACCGAGGGCTCGGTCGTCCTGTCCACCGGCGCCGATCCGGTGCGCACGTACGCCCAGCCGGTGCCGGCCAGCCACACCGCGGGCGCCGGAGACGCCTACGTCGCCGCGTTCACCCTCGCGCTCAGCGGCGGGGTACCGGTGGCGGAGGCCGCCGACGTCGCCCAGCTCGCCGCGACGGCGGCCACCCGCGGGCGGGGCACCGCGGTCTGCGACACCAGCCGCCTGCTCGCCGCGGGCGGCGAAGGCGAAGGCTCCGCGCTCGGACACGCCGAACTCGCCGCGGAGCTGGCCGCCCACCGGGCCGCCGGCCGGCGGATCGTGTTCACCAACGGCTGCTTCGACGTGCTGCACCGCGGCCACGTCGGATACCTCAACCAGGCCAAGCGCCTCGGCGACGTGCTCATCGTGGCGGTCAACTCCGACGAGTCCGTACGTAGGCTCAAAGGCCCGGAGCGACCGGTCAACCCGGCCGAGGACCGGGTCGCGGTGCTCGCCGCGCTGTCCTGCGTCGACCACGTCGTGGTCTTCACCGAGGACAGCCCGGCCAACCTGATCACGCTGGTCCGCCCCGACGTCTACGTGAAGGGCGGCGACTACCGGCCGGAGATGATCCCGGAGGCGCCACTCGTCCAGTCGCTCGGCGGCGAGGTGCGGACGCTGGACTACCTGCCGGACCGGTCGACGAGCAAGCTCATCGGCCGGATCCGCGGCTCCGGGACCCGGTCGACCGCGAAAGGCGTGCGCACCGTCGGTGCCGGGGACGCCGTCAAGGCGCCCCGGTCCGGGCACGGGCCCGAAGCGCCACGCGCCCGGCGTACCCGATCTTGAACAAGCAACACAAGGGGGGAGCCATGCCGAACATCCAGCAACCCGAGATGCGCCGCAGCGAGCAAGATCCGCTGGTCACCGACAGCGTGAAGGACACGGCGCAGAACTCCGCGGGAAGCAGCAAGGGCGACGACCGCAAGCTGCACAAGGTACCCGAGGACCAGCAGTCGCCGTACGGCCCGCAAGACAAGGAGTGACGCGGCGGTTCGATCCCGGTGAGCCGGCGGCCTTCGCCGCCCCCCGGGAACTCGACGTCCTGATACCGACCCGCAACCGCCCGGTCGAGCTGGCCGCGACCCTGGCCGGGCTGGCCGCGCAGGACACGCCGTTCGGCGTCGTCGTGAGCGACCAGTCCGACGGGGACCCGTCCTGGCGGCACCCCGGCGTCGCCGGGATGGTCCGCGCGCTGCGGGCCGGCGGGCACCCGGTCCTGCTCGGCCAGCACCTGCCCCGGCGGGGGCTCGCCGAGCACCGCGGGCATTTGCTGTGCCACTCGCAGGCGCGATACGTGCTGTTCCTCGACGACGACATCTGGCTCGAACCCGGCACCGTGCCCCGGCTGCTTACCGCCATCGGGCACCTAGGCTGCGGCTTCGTGGGCAACGCGCCGCACGGGCTGTCCTACCTGGGCGAGCGCCGCCCAGCCGAGGAGGCGCCGTTCGAGGAGTGGCCGGGCGGAGTGGTGCGGCCGGAGTCGCTGACCGTGCGCGGCCCGGAGTGGATCCGGCACACCGTGCACAACGCCGCGAACCTGCTGCACATCACGCGGGGCCTCGCACTGCCCCCGGGCGAGTGGCGCGCCTACAAGGTGGCCTGGATCGGCGCCTGCGTGCTCTACGACCGGGCCAAGCTGCTGTCCGTCGGCGGGTACGACTTCTGGCCGGAGGTGCCGGCCGCGCACGCGGGCGAGGACGTGGTCGTCCAGTTGCGGCTGCAGGCGGCGTACGGGGGCGCGGGCATCGTGCCCAGCGGCGCGTACCACCTCGAGTCGCCGACCACGGTGCCGGAGCGCGAGGTGGAGTGCTTCGACGCGCTGCCCACCACCTCGCCGATCTAGGAGAAGCCGCGCGGCGTCGGCCGCCGTCAGTGGTGCCGGGTGGACGCGTCGGCGTAACGCAGCAGCGCGCCCACGCCGCCTTCGAGGTCAATCGCGTCGGGGGAGACGAGGATCAGGTCCGCGTCGGTCGCGGCGAGCGCCCGCAGGAGAGCGGCGTCCGCGCGTACCCGCCGGGGGTTCTGCGTCCCCATCGCCCCGAGTTCCAGCTCGCTCATCGCGATCTCCATCGGGGTGTCGCCGACCCACAACGTCTCGGTGGAGGACAGGTCGTTGACGAGCAGGAGCGTGTCGACCTGGCCGCGCTGGAGCGCGGTGACGATGGCCGCGAGGCCGGTGCCGGCCGCACCGTCGCGACCCAGCTGGGTGCGGAACAGGTCGAGCGCCTCGTCGGTGTGGCGGCGGGCGACCTCCGCGATCGCGAGCAGCGTGGCGTCGTCGAGCGGCTCCGGGTCGGCGCCGGCCGCCCGGGAGCCGGCCTCCACGCCGATGGCGCGGGACTGCCAGATCTCCGGCAGGTTCTCCAGGATCAGCTGGCGGGCCCGGACGTCACCGGCAACGACGATCACCTCGGCGCCGACCGACCGCGCCAGGTCGGCCACCGCCTTCGCGACCTGCTCGGCGTTGCGGTCCCAGTTCTCCTCGGCCGCGTGCTGGTAGCGCAGCTGCGACCAGCCGCCCGGCTTGACCTTGCGGATCGGGTAGTCGTTGTCGCCCTCGACCTTCGCGGTGCGCCGGGCACCGGACTCGGTCGCCGCGAGAAGATCGGCGCCGGTGCGGTCGGCGAGGACCCGCAGCCACGAGACCTGCTCGCCGTACGCGGCGACCATCGGCATCGCGTGTGGCAGCGGGGAGAACATCGCGATCGGCTCGGGCGGCGGGACCGGGAGCGGCTCCATCAGCGCCACCTCGCCGCGGGCCCCGAACGCCGCCAGCCCGTACCTGCCGGGGATCGGCCGGTGGTTGAGGATCGCGTTCTCGAGGGCGACCAGAGTGGCCTCGTCGGCGCCCTCCCCGGCCAGCTCCTCGCGGGCGGCCCGCCAGCGCAGCTCCAACGCCTTCGTCGCGTCCTCGGTGTCGTGCGAAGCGTCGAGGACGACCGACGCCCACGGGCCCGGCCGCTCATACAGCGGGCGAAGGAACGACAGATGCATGACGACACTCCTCGGTTGGGCGTTCTTCGGCCATCCTTACCCGCTTCGCGCTTGTTATCACCCGGTTTGGGTATTCCCGCGGGGCGTTTCGCGCTCAACCCACGCCGCTGACCGGAAAGGATGGTGCGGTGCTCCCGATTGCGGTCTTCGACGTGGACGGTGTGGTCGCCGACGTGCGGCACCGGCTGCACCACGTGGCGCGCCGCCCCAAGAACTGGGGACGGTTCTTCGCGGCGGCGGGGCGCGACCCGGCGTTGCCGACCGGCGTGGCGCTGGCCCGCGAGTACGCGGCCGACCACCGGCTCGTCTGGCTGACCGGCCGGCCGGAGCACCTGCGCGGGGTCACCGAGAACTGGCTCGCGCGGCACGGGCTGCCGGTGGACGAACTCGTCATGCGGCCGGCGAACGATCGGCGGCCGGCCCGCGAGTACAAGGCATCCCGGCTGCTGCGGCTGGCGGAAAGCGGGGATGTGGCGGTCGTTGTCGACGACGATCCGGACGTGGTGGCGATGCTCAAACAGGCCGGCTGGCCGGTGCGGCTCGCCGACTGGGTGCCGTACGCCGAGTCGCTGCGGCAGGCGCAGGAGCGCGACGGCCGTACGTGAGCGATGGGTCAGGCCTGCACCGCCTCCAGGATCGCCTCGGCGTCCACGCCGCGCGGCGAATCCGGTCGTAGTGGATCGTGACCGAGCGAGAGAAGGGTGTCCCGCCACGGCTGGTTGGCGGCCTCGTCTTCGGGTGCGTTGGTCAGCCGACCCACGATCAACTCGACGACCAGCCGCATCGTCGCGACGTCCTCGTCGGTGGCGTCGACCTTCCGTTTCTCCAGGATCCGAAGGACGCGTTCACCGAGCTCGTGGATGTCGATGTCGGGCTCCGGCGCGTACGCTTCGGCACCATCCGGCGTCGTCAGCAGCCAGTCACGCAGCTCAGGTGACGTCATGTTCACCAAGCGGTGGAACTGGTCCCATACCTGATCGACTTCCGGGCTGCTCCGAGTCATCCCGATCACCCCCTAGGCCGTGCTACATACCCGCCCCCCGGCCGGCGAACCGTCCCGCCCCGGTGCCGGACAGGTGCGGTTGCGCGTCTTGGAGGTGAAACGGTAGCCGCAGGTGCTAGCTCGGCGCGGGTCGGCCGCCGGGCGGCCGGGCGCTCGGTCCGCCCGCCCACGGCCCACCCGTCGCGGGCTTGCCGGTGCCGTCCGAGCCGCCATGAGCCGGGGTGTCGGAGCCCGCCCCACCCGGGCCCTTTCCGGACACGCCGGGGCCGATCGCCGCCTCGGTGCCGGCCGGGTCCTGACCCGACCCGGCCGCACCCGCCGGGCGGTGCCCGGTGGGGCCGGCGAGCTGGGCGGACAGCCAGTCGAAGGCGGCCGGCGCCATGGCCTTCCAAGCCGCCCCGGTGTGGCCGCCGTCCGGAACAAGAGCCGTGGTGAGCCGTAGCGGCGGGTGGGCCGCGCCGGCCATCGCCTGCAACTGCGCCATGCCCTTGGCGTCGTCGCGGGCACAGGCGACGTAGAGCCCGAGCGCCGGCACCGGGAGGTTGCGCAGCCGCCACAGAGGGCTGTTCTCGTCGCGCAGTCGCTGGTCACCGCGGTACAGGTCGCCGGTCGTCCGGTCGGTGACGGCGGTGAAGTAGCCGGCCATGCTCGCCGTCGCCGCGTACCGGTCGGGATGGCGCAGCGCCAGGTTGGCCGCGCAGAACCCGCCGGTGGAGAAGCCGATCAGGCCCCAGCCGGCCCGGTCGGTGCGGGCCCGGAAGTTGGCGGTCACGAAGTCCTGCACGTCACGGGTCAGGTAGGTCTCGAACCGCGCCCCGCCGGCCGCGTCGACGCACTCGCTGTCCCTGGTCGGGGCGGCGTGCTGCACCGGAAACACCATGATGGTCGGCGGCATCCGGCCGGCCTTGATCTCCCGGTCCACCACCTCCCGGGGATCGGCCACGTCGAACCAGGTCTGCGGGGTGCCGGGGAAGCCGGCGAACGCCTCGATCACCGGCAGCCGTGCGGTCGTCGAGTCGTAGGACGGCGGCAGGTACACGTACGCCGGTAGCTGGATGCCACTGCGCTGCCCGGTGACCGTCACCGCGACGAGCCGGCTCGGGGACGGGCCGGCCTTCGGTGTGTGGGGCGCTGGCCGGGTCGCGACCGGCTCGGCGGCCACCCGGTTGTCACCGGTCAGCTGCGCCCAGGTCGGGTACATGTGCAGCTTGCGGTTGACCGCGACGGCCGCGACGGAGAACGCGGTCACGATACAGACGGTGAGGGCGACCGCGCGGACCGGCCAGCGCCACCAGCCGCGGGCCAGCTCCCACAGCGACCCGGTCGCCACCGCCGCGAGCACCGCGAGCACCACCGTCAGGATCTGGGTGGAGGTGCTGGTCGGGGTCACGGCGTCCCTCCCGGCGGCAGCGCCGGGTCGACCAGCGGTGCGGCGAGCGGGGCGGGCGTGTGCTGGTAGGCCCAGCGCAGGGCGGCGGCCAGGCGCCCGGCCGGCTTCGCGACGGCGGTCGACGCGCCGTCGACCGGGGCCGCGGCCACCGCGACCAGATCAAGACCGACGGGTACGGCCTTGAGCCGCTGGATCACCGGACCCGGCGGCCCGTGCTCGCCGTCGGTGACCAGCGCGGCCGACCCGTACCGGTCACTGTGGTGCTGCAGCAGATCAAGCGCGAGCGGCAGGTCCGGCCCGACGCCGACGGCGCACCAGTTGGCGGGCTGGACCCGCAGGTCCCGCTCCAGTTGCGCGGGGAGGGCGGTGGTCAGCACCGGCCGCGCGGCGGCCGGGTCGTCGACGCGGACGAGCACCACGACCGCGGAGCCACCGGCCGGGACCGACTGGAGGGCGTGCCGGTCGTCCCACCCGCTGGTGGCGACGCCGGCCTTGCGGGAGGCGACCACGAGCACGACCGGGAAGCGCGCGGCGCTGTCGTGGAAGTATGCCGGCGGCACGGCGACGGTCGGCGCGGCGGGCAGGTGCCAGGACTCCCCGCCCGCGGGCTTCCAGGCGAAGGCGAGCCCGTTCTGCCCGCCCTCTCTGGCCTGCCCGTGCAGCCATTCCTCGAGCCCCGCCGGGGGCGCGGCGACAGCCTTCTCGACGGTGTGCACCTTGCCGAAGAGCACCGACCACGACGGGTAGATGTCGAGCTCCCGGTTGGCCGCGATGGCCACGGTGAGCACGGCGAGCGCCTCGGTCAGTAGCAGGGCGACCGGCCGGACGGCCAGCCGGGCGCCGATGCCGTGGCGCCCGGTCCGCCACCAGAGCAGACCGGTCACGACCGCCAGCGCCACCGTCAGTGCGGCGCTCGTGACCAGGAGCGGAAGTCCGGTGAGCGTCATCGGTACCGGACCCCCTCCCCGTGCCGCCGGCCGACAAGCGGACAACAGAGTACGGCGGGCACGCAACCGGAGTGCCGTTCGGGTCGCGGCCGGTGAACCGATCGCGGACAACAGACGTAGAAAGGCACATGGGCTTCCGAGGACGCGTACGCCTGATCCTGCCCGCGCTGCTCACTGCGGCAGCGCTGGCGTTGACCGCCTGCGGACCCGACAAACCGGTCGCGAAGAGCACCGGTACGAGCGTCCCCACCAAGCTCGCCTTCACCGCGAAGACGCTGGACGGCAAGCAGTTCGACGGCGCCAGCCTGGCCGGGCATCCGGTGGTTCTCTGGTTCTGGGCGCCATGGTGCGCCACCTGCGCCAGCGAGGCGCAGACCCTCACCGACCTGGCACCCAGGTACGCCGGCAAGGTCGACTTCGTCGGCGTCGCGGGCATGGGCGGCGAGGCGGAGATGCGCCAGTTCGTCAAGGACTTCGAGGTAGGCAGCTTCCCGCACCTGTCGGATAACGCCGGCACGGTGTGGAAGCGCTTCGAGATCACCGAGCAGAGCACATACGTCCTGCTCGACCGCAGCGGCAAGCTGGTCCAGAAGGGCTGGCTCGACGACCAGAAGATGACCGCCGAGGTCGCCAAGCTGGCCGCCTGAGATGTCCGGCATACCCCTGCTGCTGGCGCTCGCCGCCGGCGCGCTCGCGGCGGTCAACCCGTGCGGGTTCGCGCTGCTCCCGGCGTACCTGTCGCTGTTGATAGTGGGCGACGACGGGAGGCGCACCGCCGTGGCCCGGGCGCTGGTCCTGAGCGCGGCCATGACCACCGGCTTCCTCGCCGTCTTCGTCGCCTTCGGCCTGGTCCTCGCGCCCGCCGCCGGCCTGATCCAGCGGCACCTGCCCTGGTTCACGATCGGGTTCGGGCTGCTGCTGGCGGCCCTTGGCGGCTGGCTGGTCAGCGGCCGCCAGCTGCCCACGCTGCCCTGGAAACCGGCGACGGCCCCGGCCCTCACGCGCCGCCTGCCGTCCATGGCACTGTTCGGCGCCGCATACGCCCTGGCGTCCCTGAGCTGCACGATCGGGCCGTTTCTGGCCATCGTCGGGTCCAGCATGCGGGCCGGTTCCGCGCTCGCCGGGGTCACGCTCTTCATCGCGTACGCCCTGGGCATGGGTCTGGTCGTGTGCACGGCGGCGCTGGCCGTGGCGCTGGCCCGGGCCTCCCTGCTGCGCCGGCTGCGCGCCGGGTCGCGGATGCTGGGCCGGGCCGGCGGGGTGCTGTTGCTGGGCACCGGCGGCTACGTGGCCTGGTACGGCTGGTACGAGCTGCGCCTCTCCGGCGGCCGGGTGGCGGCCGATCCCGTCGTGCGGGCCGGGACGGCGGTGCAGCATGCCATCGCCGCGGCGCTGACCGGGACCGGGATCGCCGCGGTCGCGGGCGTCTTCGCGCTGCTGCTCGGCGCGGCGTTCTGGCTGCGTCACCGGCGCGCCGAGACGTGAGCGCCGCGCCTACTCAGCGTCCTATAAGGAGGGTCCCCTTGCTGGCGTTCTATGCGGGGACCCTCCTTGCGATTCCGGGCGGGTTGCGCGAGCGGCGGCTCGCACAACCCGCCCAGAACCTTTCGGGAGGAGCGAGTCAGGCTTGGAATTCCACCGCATCCCGGCGGCGGCGCAGCACCAGCATGGTCACCCCGGCCGCTACGAGCCCGAGGCCCAGTAACACGAGCCCGCCGACCGCCGTGCCAGTGATCGGCAACGATCCACCCGATACATTGCCGGCGCCGCCGCCGGAGCCTCCCAACCCACCGCCTCCCGAGCCACCGCCGGACGACTTCGACGGGGTCGGCGAGGACTCTGAACCGCCGCCCGACCGGCATACGTGGGTCACGTTGAACTTGTCGCCCTTGGGGTTGGTCGCGGTCCCAGTGCCGCTGACGATGGTCCACCCGGCGGGTAGCACCACGTACGCCTTGTCGGTCCCGTTGGTCGCGAAGCCGTTCGGGTACGACGTGCCGGGGATGTCGACGGCGACGTCACGGGTGCCGTCGTTGAAGGTGACGTGCAGGCTGACCAGCGTGCCCTGGTTGCCGGGGAGCACGAACACCCAGCCGTCCAAACCGGACTGCCGGCCGCCCGGCACCTGGGCGCAGCTGTTGGTGAAGGCGGCCGCGGTCTTGCCCTGCTGCCCGGAGGTGAGATGGATCGGGCTGGTGGTTGCGGCCGATGCCGGGGTCGCGGTGGCGACACCGAGGAATGCGGCGCCGAGTAAGACGGCGAGCCGGCCGAACCGAGGGTGTCGCATCGAGTGGATCCTCCGGGGTGCACGGGGGTTGCTATACGGGTTGAGCGCGGGTGCGCCCGTCCGTGTCACACCTCCGCCGGAAACCTGGCGGACCGGCTGGATCATGCTGCCCGAACAGCCAACCTCGGACGGAGCTAGGAGCCGACGGCGGGCTCGCGGGGGAGGCCGACGGTCACCGCCGTGCCGCGAGCCGGGTCGGTGTGCGGCGGAGGAACCGGTTGAACGAACGTCCAGCGCTCTGGACTCCCCCTCCGTCACGATCATGGCAGACGGCGCACGCGGTCCCGCAGTGCCAGTATGTGTTGGTGCGCTTCGCTGACCTCGCCGCGACGTCGGCGGCCGTAGCCGACACGGCCGGCCGCCGGGCCAAGATCGACCTGCTCGCCGACTGCCTGCGCCGCCTCGCGGCCGAGGCCGGCTCCGACGCCAGCGCCGCCACCGATCCGGCCACCACCGCGGTCCCCGCCGCCACGCAGCCGGTCACCAGCCAGCTGGCCACCACTCAGCCGGTCACCGCCGCCGAGACGGCGACGGCGACGGAGACGGAGACTCAGCCGGCGCCGGCGCCGGCTGAGAGCACGACGACCACGGCGACCGCCGCCACCCCCACCGACCCGACCAGGACCATCGCGGCCGGCGCGGCCTACCTGGCGGGGGAGGTGCGCCAGCGCCAGACCGGCGTCGGCTATGCCAGCCTACGCGACCTGCCACCGCCGGCGACTGACCCGAGCCTGACCGTCGCCGAGGTCGACGCGACGCTGCAGCGGCTGTCCGAGGTGTCCGGCCCCGGTTCCCAGGCGCTGCGCCGGGAGCTGACCCGGCAGCTGTTCACGGCGGCCACGAGCGACGAGCAGCGGGTACTCGTCGGGCTGCTCACCGGCGAGCTGCGCCAGGGTGCCCAGGCCGGCCTGCTGGTCGACGCCGTGGCGAAGGCCGCCGAGGTCGACGTCTCTACGGTGCGCCGGGCGCTGCTGCTCGCCGGTGACCTCAAGGCGGTCGCGGCCGCCGCATTGACCCGGGGGCCCGCCGCGCTCGCCGAGTTCCGGCTCACCCTCGGTCGCCCGCTCGCGCCCATGCTCGCGCAGAGCGCGGCCTCGCTGGCCGAGGCGCTCGCGGCCACCGGGACGCCGGCGGCGGCCGACGTCAAGCTCGACGGGGTACGCATCCAGGTGCACCGCGACGGCTCCGACGTTGCCGTGTTCAGCCGCAGCCTGGATGACCTGACGGCCCGCCTACCGGGGGTGGTCGAGGCGGTGCGCGCCCTGCCGGCCCGGTCGCTGGTACTCGACGGCGAGGCGATGGGCCTCGACGACCGGGGCCGGCCGCTGCCGTTCCAGGAGACGTCCAGCCGGGCGGCCCGCAAGAAGGAGCCGGCTCAGCTGCGGCCGTACTTCTTCGACCTGCTGCACCTGGACGGGCAGGACCTGCTCGACGCGCCGGCCCGCGACCGGTGGGCCGCGCTCGACCAGGCGCTCCCGCAGGAGCTGCTGGTCACCCGGACGATCATCGACAACGAGGACGAAGCGGGACGCGCCTTCCAGGCGGCGCTCGACGAAGGCCAGGAAGGGCTCGTGATCAAGTCCGCGGACGCACCGTACGACGTGGGCCGCCGGGGCGCCGGCTGGGTCAAGGTGAAGCCCCGGCACACCCTCGACCTGGTGATCCTGGCGGCGGAGTGGGGGCACGGCCGGCGCCGGGGCTGGCTGTCCAACCTCCACCTGGGCGCCCGGGACCCCGAGACGGGCGGGTTCGTCATGCTGGGCAAGACGTTCAAGGGCCTGACCGACGAGATGCTGCGCTGGCAGACCGAGCGGCTGCAACAGCTCGCCGTCGACCGGGGCGACTGGGTCGTGACCGTACGCCCGGAGCTGGTCGTGGAGATCGCCTTCGACGGGGTGCAGACCTCGCCGCGCTACCCGGGCGGGGTGGCGCTGCGCTTCGCGCGGGTGCTGCGCTACCGGGAGGACAAGTCGGCCGCGGAGGCGGACACCATCGACGCGGTGCGCTCAATCCACGGCGGGCGGGTCTGACGGGACCGGCACTTTCTCTTTGACCAGTAGGAACAGCAGGTTCAGCCCGGGCGCCACGAAGAACCCGACGATCGTGGCGATAACCGCCCAGGTGGGTGTGCGGACTTCGAACCGCTGCGGCGGCCGGGTCGCTGGCGCGCGGACCGGAGGGGGGTTCGAGGGCTCCGGTTTCTCCGGAGCGGCGGCCGGCGGCACCGACGGGTACGACAGGGTCGAGTAGACCCCGGACGGGTACGGGTCGGGATTCATAGCCGCACCCTAGCCGGCGACCGTCGCCTCGCGATCGGCCGAAACGGGCGGGTGCGCCTCCCGTCGGGCCAGGTAGCCGTACCCGAAAAGGGTGAGGGCGGCGAACGCCCACCACTGCACCACGTACCCCGCGTTCTGCCAGGAGTTCTCGTGGCCGGGCGGCACCGGCGTCAACGCGCTGTCGGCGGCCGGCGTCTGGGTGTCGAGCATGACGTACCCGCCGTAGACCGGGTACGGCAGGCGGAGCGCCGCGGGGGAGATGCGCCGGACGGTGTGCCGCACCGGGGTGTCCGCGCGGCTCTCCGGGCGGTGCAGGCGACCCACGACCGTCACGGCCCCGCCGGGCACCGGCGCGACCCGCGGCATCACCAGCGCACCGCCCTCGGGCGAGGCCAGCCAGCCGCGGTCGACCAGCACCGCCGAGCCGTCGGGCAGCACGAGCGGCGTGAGCACCTCGTACCCCACCTCGCCCTCCAGGGTGCGGCCCCGGGCGAAGGTCTCGTGGCTCTGGTCGTACCGTCCGGTGGCCTGGACCCGCGTCCACTCGGTGGCCGCCGACGGCGGCTGCCTGCCCAGCGAGGCCAGCGGCACGGCCGGCCCGGTGGCGCTGGAATCGATGCGCGCGTTGATCGCCGCCCGCTCCCGGTAGCGGTGCAGTTGCCAGTCACCGAGGCCCACCATGATCGCGGCGAGGAGCAGCGCCAGCGCCGCGAGGCCGAGCCAGCGCGGGGTCAGGAGGAACCGGTACACACCCAGAACGCTACCGGCTCGTATCCCGGCTCCCGCTGGCGCGGACCCGGTATCGTCCGGGTCGGCCGTTCCCGCACCCCTTACACGGGAGGAGTCCCGATGAATGCCGTGCCCCGCGTTGTCATCAGCGCGCCCTCGTCCGGGCACGGCAAGACGGCCGTCTCCGTCGGGCTGCTGGCCGCGTACGCGGGTCGGGCGCTGCGGCCGGGCGGCTTCAAGATCGGGCCGGACCACGTCGATGCGGCCTATATCGGGCTCGCCGCCGGCCGCCCGGCCCGCAACCTCGACCCGCGGCTGGTCGGCGCGAAGCGGATCGGCCCGCTGTTCGTGCACGGCGCGGGCGACGCCGACATCGCTGTCGTCGAGGGCACGATGGGTCTCTACGACGGCATGACCGGGAGCACCGACTCGGAGTCCACCGCCCAGGTCGCGGCGATGCTGCGGGCGCCGGTGGTGCTGGTCGTCGACGCGGCCGTGATGGGCCAGTCGGTGGCCGCGGTGGTGCACGGCTTCCGCACCTACGACGAGATGACCTGGCTCGGCGGGGTGATCCTCAACCGGGTCGCCTCCGAGCGCCACGAGCGCCTGCTGCGCGAGGCGCTCAGCGACATCGGTGTGCCGGTGCTCGGCGCGGTGGGGCGGGCCGAGATGGCCGCCGCCCTCGCGCAGCTACCGGCCCGCCAGCACGGTGTGGTGCCGGCCGTGCAGCGGGGCCTCGACGCGACCCGGGCGGTGCGCCGTCTGGGCGAGGTCGTGGCCGCCGGCGTGGACCTCGAGCGGCTGTTGGTGCTGGCCCGTTCCGCGCCGCCGCTGGCGACGGACGCCTGGTCGGCGGCCGAGGCCGTGGTCGGCGACGTGCCGACCGGTGACATTCTCGCGGCGCCCGTCGAGGGCGGCCGCCGGCCGCGGGTCGCCGTCGCCGGTGGTCCCGCTTCCAGGTACGGGTACGCCGAAAGCGCGGAGCTACTGGCTGCGGCCGGGGCCGACGTGGTCACCGTCGACCCGCTGCGCGACGAGGCGCTGCCGGAGGGCACCGACGCGCTGGTGATCGGCGCCGGGTTGCCCGAGTCGTACGCCGAGGATCTGTCTGGCAACGCGCTGTTGCGGGCCGCCGTCGCCGCGCACGCCGCCGCCGGCCGGCCGGTCGTCGCCGAGGGCACCGGACTGGTGTGGCTGTGCCGGGAGCTCGACGGGCGCCCGATGTGCGGAATCCTCGACGCAGCCGCCCGGACCACCGACCTGACAGTCACCGGATACCGGGAGGCGATCGCCCGCACCACGCTGCTCGTCCCGGCAGGCACCAGGGTGACCGGGCACAAGCTGCACCGCACGCTGGTCACCCCGCGCGCCGGCGAGGACCCGGCGTGGCACTGGCCGGGCGGGCAGCCGGAGGGGTTCGTCCGGCAGCGGGTGCACGCCTCGTACCTGGGTCTGCACTGGGCCGGAGCGCCCGAGATCGCGGTGCGCCTGGTCGCGGCGGCGCGCAGCGGAGCCGGGTCGACGGCGGTGGAGGCCGCATGACTCCCCACGTCACGGGTAGCAGCGCCGACCGCATCTTCAGCAACGAGGAGGCCTGATTACCGTGACGTCGAGCTGGCCGGTGGCGCTCCGGCGCTTTCCGTCGTTGACTGTGTCCACGCCCCGGCTGCACGTGCGCCCGCTCGTCGCCGACGACGCCAAGCACGTCGACGAGGTCTTCGGCGACCGCCAGACCAGGCGCTGGCTTCCGTTTCCGCAGGAGTACGGCCTGATCGACGGTCGGGCCTGGTGCACCGAGCTGGCCGAGGAGCGCCGCGACAGCGGTGGCGGCGACCACTACGGCGCGGTGCGGCGCGAGGACGGCCGGCTGGTCGGCTGCCTGTGGACCCGGCGCACCGACTGGACCGCCCGCTCGACCGAGATCTGGTACGCGGTGGCCGCCCACACCCGCGGCTTCGGGGTCGCGGCGGAGGCGGTCGACGCGCTGGCCATCGCGCTGCTCCTGGAGCACGGCTTCCAGCGCGTCGAGGTACGCGTCGCGCCCGGCAACGTGGCCTCGCGCCGCGTGGTGGAGAAGGCCGGCTTCACGTACGAAGGGTTGCTGCGCAACGCCGGCCACGTCCACAGTGGACGGGTCGACCTGGAGATCTGGTCCCTGGTCGCGGCCGACCTGCGCCGCGCGCAGAAGGGCTAGCCGCGCGCACGGTGCATACCACCGGTCGGCGATGAAGCTGGCCGGTGATCCGGCGGGTGGGCTCAGTCACATCCATAACGCACGACAGAACCCTTATGTCCTTTATCGGAATCGCGTTACTCACCCTCTGTCGACGCGCGGACCGGCGGCGGGGAAAGATGCTCGGCATGCTCAGCCGCCGCCCGACCGCGATCGACCTGCGTTTCCACGGGGACGCCGAGGTCGCCGCCGGTCTGGTCGACCTCGCCGTGAACACGCGGCGCGACCCGATGCCGGCCTGGCTGTCGGAGCCGGTCCGCGCGGCTCTCGACGACCTGGCCAGCTATCCCGACCCGGCACCGGCCCGGTCGGCAGTCGCCGCGCGGCACGGTCGCGACCCCGCCGAGGTACTGCTGACCGCCGGCGCGGCCCAGGCGTTCAGCCTGCTCGCGCAGGCGCTGCGGCCGGCCCGCGCGGTGGTGGTGCACCCGCAGTTCACCGAGCCGGAGGCGGCGTTGCGGGCCGCGGGGCACCCCGTCGACCGGGTGCTCCTCGACGGCGCCTTCACGCTCGACCCCGCACTCGTGCCGGCCGACGCCGACCTGGTGATCGTCGGCAACCCGACGAACCCGACGTCGGTGCTGCACCCGGCCTCGTCGGTGGCTGCGCTGGCCCGGCCGGGCCGGGTACTCGTCGTCGACGAGGCCTTCGCCGACACCGTGCCGGGCGAGCCGGAGTCGCTCGCCGGCCGCGCCGACCTGCCCGGCCTCGTGGTGATCCGCAGCTTCACCAAGACGTGGGGCCTGGCCGGCCTGCGGGTCGGGTACCTGCTGGCCGCCGCCGACCTGGTTGCACAGTGCGTCGAGGTGGCGCCGCTGTGGCCGGTCTCCACCCCGGCCCTGGCCGCCGCCCGGGCCTGCGCGTCACCGGTCGCGGTCGCTGCCGAGCGGGCCATCGCGCACCGGCTGGCATCGGAGCGGGCACACCTGTTGCGCGGCCTCGCCCGGTTCCCGGACATCCGGGTCGCCGGCACCCCGGCCAGCTCGTTCGTCCTGATCGAGGTGCCGGACGGGCCCGATCTGCGGGCCCGGCTGCGGGCGCACGGATTCGCCGTGCGCCGCGGGGACAGCTTCCCCGGGCTGGGCCCCCACTGGCTACGCGTGGCCGTGCGCGACACTGCCACCACGGACGCATTCATCGGTGCACTGGAAAGGGTTCTTCATGACTGATCTGCTGGAGTCGGTGCTCGCCGCGATCCGGCCGGCCGACCCGGCGGCCACCGAGGCCGCCCGCGAGCTTCAGTCCCGGCTCACGAAGCCGGCCGGCTCGCTGGGCGCGCTGGAGGAGCTGTCGATACGCCTGGCCGGCCTCGCCGGCACCTGCCCACCTCCGCTGCCCGCGCCGGCCGCCGTCGCGGTGTTCGCCGGCGACCACGGCGTGCACGCGCAGGGCGTCACGCCGTGGCCGCAGGAGGTCACCGCCCAGATGGTCGCGAACTTCGTCGCCGGGGGCGCGGTGGTCAACGCGTTCGCCCGCCAGGTCGGCGCGACCGTGACCGTGGTCGACGTGGGCGTCGCCGCCGACCTCGACCCGGCCCCCGGCCTGCTCATCGGCAAGATCCGCCCGGGTACGCGGGACCTGAGCGTCGAGCCGGCGCTGACCCGCGACGAGGCCGTCCGCGCGCTCGGCGTCGGCATCGAGGTCGCCGACCGGTTGATCGCCGACGGCGCCCGGGTGCTGCTTACCGGCGACATGGGCATCGCCAACACCACCCCGTCGGCGGCGCTGATCGCCGCGTTCACCGGCGCTGGCGCGGATGCCGTGACCGGCCGGGGGACCGGAGTCGACGACGAGACCCTCGCCCGCAAGGTTCTTGTTGTCCGCAGCGCCGTCGACCGGCTCACGGCCGACGACCCGATCGGCGTGCTCGCCGCGGTCGGCGGGCTGGAGCACGCCGCCATCGCCGGGTACATCCTGGCCGCCGCGGCCCGTCGCGTACCCGTGATCCTGGACGGGGTGATCGCGGTGTCGGCGGCCCTCGTGGCCGCGGCGCTCGCACCCGACGCGGTGATCGCCATGATCGCCGGGCACCGGTCCGCCGAGCCGGGGGCCACCGTGGCCCTCGACCACCTGGGGCTCGAGCCGCTGGTCGACCTCGGCCTGCGGCTGGGCGAGGGGACCGGCGCGCTGCTCGCGCTGCCCATCGTCGGCGGTGCCGTGCGGGTCCTGCACGATGTCGCGACGTTCGACTCCGCGGGGGTTTCCGAGAAGTGACCGAGCTCTACCCGATCGGGCTGCGGCTGGACGGGTTGCGGGTACTCGTCGTGGGCGGCGGCACCGTGGCCACCCGGCGGGTGCCGGCGCTGCTCGCCGCGGGCGCTCGCGTCGTGCTGGTGTCGCCGGAGCTCACCCCGGCGCTGCACGACCTGGCCGACGCCGGGCGGGTCGAGTGGCTGGCGCGGCGGTTCGAGCCGGCGGACGTGGAGGGGGCGTGGCTGGTCCAGGTCGCCGTCGACGACCCCGACGCGGCGGCTCTCGCGAGTGACGCCGCGCGGGCACAGCGGATCTTCTGCGTACGCGCCGACGACCGGTACGCCGCCACCGCCTGGACGCCGGCGGTGACCCGCCACGGCCCGGTGACCGTGGCCGTGCTCGGTGGCGGCGACCCCCGCCGCGCCATGGCCGTCCGGGACGCGGTGCGCGACCGGTTGGGTGACGGGACGCTGGACCCGGTGGCGCACCAGCCCGCAGGCGTCGCGCTGGTCGGGTCCGGGCCGGGTGACCCGGAGCTGATCACGGTCCGGGGCCGCCGGCTGCTCGCCGCGGCCGACGTCGTGGTCGCCGACCGGCTCGTACCCGGGCTGCTGCTCGACGAGTTGCGGCCCGAGGTGGAACTGGTCGACGCCTCGAAGATCCCTTACGGCCCGTCGCGTACCCAGGAGGAGATCAACCGGATCCTCGTCGAGCGCGCCAAAGAGGGAAAGTTCGTGGTGCGGCTCAAGGGCGGTGACCCGTACCTGTTCGGCCGCGGCGGCGAGGAGCTGATCGCGTGCGCCGAAGCCGGCATTCCGGTCACCGTCGTCCCCGGTGTGACCAGCGCGCTCGCCGCGCCCGCCGCGGCCGGCATCCCGGTCACCCACCGGGGCGTGGCGCACGAACTCGTCGTGGTCTCCGGGCACCTGCCGCCTTCGCACCCGGAGTCGCTGGTGGACTGGCCGGCGCTCGCCCGCCTCCGGGGGACGCTCTGCGTCCTGATGGGACTCAAGAACCTGCCGGCCATCGCGGGGGCGCTGCTCGCACACGGCAAGCCGGGTGCGACTCCCGCGGCCGTCGTCCAGGAGGGTACGACCACGGCCCAGCGCGTGGTCCGGGGAACACTCGCCACGATCGCCGACGACGCGGCCGCGGCCGGCATCCAACGTCCTCCCGCACCCCCTGCCATAACCTTTTCGGGTCCACCCCGGCCCCCCTTGTTTCGACAGTGGCCTAGACAACGCGATTTGCGGGGTCCAGATGGGACCGGATCGACCAACGTCTACGCGGACAACGAGCGCGTCGGCGATATGTCCGCTTTGCGCGGCGATCTTGACGCTGACTTTCGGGTCTCCGAGGCCGGCCGAATGGACATAACGGGCATCGCCGGGGACACGACCGGGTGCCATCCCGGAGCGATCTTGGGCGCCCGGTGACCGGACGCCCAAGATCGAAGAACGGCTCAGCGGTAGTCGAGCAGCAGCGCGCACCGGATGAGGCCGAGGTGACTGTATGCCTGCGGATGGTTGCCCAGGCCCCGCTCGGCCTCCGGGTCGTACTGCTCGGGCAGCAGGCCGGTCGGGCCGGCACAGTCGATCATCTGCTGGAACAGCTCCTCGGCCTCGGTGCGCCGGCCGGTGCGCAGGTAGGCCTCGATCAGCCAGGCCGTGCACACGTGGAAGCCGCCCTCACGGCCGGGCAGGCCGTCATCCCACAGGTACCGGTAGACGGTCGCCCCGCTGCGCAGCTCCGCCTCGATCGCGAGAACCGTGGACAGGAACCGCGGGTCGTCGTCGGCGAGCAGGCCGGACAGGCCGATCCACAGCGACGAGGCGTCAAGGTCGCGATCGCCATAGGACACCGTGTAGGCGCCCACGTCGTCGTGCCAGCCGTGCGTGAGCACGTTGTCGGCGATGGTGGCCCGCAGCTCGAGCCACTCCGGCCGGGTTTCCATGCCGTGCCGCTGGCAGACCTGGATCGCCCGGTCCACGGTCAGCCAGCACATCACCTTCGAGTACACGTGGTGGCGGGGTGGCAGGCGGGCCTCCCACAGGCCGTGGTCGGGCTCGTGCCAGCGCCGCTCCACCGCCTCGACCATCGCCTCCAGGATCGCCACGTCCGAGGGGGTGAGCCCGCGGTGCTCGGCGACGGCGGAGATCAGGTCGGCCACCGGCCCGAACACGTCGAGCTGGACCTGCCGGTTGGCCGCGTTGCCGACGCGTACCGGCCGGGAGCCGGCGTAGCCGGGCAGCGTGTCGATGACCGCCTCGGCGCCCAGCTCGTTGCCGTCCACCGCGTAGAGCGGGTGCAGCCGCTCCGGGTGCCCGCCGGTGTTGTCGATCACCCGCATGGTCCAGGCGAGCAGTCGGTCGGCCTCCTCGACCGAGCCGAGATCCACCAGTACCCGGGCGGTCATCGCGGCGTCGCGCAGCCAGCAGTACCGGTAGTCCCAGTTGCGGACCCCGCCCAGCTCCTCGGGCAGCGACGAGGTGGCCGCCGCGAGGATCGCGCCGGTCGGCTCGTGGCAGAGCCCGCGCAGTGTGAGGGCGCTGCGGGCGACGACGTCGCGGGCCACCGCCGGCAGCTGCAGCGAGGCGGTCCACTCCTGGGACCGCTGCTCGCTGACCGCCTGGCGCTTGCCGGCGGTGAGCGGGTGCGCGTCCAGGTTGGAGGTGCCCAGCCGCAGTTCGAGGACGGCCTGGCCGCCCATGGCCGACAGGTTGATCGTGGCCCGGGCGATCTCGTTGGCGCCGTCGTCGACGATGTCCCAGTCGACGCCGGGGGAGTGCAGGGCGATCGGCTCGCTGGAGCCGAGCACCAGCAGGCCGTCGCCGAGTGGCTGCAACCGGATCGGCAGCTGGCCGAACTCCGGCCGTGGCGCGAATTCGATCTTCGCACGGGCGGTGCCGGTGAGGACCCGGACCAGAGCGGTGCCCTGGTTGTCGGACAGGTCGAACCCGCCGTTGGTCACCGGGTGGGTGTCGAGCCAGTCGGTGATGGTCAGGCCGGACCAGCGGGTCTCCACGGTCATGGTGCCGGGCAGGTACCGCTGGCCGAGCGGCAGCCCGCCGCGCTCCAGGGTCACCGTGAAGTGCCCGGCGGTCGGCCCGCCGAGCAGGTCGGCGAACAGCGCGGAGGAGTCCGGCCGCGGGTGGCACAGCCAGCTGATCCGGGCGTCCGGGGTGACCAGCGCGACCGTGCGCCCGTTGGCCAGCATCGAATGCCGCTCGATCGGCATCACCCGCTCGCCGAACAGCCACTGCCGGCGGTGGTGCAGGAGCAGGCCGAGCAGGCGTACGGCGTCGACGGGCCCGGAGACCCGGTGGTGCGCCAAGGTCTCGCCCCCGCCGACCTTGACCCCCAGGTCGGGGCCGTGCAGCTGGGCGAACGCGTTCTCGTCGGTCACGTCGTCGCCGAGGAAGACCACCGCGCTGGCCGACATCTGGGTGCGCAGCGCGTCCACCGCCAGGCCCTTGTGGGTGGTGATCACGGACAGCTCCATGACCTCCTTGCCCTGGGTCACGTTGATCCCCGGCCAGGTCGCCGGGCCGGTGCGGATCGCCTCGTGCAGCAGCCGCGATACGTCCGGCGCCGCGCCGCGGGTGTGCACGGCCACGCTGGCCGGCTTGACCTCCAGGCGGACCCCGGGGCGGCGGCGCGCCAGCGCGGACAGTGTCTCGACCAGCTCGGTGCGCAGTACTTGCAGCTCGGGGGCTAGCGCGTCGACGAACCCGACGTCGAACTCCGAGCCGTGGCTGCCGACCAGGTGCACCTCGCTGGGCAGCCGGGACAGCGCCGCCAGGTCACGCAGCGCCCGGCCGGAGATCACCGCAACGGTGGTCTGCGGCAGGCTGGCCAGGGCCCGCAGTGCCGCCACCGCCTCCGGCAGCGGCACGGCCCTGGTCGGGTCCTCGACGATCGGGGCGAGGGTGCCGTCGTAGTCGCACGCGACCAGCAGGACGGGCACCCGGGCGACCCGGGCGACCGCCGAGCGCAGCTCGGCGTCCAGAGGCTCGGAGGCCGTTAACTCGGAGACGGTGGTGTCGCCGTCCGTGGAATTGGTCATGTCATCGTGTCCAGTGCGCCGAGTGAGGTCAGGAACGAATGAGCCCACGCACGTACGTCGTGGGTTCGCAGGTGTCGCCGCATCGCCCGCATCCGCCTGTTGGCCTCAATCGGGTCGACGTTTATCGCGCGTACCAGCGCGTCCTTGAGCCCGTCGAGGTCGTGCGGGTTGACCAGAAACGCCTGGCGCAGCTCGGCGGACGCGCCGGCGAACTCGGAGAGTACCAACGCGCCACCAAGATCGGCGCGCGCCGCCACGTACTCCTTGGCCACCAGGTTCATCCCATCGCGCAGGGGCGTCACCATCATCACGTCGGCCGCACAGTACAGCGCGGCCAGCTCGCTGCGACTGTACGACTGGTGCAGGTAGTGCACGGCCGGCACGCCGACACGCCCGTAGTCCCCGTTGATCCTGCCTACCTCGCGCTCGACTTTGACCCGAAGCGCCTGGTAATGCTCCACCCGTTCCCGGCTCGGCGTGGCCACCTGGACCATCATCGCGTCCGGAACGTGGATCTTGCCATCGGCCAGCAGCTCGTGGAACGCCTTCAGCCGCTGTTCGATGCCCTTGGTGTAGTCGAGTCGGTCCACACCTAGAAGTACGGTTTTCGGGTCGCCAAGTTCATGCCGGATCTCCGCAGCCCGTTTCCGCACGTGCGGAGTCGCCACCAGCGCGTCGATCTCGGCGACGTCGATCGAGATCGGAAACGCCGCCGCCGTCACCATCCGGCCGTCCACGTCGACGACCTCGCCGCGCGGCCGCATGCCGAGCAGGTGCCGGGTCAGCCGCAGGAAGTTCTGCGCGGCGAGCGGTTGCTGGAAACCCACCAGGTCGGCGCCGAGCAGCCCGCGCAGCACCTCGATGCGCCGCGGGAGCTGGGCGAACAGCTCCACCGGCGGAAACGGGATGTGCAGGAAGAAGCCGATGCGCAGATCCGGCCGCCGGGCGCGCAGCATCGCCGGGACGAGCTGGAGCTGGTAGTCCTGGATCCACACCACGCCGCCCTCGGCGGCCTCCTCGGCGGCGGCGTCGGCGAACCGCTCGTTGACCCGCCGGTACGCCTCCCACCAGCGCCGCCGGTACATCGGTGTCTCGACCGCGTCGTGGTAGAGCGGCCACAGGCTGGAGTTGCAGAATCCCTCGTAGTAGCGCTCGATCTCCTCGGCCGACAGCGGGACCGCCCGCAGTCGCATGTCCTCCATCTCGAACGGTTCGATCGGCGGCTCGGCCGGCGCGGAGGCCGCGCCGGTCCAGCCGATCCACGTCCCGCGCCGGGCGGCGAGCACCGGCTGCAGCGCCGTGACCAGGCCACCCGGGCTGCGCCGCCACTGGCGCCCCTGTGGTGTGTTCACCTGATCCACCGGCAACCGGTTGGCCACCACGACGAAAGAGCTTCGGCGCACCGTCGATCCCCTCCCCGCGGACGAGCCCACCTCGTCCAATCAGCCTACTGAACAGGAGATCATCGACCGAGCGGCCGTCCCGCCCGTTGGCAGCGGCTGGCGCCCGGATGCGAAGCTGCGGGGATAGCCCTTCGTGTTCTGGAGAAAGCCGATCCATGATCGACCCTGTCGGTTCGCACCCTCGCGGCGGCGGCGGAAGACTCTTCGCCTTCCTGCTAGCGGTCGTTTTCCTCGCCGTGCTCGGCTCCTCGGTGGGCTACCTGGTCGGCCGGCAGGTAAACCAGCACCGGCTCGCCGGCGGGCCGTCCGAGGGTCCGGGTGAGACTCCGGACACATCAACGACGGGACCCACGGTCAACGGCACCGCATGCCCCAAGATCAGCGAGCGGGACGCCGTCAAGGCGGGCTCGCCCGGCGGCCTCGCCCAGGTCCGCTACATCGAAACCGCGCGCTCGCAGGCGTGGATCTGTCGGGACTCGGCCGGCAAGTACTGGTACCAGGGCCACAACAAGGCCGGCCCGATGGACAGCGACCAGTACGGCATCCTCATCGGCGACGTCCAGGACAACGGCGACGGCGCCTGGGCGGCGGTGCACGACGACGAGAACGGGCACACCAGATACCTGGTCTACCACGACAAGCTGGTGATCGAGATCAACGGCAAGAAGCGCGAGCCCGAGGTGGCGATCCACACCGAAGCCGGGTGAGGGGTGATTTGGGCGGCGGCGGCCGGCCTGGAAAGATTGATGTGACCGCGGCGCCGTCCGCGGTAAATCACGAACTTCGGAGGTAGGGCGCACCGTGGCCCAGTTCATCTACGTGCTCGAAAAGGCGCGCAAGGCGCACGGCGACAAGGTCGTGCTCGACAACGTGACGCTCAACTTCCTACCGGGCGCGAAGATCGGCGTGGTCGGCCCCAACGGGTCCGGCAAGTCCAGCCTGCTGAGGATCATGGCCGGTGAGGACACGCCGAGCAACGGCGAGGCACGCCTGATGCCCGGCTACACCGTCGGCCTGCTGGCGCAGGAGCCCAAGCTCGACGACTCGAAGACGGTGCTGGAAAACATCGAGCTCGCGGTCGCCGACACCAAGGCCAGGCTCAGCCGGTTCAACCAGATCGCCGAGCAGATGGCCACCGACTACAGCGACGAGCTGATGGACGAGATGGGCCGGTTGCAGGAGGAGCTCGACCACGCCGACGCCTGGGACATCGACTCCAAGCTCGAGTTGGCCATGGACGCGCTGCGCTGCCCCCCGGCGGAGGCGCCGGTCAACGTCCTCTCCGGTGGTGAGCGCCGCCGGGTCGCGCTGTGCAAGCTGCTGCTGGAGCAGCCCGACCTGCTGCTGCTCGACGAGCCCACCAACCACCTCGACGCGGAGAGCGTGCTCTGGCTGGAGCAGCACCTCGCCAAGTACCCGGGCACGATCCTGGCCGTCACCCACGACCGCTACTTCCTCGACCACGTGGCGGAGTGGATCGCCGAGGTCGACCGCGGCCGGGTGCACGGCTACCAGGGCAACTACTCCACCTACCTGGAGAAGAAGGCGGCTCGCCTCGGGGTCGAGGGGCGAAAAGACGCCAAGATGAAGAAGCGCCTGGAAGACGAGCTGCAGTGGGTGCGCTCCAACGCCAAGGCGCGCCAGACCAAGTCCCGGGCCCGTCTCGACCGCTACGAGGAGATGGCCAGCGAGGCCGAGAAGACCCGCAAGCTGGACTTCGAAGAGATCCAGATCCCGCCGGGTCCACGCCTGGGCAACCTGGTGGTCGAGGCCAACAAGCTGACCAAGGGCTTCGGCGACCGGACCCTGATCCAGGACCTGTCGTTCTCGCTGCCGCGCAACGGCATCGTCGGCATCATCGGCCCCAACGGGGTGGGCAAGACGACGCTGTTCAAGACGCTGGTCGGTCTCGAGGAGCCGACCGACGGCGAGGTACGCGTCGGCGAGACCGTGCAGGTCTCCTACGTGGATCAGAACCGGGCCGGCCTGGACCCGACGAAGACGGTGTGGGAGGTCGTCTCCGACGGCCTGGACCACCTGATGGTCGGCAAGGTCGAGATGCCCTCGCGGGCCTACGTGGCGGCGTTCGGCTTCAAGGGCCCCGACCAGCAGAAGCCGACGGGGGTGCTGTCCGGTGGCGAGCGCAACCGGCTCAACCTGGCGCTCACCCTGAAGATCGGCGGCAACCTGCTGCTGCTCGACGAGCCGACCAACGACCTCGACGTGGAGACCCTGTCCTCCCTGGAGAACGCGCTGCTGGACTTCCCCGGCTGCGCCGTGGTCATCTCCCACGACCGGATGTTCCTCGACCGGGTGGCCACCCACATCCTCGCCTGGGAGGGCGACGACGTGGACCCGGCCCGGTGGTTCTGGTACGAGGGCAACTTCGACGCATACGAGAAGAACAAGATCGACCGGCTCGGCGCGGAGGCGGCCCGCCCGCACCGCGTGACCTACCGCAAGCTCACCCGTGACTGAACACCTGGCCCAGGTCCGCTGGTCGGACCCGGATCAGCTCGGCCACGTCAACCACGCGCGATACCTGACGTACTTCGAGGACGCCCGGATGATGCTCCTGGCCGGTTCGCCGGCCGGCATGCCCGGGTCCGTCGCGGACCGGGGCTGCATCGCCGCGCGGGTCGCCGTGGACTACGCCGCCCCGGTCGAGTTCCGGCCGGGGCTGGCGTTGCGGGTCACGACCCGGGTGGCGGCGATCGGCACCTCGTCGTGGACGCTCGACCAGCGGATATACGACGGGGACGCCGAGGTGGGGCGCTGCGAGTGCGTGTTGGTGGCCTACGACTACGGGCAGGGCAAGCCGCGCCCGCTCGACGACGACGAGCGGGCGTACTGGCAGGAACACAGCCAGTGACCGCGCCGGAAGCAGATTACCAGTTCGCTCGCTACGAAACTGCTGTCGTACGTGGAGCAGTTTTAGACGCTGCTGTCGTGGGTGGAGCAGTTTCGTAGCACCGAGGGATGTGGACATGCTCGCGGGCGGGACGAGGCGGGACGAGGCGGGACGAGGCGGGACGAGGCGGACGAGGCGGACGAGCGGGGGAGGGCGGAGAAGCAGGTGGCGCGGTTCAGCTACCAGTGCGCGCTGCGCTGGTCGGACATGGACGTCTACGGGCACGTCAACAACGCCCGCTTCCTCACGCTCTACGAGGAGGCCCGGGTGGCCATGCTGTTCACCGGCGCGCGGGAGGCCGGGCTCACCTCGCTGGAGCAGGGCGTCGTGATCTCCCGGCACGAAATCGACTATTTACGCCCCATTGACTACGGCGCCACGGTGCGCATCGACATGTGGCTTGACGAGATCAGGCCCAGCCGGTTCGTGGTCGGCTACGAGATGTTCGATGGTGACGTGGTGGCGAGTCGGGCACGGTCGGTGTGCGTACCGTTTGATCTTTCCGGTGGCCGTCCGCGGCGGCTGACGGACGGCGAGCGGGAGTTTCTGCGGCCGTGGTTGGCATGACCGGCCCGGCGACCGTGGACCCCGCGAGCGTCGCGGACGCGGGGGCCTTCCTGGCGCGGCTGCTGCGGCTGGATCCGGTGGCGTTGGTCCGGCTGCGGCCGGTCGGCGACGGCGCTGTCGCGCTGTGGGGGCGCCTGCCGTTCGGCGTGCTGGTCACCCGCCGGGTCCGTGCGGGGCTGAGCCAGGACACCACGGTACGCGCGACGGAGCTTCTCGCGGTTCTCTCGGCGGGGGCCGGCCCGCTGCCCGGGCGGCACGACGCCGATTGGCGATGGCCGACTCCGCCGGAGCCGGGACGGGTCGTGGAGCGGCTGCCCGCCGCCGAGCTGCACCGGGTGGGCGCGGCCGCGGCGCACACCCTGCGCGCCGCGGTGACCGGCGGCGTGCAGGGGCGCGCGGTGGGGGAGCGGGTGCTGCGCGACGCCCTGCTCGACCACGTCCCCATCGTCGTGACCACGGACGACGGCGCCCGGGTGGAGGTGTCGCAGCGGCTCGTGCAGGCTGTGATAAGAATGGGGTTCCTTGAGGCGGAAACTACAGCGGGTATCGGAGAGGTGCGGGTCGCCGGTGGCTGGGTGGGTCTCTCCGGGGCGTTCGGCGGGGCATGGCACCGGGCCTCGACGTCGCTCGATCTGCGTCCCCTGCGTTAGCGCCATGTTACGAGCCCGTAACAAATAATCGCCTTCGCTCGCCCGTTGTATTAGCGCAGCGAAAACAGTGCGTAACGGCTCGTTACGTCCTATGGGTCCGAACGGACGATATCGGCGTCAACCGATCATCCGGACCGCTGCAGTTCGGGGCTGCCAGAACTGGACCGAACGGGTACCGTCGTGGCTCGAGTCCACCGCTGTTAGCAGTGTTGACAAAGTGGCGGTTGGGCTTACAGGGGAGCGAGGCGCACGGGGAGCAGGGAGCACGGAATTTATGCCGTGGAGGCCGAAGCGTGCCGGGCAGACCGACACGCGGACAGGGGAGTCGGCCGCGGCCGAGGTCGCGACCGTGGGTAGCACAACCAGGGTGGACCGCGCCGCAACCGTGTCGACGGTGACGCTGGCACGCATCACCGAGGCACTCGACAAGCTCGACATCCGTTACCTGACTGACGGTGGCGGGACGCTGCTCGCACTGTGGGAGCGGCACGCGGTGCTGTTCGCGTTGGAAGGACCGGACGACGAGATCCTGGTCATCCGGGCCCGGCCACACTCGACGGTGCCGCCGGACTGGGCGGACCGGTCCTATCGAGTGGTCAACGAATGGAATCACAGCCGGCGGTTCTGCAAGGCGTATGTCGGCGACCCCACGGATCGGGGTCAGCTGCCGATCTACGCCGAAATGCAGGTGCCGCTCGGCTCAGGGGCGCACGACGCTCTCCTCGTGGAGCTCGTCGACTGCGCGGCTGCGGTCGCGCTCGGCTTCGTCGACTGGCTGCATGACGAGGGTGCACTGCTGTAACGCACCTTTTTTGCGATCTTGGACACTTGACGGGCCTCCAGGCCCATCAAGTGTCCAAGATCGTCGCGTTACGCGGGCGTGGTGGGCGAGTCCAGCCACTTGTCGACCACCGGCTTGAGGTCGCGACCGGCGTAGCCGTTCAGCCAGGCGACGAACGACGCCCGGTCCTGGTTGGAGTGGCGGTGCTGCTGCGGCCACTCCCGTAGCAGCGCGGCGAACCGGTCGTCGCCGATCTCGCGCCGGACCTCGTCGAGCATCAGCGCCGGACCGACGTAGACGTTGCGGGCCGCGAAGTACTTCGGGTCGAACCGCCCCGGCGGCCCGGCCCGGGCCCGCCACTGGGCGTCGTCGGAGCGCCACTGGCGCAGAGCCGCGTCCCGGCTCGCGCCCATCCGGTCCACCGAGAAGAGCATCTGCAGGTAAGTCGCGAAGCCCTCGTTGAGCCACAGGTCCTGCCACGTGCGCGGGGTGACCGAGTCGCCGAACCACTGGTGCGTCAGTTCGTGGGCCAGCACCGGGACCGCCTGGGGGCCGATCCCGGGCCCGAGCGTGACCATGGTCTGGGTCTCCATACCCGAGTCGCTCGGCACGATCACCACGCCCGCGCTGCCGAACGGGTATGGCCCCAACCGCGCTTCCAGCCAGGCGAGCACCTCCGGCGTCCGGCGCACGGTCGACTCCGTCGCGGCGCGGTCGCGCGGCCGGATCCAGTAGGTGACCGGGATGCCGCGCGGGCCCGTGGCGTCGATGCGGTCGAAGCGGTCCACCGCGAACGCCACCAGGTAGGTGGCGACCGGCTCGGCCTGCCGGTAGCGGTAGGTCCGGCTGGCGCCGGCGTCCGTGGTCGCGGTCAGGCGGCCGCTGGACACACCCGCCCAGCCGCTCGGCACCGTGAGGTCGACGTCGACGAGCGCCTTGTCCGAGGGCTGGTCGCTGCACGGAAACCAGGTGTACGCCCCGTACGGCTCCGACATCGCCCAGACCCCGCCGTCGGGCATGACCTGCGCACCAATGCCCGCCACATCAGGACGGGACCCGGGAAACGGGGCCTGCTGCGGAGTGCCGCGGTAACGGATTCGGACCGAGAATCGCTCTCCGGTATTGATGGACCGCCCCAGCGCCACGACGAGTTTGTCCCCGTCCCGGCGGCTCGATGCGCCGGCGCCATCGACGCGCACCTCGTCCACCGCGTACCCGGCGGCGAGATCCAGCCGGGCCTCACCGGTCGACCGCGCCGCCCGCACGGTCAGCTCGGCAGTTCCGACGAGCGTGCGGCGCTCTGGTGACCATGCCAGCTCCAGCCGGTACGCTCCAACATCTATGTTCGGGTCGCCACGCTCCGGATACACGGCATCGGCGGTTGGTTGGGACCAACCGTCCAGCGTCGGTGCGCCCGCCGGTGCTGCCGCGGTCCGGGCCGGCCTGGGGGACGCGTGCGGACGGGACTTCTCCGCCCCCGCCGTGCAGCCCGCCGCCACCGTGAGCGACAGCACGACGGCGAGAGCCCGGCCCGACCATCGCCTCATGGCCCCGACGGTAACCGAGCCATTCACCTTCAGGGCATGCGCGGCCGGCCGATGAGGACGGGCGAGATGAGTGCGCAGGAGGAACTCCGGCAGCCCCACGCGCAGCGCACGGCGGCGCGCGTGGGAGGAGCCCTGTTGCTGACGGGTGGCTCGATGGCCATCATCCTCACTGCCATCGGTCCCGGTTTCGTCAACGGCCGGATAAAGATCACGCTCTGCACGGCGGGCGTGGCCGTCGTGATCGGGCTGGTCTGTTTCGCGCACCCGGCGGTGATACCGCGCTGGGTGCTGCCCTTCATCGGTCCGCTGGGCACCGGGCTGATCGCGTTGTCGTCCATCCTGACCCGCACCGCCACCGACGGCAGCGAAACGCTCTACCTGTGGACGGTGCTCTACAGCGCCTACTTCCTGGCCTGGCGGTACGCGTTGATCAACGTCCTGATCGTCGCTGCCCTGTACCCGCCGATCGCGATCTCGGTGCTCGGCAAGCCGGGCATCACCCCGTCGGTATACGTCGTCGGCACGTCGGTGGTCACCCTGCTCATCGTCGCGAACCTGCGCGGCCAGCTCAGCCGGCTGCTGACCGCGAGCGCGCTGGAGGCGCGTACCGACGGCCTAACCGGGTTGCCCAACCGCCGGTCGTGGGAGGAGGGCCTGGTCCGAGAGCTGGACCGCCAGGCCCGGCGGCGCACCCCGCTGTGCGTACTCATGATCGATCTCGACCATTTCAAGCGGCTCAACGACACCTACGGGCACGCGACCGGCGATATGGCACTCACCCGGGTCGCGGCGCTGCTGCGCGGCCATGCGCGGATGTCCGACGTGCTGGCACGGGTGGGCGGCGAGGAGTTCGCGCTGTTGTTGCCCGACTGCGGATCGACCGACGCGCGGCTGCGGGCTCAGGAGATCCGCATCGCGATCGAGCGCGCTTCGGCCGCCTGGCCGACGCCGGTCACGGTCAGCATCGGGGTGGCCGCGCTACCGCTGCACGCGAGCACCGGCAGCGACCTCATGCAGGCCGCTGACGTGGCGCTCTACGAGGCCAAGCGCTCCGGGCGCAACACCGTGTGCATGTACAAGATCGAGCAGCCCCCGCCGCTGCCCGAGCGGGCGGTCGCGGCGGAGGCGGACCAGGTCACATAGCTGACCCCGGTCACGTGGCGCCGACCCGGCCTGCGGTGCCCTCGTGCCACCGCAGGCCGGCCCCGGGTATGCCGTCAGCAGGGCCCGTTGCAGGCGAGCACGCGCAGCCGGTCGAGGCTGCCGTTCCAGACGTTCTGGTCGCCCGGGAAGGTGCCGTGGTCGGCCCACTGCCAGATCGAGTAGGTGCTCCAGCCGGCGGGCAGGGCGCCGATGTTGGCGGAGTACCGGGCCAGCCACAGCGGGCTGTTGGCGGCGAAGCCCGCGTAGTTGCCGGTGCAGGTGCTCCACCAACTGGTGGAGGTGTAGATGACCGCCCAGCGGCCGGTGCGGGCGTGGTACTGGTTGATGAAGTCGCGGATCCAGGCGACCATCGCGCTCGGCGACTTTCCGTAGCAGGTGCCGCCCGCGTACGGGTTGTACTCCATATCGACGGCGCCGGGCAGCGTCTTGCCGTCGCGCGACCAGCCGCCGCCGTGGCTGGCGAAGTAGTTGGCCTGCGCGGTGCCGCTGGAGCGGTTGGGCAGCGCGAAGTGGTAGGCCCCGCGGATCATGCCGACCTGGTACGAGCCGTTGTACTGCTGCGCGAAGTGCGGGTTGGTGTAGCCGGTGCCCTCGGTGGCCTTGACGTAGGCGAAGCGGGCGCCGTTGCGGTAGGCGGCCGACCAGTTGACGTTCTCCTGGTGTCCGGAGACGTCCATGCCCGGTAGGCCGGCCGGCGCGGCGCTGGCCGGCTGGGCGGCCAGGAGGATGCCCACGGTGGCGACCAGTGCCGTGAGCCCGGTCAGCAGGCCGGCCCGACGGCGCGATGTTGGGCGTACGCGCATCATGTGCCTCTCTTCGACGGTTACCCCGCCCGGTTGGGGGAGGCTGCCCGGGCATTACGGCATTGTCGGACCCGCGCCGGCAACGGCTGGTGGACCGGATTTGATTGATTGCCTGTTAGGCGACCGGATTGCCCCTCTTCGGCCGCTGATCCCGGCAGGCGTCGGCGACGGTGGGCGGCATGGGACGATGGAGTACGGCTGGCGCCTCGACCCGACGCGTCGGCCCCTGGACACGCCCGACCACCGACCCGAACGGACAACCGTGCCACCGACCGGTGCCATCCTTGCCGGGGCCACCTCCCCGGAGAGCATCCGCAACTTCTGCATCATCGCCCACATCGACCACGGCAAGTCGACGCTGGCCGACCGGATGTTGCAGCTCACCGAGGTGGTCGACGCCCGGCAGATGCGCGCGCAGTACCTCGACCGCATGGACATCGAGCGGGAGCGCGGCATCACGATCAAGAGCCAGGCCGTGCGCATGCCCTGGCGGGTACGCGAGGGCGGTCGCGCCGGTGACATGTTCGTGCTCAACATGATCGACACCCCGGGACACGTCGACTTCACCTACGAGGTGTCCCGGTCGCTCGCCGCGTGCGAGGGGGCGGTCCTGCTGGTCGACGCGGCGCAGGGCATCGAAGCGCAGACCCTCGCCAACTTGTACCTGGCGCTGGAGAACGACCTGCATGTCATCCCGGTGCTCAACAAGATCGACCTGCCGGCCGCCCAGCCGGAGAAGTACGCCGAGGAACTCGCCCACCTCATCGGCTGCCAGCCGTCCGACGTGCTGCGCGTGTCCGGCAAGACCGGCGAGGGCGTGCCGCACCTGCTCGACGAGATCGTCCGGCAGTTCCAGCCGCCGACCGGCAACGCCGCCGCTCCGGCCCGCGCGATGATCTTCGACTCGGTCTACGACGTATACCGTGGCGTGATCACCTACATCCGGGTCATCGACGGCCGGATCGAGGCCCGCGAGCGGATCAAGATGATGTCCACGGGTGCCGTCCACGAGCTGCTCGAGCTGGGCGTCATTTCGCCCGAGCCGATCAAGTCGTCGGCGCTCGGCGTCGGCGAGGTGGGCTACCTGATCACCGGCGTGAAGGATGTCCGCCAGTCCCGGGTGGGTGACACGGTCACGATCAACGCGCGGCCGGCCACCGAGCCGCTCGGCGGCTACTCGGACCCGAAGCCGATGGTCTACTCCGGGCTCTACCCGATCGACGGTTCGGACTACCCGCTGCTGCGCGACGCCCTGGACAAGCTCAAGCTCAACGACGCGGCGCTCGTCTACGAGCCGGAGACCAGCGCCGCCCTCGGCTTCGGGTTCCGCTGCGGATTCCTCGGCCTGCTGCACCTGGAGATCATCCGGGAGCGCCTCGAACGCGAGTCCGGCCTGGACCTGATCTCCACCGCGCCCAACGTGGTCTACCGGGTCGTCATGGAGGACGGCACCGAGCACGTGGTGACCAACCCCAGCGAGTACCCCGTCGGCAAGATCGCCAAGGTCTTCGAGCCCGTCGTGCGCGCCACGGTGCTGACGCCCAACGACTTCGTCGGCGCGGTGATGGAGATGTGCCAGGGCCGCCGGGGCCAGCTGCGCGGCATGGACTACCTGTCGGCCGACCGGGTCGAGCTGCGCTACACTCTGCCCCTCGCGGAGATCATCTTCGACTTCTTCGACCAGCTCAAGAGCCGCACCAAGGGATACGCCTCGCTGGACTACGAGCCCAGCGGCGAGCAGGAGTCCGACCTGGTCAAGGTGGACATCCTGCTGCACGGGGAGCCGGTCGACGCGTTCAGCGCCATCGTGCACAAGGACAAGGCGTACAACTACGGCGTCACCATCGCCTCCAAGCTGCGCTCGCTGATCCCGCGCCAGCAGTTCGAGGTGCCCATCCAGGCGGCCATCGGCAGCCGGATCATCGCCCGGGAGACGATCCGCGCAATCCGTAAGGACGTGCTCGCCAAATGCTACGGCGGTGACATCACGCGCAAGCGCAAGCTCCTGGAAAAGCAGAAGGAAGGCAAGCGCCGGATGAAGATGGTCGGCCGGGTCGAGGTGCCGCAGGAGGCGTTCATCGCGGCCCTGTCGACGGGGGAGGGCCAGGGCGAAAAGCCGGCGTCCAAGAAGTGAATTTCTGCTCCCGGTGCGGCGGGCGGCTGCCGGGTGCGCCGCCCACGACATGCCGGGCGTGCGGGTACGCGGTGTTCGTCAACGCTCGCCCCACGGGCGGCGTCGTCGTGGTCGAGAGTGACCTGTTCCTGTCGCTGCGTCGGGCCGCCGAGCCCAAGGCCGGGCTGTGGGAACTGCCGGGCGGCTTCTGCGACGGCTGGGAACACCCGGCGGACGCCGCCGTCCGGGAGGCGCGCGAGGAGGCCGGCGTCGAGGTCGAGCTGGGTGAGTTCCTCGGCATGTACCTGGGCGAGTACGAGTTCCAGGGGGAGACGCTGCCGGTCCTCGACTGCTTCTGGCTGGCCCGGATCGTGCGCGGCACGGTCACGATCGACCCCCGCGAGTCTGTCGAGTACGCCTGGTTTCCGCTCGGTAGCCCACCACATCTGGCATTCCACTCAATGGTGGCAGCTATTGCCGCTGCATCGAATTGGCACCGCGCCCAAGTTTGATCCTTCGGGCCCCTGGGCACTAAGTGGTCAATCGAGAAATTGAGACCCCCCGGTTAAGGAGGGAACTGTGACTGTCACCGGCATTATCACGGCGCTTATCGTCGGTCTCGTCATCGGTGCGCTCGGTCGGCTAGCTGTCCCTGGCCGTCAGAACATTCCGATCTGGCTGACGATGCTGATCGGCGTCGTGGCGGCGCTGCTGGGCACCGTAGTCGCGCGGGCGCTCGGTGTGGCCGACACCAGCGGTGTGGACTGGATCGAGCTGCTGATCCAGGTGGCTCTCGCCGCGGTGGGCGTGGCGATCGTGGTGGCTGTGGGCGGCCGCCGTCGCACCACCTAACCTCGTCGGACGAACAGCCCCCGGTCCGTTCGGGCCGGGGGCTTCGTCATGCGCGCCGGCGGGAGGGTCGGGCCGCTCAGCTGTCGCCGTAGACCTCGGCCACCACCCGGCGCCCGTCATCCGCGCCGGCGTCCACCTTCGCCCAGGAGCCGCCCGTGGCGGTCCACTCGCGGTCGGTGAACCGCACCCGCTTCACGCCGCTGTCCTGGGCGTGCGCGACCAGCCAGTGCGCGTACTGCCAGCCGACCCGCACGTCGGCCACCGCCAGCGCGAGCCCGGGGAGGTCGGCGCTGGCCACCGGATTCGTGCCGGCGCCCCAGTCCAGGCGCAGCCCGGCCGCGAGCGCGTCGGCCGCCGCCGGGCCGCGCTTGTCCGGCCGGTCGGTGAGCGTGCAGGCCACCGCGCCGGTCGCGTCGCCGGTGAGGGCGCGGGCGAGCAGGTCGGCCTTGTCCGCCCACTTCTCGTACGCCTCGGGGTGCGCGCTGCGCTGCACGGCCTGCGCCGCGTCCGTGACCCGCAGGGTCTCCCAGCCTTTGATCTTCAGCAGGCTGGTGTAGAACCGGCCGGCGGCGTAGCGCTGGTCGGAGATCTGCTCCGGCGTGCCCCAGCCCTGGCTGGGCCGCTGCTGGAACAGGCCGATCGAGTCGCGGTCGCCGCCGACGAGGTTGTGCAGCTTGGACTCCTGGAACGCGGTGGCCAGCGCCACCACGACGGCGCGCTGCGGCACCTGCCGGCTGATCCCGACCGCGGACACCGTCGCCGCGTTGGCCATCTGGTCGGCGTCCAACTCGACCTCGCCGCCGGTGCCGCTGTCCACCACGCAGGCGTGCAGGGGCAGCCGCAGCGAGAGGTCCTTGCCGAGGCGATGCACCAGCACGAACGTACCCACCGTGACGGTCACGGCGAGTACGACAACGGCCGCGACGGCGGTCCGGATACGCACAGTCACCTCCGGAGGCTGATGGGCCAAGCGTACGTGGGACGGGCACTCACTCCTGGGGTACCCAACCGGGGTCCCGCTTCTCGCGGAACGCATTGACCCCCTCGCGCCCCTCGGCGGATCCGAAGTAACGCACCGACAGCTCGGTGAGCGGCGCGAGCCGGGCGGCGAGGTCGACGTCGCCGTGCAGCAGCCGCTTCGTTCCGGCCAGCGCGCCCGGCGCGCCCCGGACCAGGGAGCCGGTGTAGCGGCGCACCGCCGCGTCCAGCTCGTCGGTGGGTACCGCCGCGGTGACCAGGCCGATCGCCGCGGCCCGGGTGCCGTCGAAGGTGTCGCCGGTCAGGTACAGCTCGGCGGCGGCGCGCGGGGTGAGCCGGGGCAGCACGGTCGCCGAGATCACGGCGGGGATCACGCCGAGGCGCACCTCGGAGAACGCGAAGGTCGCGGTGCTCGCGCAGACGGCGATGTCGGCGGCGGCGATCAGCCCCAGGCCACCGGCCCGCGCCGGCCCACCGACCCGCGCCACGACCGGCTTGCCGCTGTGCCAGATCGCGGCGAGCACCTCGCCGAGCCGTCCTACCGGCACGCCCGAACCGCCGGCCAGCGCCGCCGCGGTCTCCTTCAGGTCGGCGCCGGAGCAGAACACCGGACCGGTGTGGTCGAGCACGACCACCCGAACCGCGTCGTCGGACTCGGCCGCCGCGAGGGCGTCCAGCAACTGCGCGATCAGGGCCGACGACAGGGCGTTGCGGTTGTCGGGGCTGTCGAGGGTGATGGTGGTGACCCCGCGGGCGGTGTCGGACCGGACGAGCGCACGCATGCGGGCACACTAGACGGCATGCCCGGGGTACTTCCAACCGGCGAGCCGGTGCCCGCCGACGGTTCGCTGCCGCCGTCGGCGTTGGCGCGCCGAAGCGACAACGGCTTCGGCGTCTACGTGCACGTGCCCTTCTGCGCCAGCCGCTGCGGATACTGCGACTTCAACACGTACACGGCGAGCGAAGGGGTGGAGCAGACCGGGTACGTGGACACGGTGCTCGCCGAGATCGCCCTCGCCGAACGGGTGCTGGGCACGGGACGGACCGTCGACACCGTCTTCTTCGGCGGCGGCACCCCGACGCTGCTCGACCCGGCCGACCTGGGCCGCATCCTGGAGCGGGTCGACAAGACGTGGGGCCTGGCGGGCGACGCCGAGGTCACCACCGAGGCCAACCCCGAGTCGGTCGACCGCGCCAGCCTGCGCGCCCTGCGAACCGCCGGCTTCACCCGGATCTCGTTGGGCATGCAGTCCGCGGCTCCACACGTACTCCGGGTGCTTGATCGCCGGCACACCGCGGGCCGTGCCGTGGCCGCGGCGGGTGAGGCCCGCGACGCCGGCTTCGCGCACGTCAACCTTGACCTGATCTACGGCACGCCGGGGGAGACGGCGGATGACTTCGCCGCGACGCTGGGCGCGGTGCTGGACGCCGGAGTCGACCACGTCAGCGCGTACGCCCTGATCGTCGAGGACGGCACCCGGCTGGCGGCCCGGATGCGCCGCGGCGAGCTGCCCTACCCGGACGACGATGTCGCCGCCGACCGCTACCTGGCCGCCGAGGCGGCGCTGTCCGCGGCGGGCCTGAGCTGGTACGAGGTGTCCAACTGGGCCCGCGACGAGGCGGCCCGGTGCCGGCACAACCTGCTCTACTGGACCGGCGGTGAATGGTGGGGCGTCGGCCCGGGCGCGCACAGCCACGTGGGCGGGGTCCGCTGGTGGAACGTCAAGCACCCGAGCACGTACGCGGCGCGGCTGCGCGCGGGCGCGTCCCCGGCACACGCGCGTGAGGTGCTCACGCCGGACGAGCGGCACACCGAGGACGTCATGCTCCGGCTGCGCCTGGCGAGCGGGCTGCCGCTGGCGGCGCTGGACGACGCCGGGCGGGTCGCCGCGGGCGCGGCGGTGGTGGACGGGTTGCTCGACGCGGGCGCGCACCGGGGCGGCCGGGCGGTGCTGACGCTGCGCGGCCGGCTTCTGGCCGACGCGGTCGTGCGCGACCTGCTGCCGTGAACCGCCCCTCCGGTTGAGTGGGGCGCCCCTACTCACGCCCGGGACGGCATAGGGGCGCCCCACTCAGCCGCGGGGGAGAAACACTGTGGGGCGGGCCCGACCGGACCCGCCCCACACCGTTGACGTGCGCTTACTTCACCATGTTGGCGGTCATCGGGTACTTGTAAGGCGTGCCCTCGTTGGCCTTGATCCCGGCGATGATGCCGAAGATCGTGCCGATCGCCCAGGCGGCGAACGAGGCCAGGTAGAGCACCCCACCCACGATGATCACAAGGCCGCAGGTGCCGAGGATGTAGCCCGCTACGCCGATGATCGACCAGAGCAGCTGGAAGTTGAGCGCCGACACGGCGTGCGCGCGCACCGTCGGCGACTGCTGGCCCCTCGCGAGCAGCGCGATCAGCGGGGGGACCCAGCCGAGCGTGCCGCCGCTGACGAACATCGCGACCGCGCCGCCGAAGTGCGCGATCAGGGCCCACGTCTTGTCGTCGGCGCTGGGGTAACCCGGCGGCGGCATGCCCGGCCCGGGTTGGAAGCCGCCGCCCTGGTAGCCACCCGGCGGTGTGTAGTTGCCACCCGGCGGTGTGTAGTTGCCACCCGGCGGTGTGTAGTTGCCCCCCGGCGGAGGTGTGTAACCGCCACCGGGCGGTGGCGCGTAGCCGCCACCTGGCGCGGACGGCGGCGGTGTGTAGTCACCCGGCGGGGAGTAGGGCTGCCCGGACGTCGGTGGCGGGGTGTATCCGGGAGCGGGCGCCTCGCCCGGCGACGAATACGAGCCAGGAGGTGGTGGCGGGGAGGTGGGATCCGGCGGCGTGCCGGTTCCGTCCCCGGGTGGGCGAGGTGGTTCTGTCATGTGCGTCACCGTAGGGCCATGGATCAAGTCACGCCAGCGACACGGCATGACTTCTTTTCGACAACCGGTTCGGCCACTGATCGCCTTCCCCGTCAGACTATAACACCATTAAGCGGACAAAAGAAGCATCGCGTCAATGTTTGCCGCGGCGCTAGACTGGCACTCACTTATGTGGAGTGCCAGCCGATGCGTCCAGGTCGGCTCCCAGTCCGGCGGGAGGTGCGACCTTGGCTCTCGACGATCGAAAGTTGGAAGTCCTACGCGCCATCGTCGAGGACTACGTGGCCACACAGGAGCCGGTGGGCAGCAAGGCGCTGGTCGAGCGGCACAACCTCAGGGTGTCACCGGCGACGGTGCGCAACGACATGGCGATCCTCGAGGACGAGGGCTACATCCGGCAGCCGCACACGAGCGCGGGTCGGGTGCCCACCGACCGGGGCTACCGGCTGTTCGTCGACCGGCTGTCGCAGGTCAAGCCACTCACGCCGGCCGAGCGCCGGGCGATCGAGCGGTTCCTGGTCGGCGCGGTCGACCTCGATGACGTGGTGCACCGGTCGGTGCGGCTGCTCGCCCAGCTCACCCGCCAGGTCGCCATCGTGCAGTACCCGAGCCTGTCCCGCTCGCGGGTGCGCCACTGCGAGCTGGTGCCGCTGTCGACGACCCGCCTGATGCTGGTGATGATCGCCGACACCGGTCGGGTGGAGCAGCGCCTGGTCGAGCTGCCCGCCCCGATCGCCGCCGACGACGTGGCCGAGCTGCGGCGCCTGGTCAACGAAAAGCTCGCCGCGCAACCGCTGACCGAGACGCCGCCGCTGGTCGAGGCGCTGCTAGAGGAGGCGCCGGCCGGGCTGCGGCCGGCGATGACCGCGCTGTCCACGGTGCTGCTTGAGACGCTCGTGGAGCGCAACGAGGAGCGCCTCGCCCTGGCCGGCACCGCCAACCTGGCCCGCGGTCTGCTCGACTTCCAGGGCACCCTGCGCCCGATCCTGGAAGCCCTGGAGGAGCAGGTGGTGCTCCTCAAGCTGTTCGGCGAGACCGACCCGACCATGACCCGGGTGCGCATCGGGGACGAAAACGAGATCGAAGACCTCCGGTCGACCTCTGTGGTCAGCACCGGGTACGGACCGGGCACCATTGTCGTGGGCGGCATGGGTGTGCTCGGACCGACACGCATGGATTACCCCGGCACCATCGCTACCGTGCGTGCCGTGGCACGCTACGTCGGTGACCTGCTGGCGCAGAGCTGATCAAGAGTCGAGGGCATAGGACGCACGTGGCGACTAAGGACTACTACGGGACCCTGGGCGTACGTCGGGACGCCTCCGCGGATGAGATCAAGCGCGCCTACCGGCGGTTGGCTCGGGAGTACCACCCCGACGTCAACCCCGACCCCCAGGCGCAGGAGAAGTTCAAGAGCATCAACGCGGCGTACGAGGTGCTGTCCGACCCCGCGAAGCGGGAGATCGTCGACCTCGGCGGCGACCCGCTCGCCCCGGCCGGCGCCGGCCCCGGGCCCGGTGCCGGCGGCCCGTTCGTCGGGTTCCAGGACATCATGGACGCGTTCTTCGGCGGCGCAACCGCCCGGGGCCCGCGGCCGCGCATCCGTCCCGGCGCCGACGCGATCCTGCGCCTCGAGCTGGACCTGCAGGAGACCGCGTTCGGCGTCGAGACGCCGATCACCGTCGACACCGCCGTGCTGTGCACCACCTGTTCCGGCGCCGGCACGGCCCCCGGCACCCACCCGGTGACCTGCGAGGTCTGCAGCGGGCGCGGCGAGGTGCAGGCCGTGCAGCGCACCTTCCTCGGTCAGGTCGTCTCGGCCCGACCCTGCGCGGCCTGCCAGGGCTACGGCACCACCATTCCGCACCCGTGCCAGACCTGCGGGGGCGACGGTCGCATCCGCACCCGGCGCACGCTGACCGTCAAGATCCCGGCCGGGGTCGAGGACGGCATGCGCATCCGGCTGGCCCAGCAGGGCGAGGTCGGCCCTGGTGGCGGCCCGCCCGGCGACCTCTACGTCGAGATCCACGAGCGCCCGCACGACGTCTACTCCCGCAAGGGCGACGACCTGCACTGCCGGGTGACCGTGCCGATGACGGCGGCGGCCCTGGGCACCCGGTTGACGATCAAGACACTCGACGGCGAGGAGAACGTCGACGTCAAGGCCGGCACCCAGCCCGGCGCCACGCTGCGGATCCGGGCCAAGGGCGTGCCGCACCTGCGCGGCGCCGGCCGGGGTGACCTGTTCGTGCACCTCGACGTGCGCACTCCGGTCAAGCTCGACCCGGAGCAGGAGCGGCTGCTACGGGATTTCGCCCGCGCGCGTGGCGAAGAGGTCGCCGAGTTGTCCAAGCAGGGTGGCTTCTTCTCCCGGATGCGGGACGCCTTCAACGGCCACGCGTGAGCGCAGCGGGGGCCGCGGGAGCACGGTCGTGAGCCTGCCGCTGTTCCTCGTCGAGGCGCTGCCGGCCGGGGACGAGTTCCGGCTCGACGGCCCGGAGGGGCACCACGCCGCCACCGTGCAGCGGCTGCGCGCCGGCGAGGAGTTGCTGCTCGGCGACGGCCGGGGCGGCACGGCCACCGCGCAGGTCACCGCCGTCGGCCGCGGCGCGCTCGATCTCACGATCAGGACCCGGGGGTACACGGAGCCGCCCGACCCGCGGCTCGTCGTGGTGCAGGGCATCGCCAAGGGGGACCGGGGCGAGCTGGCCGTGCAGGCGATGACCGAGGTCGGCGTGGACGAGATCGTCCCGTGGGCGGCGGCCCGGTCGGTAGCGAAATGGAAGGACGACCGGCCGTTGCAGCGCTGGCGGGTGACCGCCCGCGAAGCGGCGAAACAGGCGCGGCGGTCGTGGGTACCGGTGGTGTCCGAGCCGGTGACGACCGCGCGGCTGGCGAGTCGCGCGGGCCTGCTCCTGGTGCTGCACGAGGAGGCCGCGGCGCCCCTGTCCGCGGTCGAGTTGCCGCCGAGCGGGGAGATCACGCTGGTCGTCGGCCCAGAAGGCGGCATCACGCCCGACGAGCTGGCCGCGCTCGGCGGTGTGCCGGTACGCCTCGGGCGGGAGGTCCTGCGCACCTCGACGGCCGGGGTGGCCGCGCTGAGCGCGCTCTCGGTGCGCATCGGCCGTTGGTAAAAGCTTGACCTGGAGTGCGCTCCAGGTTGCAGGCTCATAGGCATGACGACCTATGCGCCACAGGAGGCCGCGGCCCGCGCCGGCGTCAGCATCGACACGCTGCGCTACTACGAGCGGATCGGCCTGATCGATGACGTCCCGCGCACCAGCGGCGGGCAGCGGGTGTACCGCGACGATCATCTCGACTGGCTCGGCGTGCTGACCTGCCTGCGCCGCTCCGGCATGCCGGTACGCGAGATGCGCCGCTACGCCGAGCTGGCCCGCGACGGCGAGGCGACCGAGGAGGAGCGCCTGGACATCCTCGAAGAGCACCGGCGGGTGGTCCTCGCCAGCATCGCCGAGCTGCGCCAGGCGCTGCGGGTCGTCGACGACAAAATCGACTGGTACCGGACCCGGAGGAGCGCATGAAGAGAGTCCTGGGCCGCAGTGGCATCGAGGTGAGCGCGCTCGGCGTGGGGACCTGGGCCATGGGCGGCGAGATGAAGGCCGGTGACCAGCCGCTGGGCTGGGGGGACGCCGATGACGCCGAGTCGACCCGGGCGATCCGCCGTGCGTTGGAGCTGGGGGTGACGCTGTTCGACACCTCGGACGCGTACGGCACGGGCCACGCGGAGGACCTGCTCGGCGAGGTGCTGGCGCCGGTGCGCGACCAGGTGGTGATCGCCACCAAGTGGGGCAACCGCATCGACCCGGCGACCCACCGGCTGCTCGGCGAGGACGGCTCCCCGGAGTACCTGCGCCTGGCGGTGCGCGAGTCGCTGCGGCGGCTGCGCACCGACTACATCGACGTGTACCAGCTGCACATCGGCCTGCCCCTCGACCGGGTCGCCGGCCTGGTGGAGGCCTGCGAGGAGCTGGTGGAGCAGGGGCTGGTCCGGACGTACGGCTGGAGCACCGACGACCCGGCCGGCGTGGACGCGTTCGCGCGGGGTGCGCACTGCGCGGTGGTGCAGCACGAGCTGAACGTGTTCAGCGACGCTCCGGAGATCCTGGCCCGGTGCGAGCGGTACGACCTCGCCAGCCTCAACCGCAGCCCGCTCGCCATGGGGCTGCTGAGCGAGAAGGTGACGGCGGACAGCTACTTCGCCCCGGACACCGTTCGCGGCCGGGCGCCGGAGTGGTTGATGTGGTTCCGCGACGGCCGGCCGGTGCCGGAGTTCCTCGCCCGCCGGGACGCGGTCCGCGAGATCCTGACCAGCGGTGGCCGTACCCTCGCCCAGGGCGCCCTGGCCTGGAACTGGGCCCGCAGTCCCCGGACGGTGCCGCTGCCCGGCTGCCGCACCGTCGCCCAGGTCGAGGAGAACGCGGGAGCGATGGCGCACGGCCCACTGGCGCCCGACCAGGTCAAGGAGATCGACACGCTGCTCGGCCGTTGATCTATCGCACAGGTCCCCCGGCTAGGACGGGTGCACCCGCACGAGGATCCCCGAGTCGTAGCAGGCCACCCAGATGTCGTCGCCGACGACCGTGAGGTGGCGCGGCCCGGCGCACACGTCGATCGAGCCGAGCGTGCGGTTGGTGGCGGGGTCGATCCTGGAGAGGGTGTTGTCGGCGATGCTGACCGCCCAGACCGCGTCGGCGGTGACGGCCACGCCGTCCAGCTTGCGACCGACACCGATCACGCGGGTCTGCTCCTTGCCGGTCGCCGGGTCGAACCGGGTGACGCCCTCCTCGTCGGTCGCCCAGCCGGAACCGAAGCCGAACACCACTTCCGCCGGGTGCGCGGCGGTGGGCAGCCGCCGTGTGGCCTGTCCGGCGACCGGGTCGACCCGCCACACCGATCGGGTGGTGCCGGCCAGGTCGGGCACCCAGATCGCCCCGGCGCCGACCGACGGGTAGCCGGCGCCCAGTCCCGGCAGGTCCACCGTGCGGACGACCGTGGCCGTCTTCGGGTCCAGGACGCTCGCCCGCTGGTCGCTCTGGCTGAACACCCACAGCTCGCGGCCGACCTGGGCGAAGCCGAGGGGGTTGTTGCCCACCCGTACCTTCGCGTTGACCCGGCCGCTGCCGGGGTCGAGCCGGTAGACGACGGCTCCGGCGTTGTCGGCCACCCAGACACCCTCCGCGGTGACCGTGACGCCGCTCGGGCGACCGGGCAGTTTGATGGTGCGGATCGCCTGGGAGATCGCCGGGTCGACCTGGGTGACGGCGCCCCCGGCGGCGCTGCCCACCCAGAGGAACCGCCCGTCGTAGGCCATCGCCACGGCCTCGTTCGCGACCGCGACGGTCCCTCTTATCGTGGCGACCGGGAGGGGCGCCGTTGAACTCTGGTCAGCGGCGGGCGCCGGCTGTGAGCGGCCTCCGGATGAGCACCCGCCGAGCGCGGCGACCAGCAGGAGCGCGACCGCGAAGCTGACCTTCACCGCCACAGGTCTACCGGGGTGCGCGGATCATCACAAGCCGGAGCCGTCTGCCAGGCGGAATGCCGGCTGAATACGATGCCCGGTGTGACCGACTGTCTGTTCTGCCGGATCGCCGCGGGCGAGATCCCGGCCGACGTGGTGCACGAGACCGATACCACGCTCGCGTTCCGGGACATCGCGCCCAAGGCGCCCGTGCACGTGCTCGTCATCTCCAAGGCACACCACACCGACGTGGCCGCGCTCGCGGAGGCCGACCCGGCGCTGGCGGGCGAGCTGCTGGCCGCGGCCGCCACGGTGGCCCGCGCCGCCGGGCTGGACACCGACGGCTATCGCACGATCTTCAACACCGGAGGGTACGGAGGGCAGGAGGTCGTCCACGTGCACGCCCATGTGGTGGGCGGTGCCCCGCTGGGCCCGATGCTCTCGATCTGAGCCCAGCGGAGCGGGTGGCCGCGCCCAGCGGACTGGGGCGGCCGCGTCAGCCCTCGGTGCGGCGGGACGTGTCGATGATGCTGAACATCGCGCCGTGCGGATCGACCAGCGTGGCCATCCGGCCGTACGGCGAGTCCTCCGGGCCGAAGATCACCCGACCACCGTTGCTGGCGGCCCGGTCGGCGACCGCATCCGCGTCGTCGACGGTGAAGTAGAGCATCCAGTGCGGAGGCACGTCGGCCGGCTGCTCCGGACCCATCCGGTTGCGGCCGGCCACCTGCCGGTCGCCCAGCGACCAGACGCTGTAGTCGAAGTTGGTACCGTCTCCGATCTGCTCCTGCTGGTAGTCGAACAGGTTGCGGTAGAAGGCGTCGGCCGCCTCGGGGTCGCGGGTGTGCAACTCCGCCCAGCCGGGTGTGTTCGGGTCGCCGGCCACCTGGGCGCCGACGTGCCCGGTGCCTTGCCAGACGCCGAACGCGGCCCCGGTCGGGTCCAACCCGACGAGCATCCGGCCGGAGCCCGGGACGTCCATCGGCCCCATGAGGATCTTGCCACCGCCCCGGCCGATCTTGGCGGCGGTGGCGTCGACATCGGACGACGCCAGGTAGATGGTCCACACGGGTGGGGTTGCCTCTCCGCCAGGCTGAGGCGGCATGAGGCCGACGACCGGCTTGCCGTCGACGAGAGCCATCGCGTAGTTGCCGAACTCGGGACCCGAGTTCTGGTACTGCCAGCCGAACAGCGCCTGGTAGAAGCGCTGCGCAGCCTCGAGATCGGGTGTGACGACGTCCGCCCAGCAGGGTTCGCCGTCGGGGTAACTGCTGCGCTCGGGCATGGAGACCCCTCCTCAGTCATCGTTGACCTCGTCAGGGCTGAGCCTGCCACCGCCGCGGCCCGCCGTCACCACGCACCGGGATATTCGGCGGATCGCACCGCCGGACCCGGGGAAATCGGGTGAGCCCCGCAGGTGTTGTCCCGATAGCATGGAGTACTCCGGACGAGGCAGAGAGCCGGCGTGCAAGAGAGCAGGTGGCGTGAGGCCCGCAGGCCGACCTATGACCGAGATTCCACCCCCTGTCACCAGCGGCCCGCGCACGGAGTCGCTGCGGGCGCAAACGAAGATCACGGTCGAGGATCCGCACACCATGGTCCGGCTGCTCGGCGCCGGTGACGAGCTTCTGCGCCTGGTCGAGCGAGCCGTCACCAGCGACGTTCACGTCCGCGGCAACGAAATCACCATCACGGGCGCGCCCGCCGACAACGCCATGACCGAGCGGATCTTCGCGGAGCTGCTCGAACTGATCGAGAAAGGCGAGACACTGACCGCTGACGCCGTTCGGCGGACCGTCGACATGCTCGAGGAGGGCACGGCCGAGCGGCCCGCGGAGGTTCTGACTCTCAACATCCTGTCCCGGCGCGGGCGCACGATCCGGCCCAAGACGCTCGGGCAGAAGCGCTACGTCGACGCGATCGACGCGCACACCATCGTCTTCAGCATCGGGCCCGCGGGCACCGGCAAGACCTACCTGGCCATGGCCAAGGCCGTGCAGGCCCTGCAGGCCAAGCAGGTCAACCGCATCATCCTGACCCGTCCCGCGGTCGAGGCGGGGGAGCGGCTGGGCTTCCTGCCCGGCACGCTGTTCGACAAGATCGACCCCTACCTGCGCCCGCTCTACGACGCGCTGCACGACATGATCGACCCCGAGTCGATCCCGAAGCTGATCGCGGCCGGCACCATCGAGGTCGCCCCGCTGGCCTACATGCGCGGGCGCACCCTCAACGACGCGTTCATCATCCTCGACGAGGCGCAGAACACCACGCCCGAGCAGATGAAGATGTTCCTGACCCGGCTCGGGTTCGGTTCCAAGATCGTCGTGACCGGCGACATCACCCAGGTCGACCTGCCCGGCGGCACCAAGAGCGGCCTGCGGGTGGTGCGCGAGATCCTGGAAGGCGTCGAGGACGTGCACTTCGCCGCGCTCGGCAGCGCGGACGTCGTGCGCCACCGCCTGGTCAGTGACATCGTTGACGCCTATGCGCGGTGGGACGCCACGCAGCAGCAGCCGGAAGCCGTCCACGCCGTGCCCAACCGTGCCGCCGCCCAGGGCCGCTCCGGCCGTCGGCGCTGACATCTCACACCAGAAGGTTCCATGTCCATCGAGATCGCCAACGAGTCCGGGGTCGACGTCGACTCCGACGCCATCCTCGCCGTCGCGCGGCACGCCCTCGACGAGATGGGCGTCAACCCGCTCGCCGAGCTGTCCATCCTGCTCGTGGACGTGGAATACATGACCGAGCTGAACCACCGGTGGATGGACGGGGACGGGCCGACCGACGTGCTCGCGTTCCCGATGGACGAAGGCAGCGTCGACCACGGGCCGGGCGAGTCCGGCGCCGAGCCGGCACTGCTCGGTGACATCGTCCTGTGCCCTGACGTCGCGGCCAAGCAGGCCGTCGAGGCCGGCCACGGGACCCCGGACGAGCTCGCCATGCTCACCGTCCACGGCACGCTGCACCTGCTCGGGTACGACCACGCCGAGCCGGACGAGGAGCGGGAGATGTTCGGGCTGCAGGCCCGCATTCTCGAGAGCTGGCGCGCCGCCAGGAAACAGTGATGCACCCCGTCACCCTCCTCATCACCGCCGCCGGGCTGGTGGTACTGGCCGGCCTGTTCGCGATGACCGACGCGGCGCTGGGCAGCGTGTCCCCGGCGCGGGCGGGCGAGCTGGCCCGGGAGGGGGTACGCGGCGCCCGCACCCTGCAGGCGGTCGCCTCCGACGCGCCGCGCCACATCAACCTGCTCCTGCTGCTGCGGCTTACCTGCGAGCTGGTCGCGACCACGATCGTCGCGCTGGTGACCGCGGGTGAGTGGGGCGCCGGCTGGCGCGCCGCGCTGGTCACGGCCGGTTCCATGACGCTCATCAGCTACGTCGTGGTCGGCGTCGGGCCGCGCACGATCGGGCGCCAGCACGCCTATACCGTGGGCCGGCTCACCGCCCCGCTGGTGCGCTGGCTCGGCCGGGCGCTCGGGCCGCTCGCCTCGCTGCTCATCGGCATCGGCAACCTGGTCACGCCCGGCCGGGGATACCGGGAAGGGCCGTTCGCGACGACCGTGGAGCTGCGCGAGCTGGTGGACCTGGCCGAGCAGCGCGGCGTCGTCGAGCACGGCGAGCGGGAGATGATCCACTCGGTGTTCGCCCTCGGGCACACGATCGTGCGGGAGGTCATGGTCCCGCGCACCGAGATGGTGTGGATCGAGGCGCACAAGACCCTGCGGCAGGCGCTGGCGCTGGCGCTGCGCAGCGGTTTCTCGCGCATGCCGGTGATCGGCGAGAACGTCGACGATGTGCTCGGCATCGTCTACCTCAAGGACCTGGTGCGGCGCACCGCCACCGGGGACCAGCGGGAGGCCGAGATGCCGGTGTCCCAGATCATGCGCGAGGCGACGTACGTGCCGGAGTCCAAGCCGATCGACGACCTGCTGCGCGAGATGCAGGCCGCGCGCACCCACATCGCGATCGTGGTGGACGAATACGGCGGCACGGCCGGGCTGGTCACGATCGAGGACATTCTCGAGGAGATCGTCGGCGAGATCACCGACGAGTACGACGTGGCCGAGCGCCCGCCGGTGGAGCGGCTGCCCGACGGTGCGGTCCGTGTGACCGGCCGGCTGCCGATCGAGGACCTGGGTGAGCTGTTCGAGACCGAGCTGCCGGCCGAAGACGTGGAGACGGTGGGCGGCCTGCTCGCCCACGAGCTGGGCCGGGTGCCGATCCCGGGCGCGAGCGTCGACGTGGCCGGGCTGCGGCTGATCGCCGAGGGCACCACCGGGCGGCGCAACCGCATCGATACGGTGCTGGTGCACCGGATCGCCGACGAGGAGCCTCCGGTCGCCGAGAACCGCACCGAGGAGAGGCAACCCGCCGATGCCTGAGCAGCTCACCGCCGAGGACACCAAGCTCGTCACGCTCGCCCGGGCCGCGCGCGCCCGCGTCGGCGCGATCGAGGGCGCGGCGGTCCGCGACGGCGACGGGCGCACGTACGCGGCCGCCACGGTGGCGCTGCCCTCGCTGACGCTCACCGCGCTTCAGCTCGCGGTGGCGAGCGCCGTGTCCGCCGGCGCGGTGAAGCTGGAGGCCGCGGCCGTCGTGACCGAGGCGTCCACACTGGACGGCGCGGGCCACGCGGCGATACGGGACCTGTCCGCCGACGCCCCGGTCTACCTCGCCGGCCCGGACGGCAGTGTCCTGGGCACCGTCTCCGGCTGACGGCCGCGGGGCACACCGCATCCGTTCCTTCCGCTACGTTGGGCGCCTTCAACGGCAACGGGGAGGGACACGGGGTGCGGGGAAAGAGAAAGCTCATCGCGGCCGCGGTAGTGGCGCTCGGGCTGGCGGCGGGCGGCCTGTCCGCGCCCGCGTTCGCCGACATCAGGAGCGGCACACTGCCGTGGCTCAACCCGGCCACCGTGCGTGGCTCGGTCCACTATCTGCGGACCACGTTCGGGGTCAGCGAAGACGAGGCGATGCGCCGGCTGCGGCTGCAGCAGTGGGCCGAGACCCAGGCGGCCCGCCTGGAGTCCCAGGCCGCGGCGACCTACGCCGGGATGCGGCTGGACCAGCAGCACGGCGGCCGGCTGGTCGTGATGTCCACCAGCGTCGGCTCGGTCAAGACCCTGCTGCGCGCGGCACCGGACCGCAAGCACATCGTGGTCGAGCGGGTGTCCCGGTCGCTGGCCCAGCTGCGCGCGACCAGGCAGCGGCTGGCGTCCCAGCTAGGTGCCGGGCCGGACAGCCTGCTCCTGCCCGAGGTGTCCGAGGACACCAACCAGGTCGTCGTCTGGAAGCGCGACTGGCTGGTCGCCGAAGGGGTGCAGACGTTCGCCGCGCAGCAGCGCACCGCGCTGGACCGGGCGGTGGCCGAGTCGGCCGGCGGCGTGGTGGTGCGCTCCCTGGCCAAACCCAGGCCGCTGGCGGCCATTGACCTCGGCTACTGCCATCCGCTCGCCTGCACCGACCACGGCCCGATGCGCGGTGGGCTGCGCCTGGACATCTCGCGCGACGACGGCACCGTGGGCGGGTGCACCAGCGGGTTCAACGTGCGGGCCCACGGCGGCGCCTACGCCGGCCAGGCATTCGTGCTGACCGGTGGGCACTGCGTGGTGGGCGGCCGGCACACCCATGCCGACACGCCCGCCCACAACGGCGAGCAGGTGCTACGCGAGGACAACGGCCTGGAGCTCAACGCGTACCCGCTGGACTTCGCACTCATGCCGTACGCGAACGCGGCGACCGCCAACCGCTGGCTGGAGAGCCAGAGCCGGCGCAACCTGGTGCTGTCGTTCTGCCAGGAAGGCGGACGGGACGCCGAGTGCACCCACGGCGACATCCCGATCACCAACGTGCGCACGTTCGAGCGGATCGCCACAGGTTGGGTGGTGTGCGCCAGCGGCGCCGGGGCCAGTAGCGCCGACTATCCCGGCACAGTGGACACCGGTGCGGGCCCGGGCTACCGGCCGGGCGCGCACTGCGGTCGCATCCTGGAGAAGGTCGGCGGCGGCGGGATCAACACCGACGTGTGCGCCCGGGCCGGAGACAGCGGCGGTCCGCTCTTCAGCGAGGTCGGCCGCGCGGCGTACGGCATCCTGGAGGGCAACCTGCAGGAGCGCGAGGGCGCCTGCCAGCCCGATGAGCTCAACAACTACGCGTCGGTGAGCACGATCCTGAGTCACGTCAACAGCCAGGCGACCGCTCAGGGCTCCACGTTCAAGGTGATCACCACCGCGGGTGGGTGATGTCCGTTCCCGGCGGCCGGGCGACCCGGCCGCCGGGGCGCGGCCCGCCGGGGGCGGCGGTTTGCCGGGGGCGGCGGTTTGCCGGGTCGCTGGGGGCGACGGTTCGCCGGGTCGCTGGGCGCGGCGGGGATTCCGACGCTCGTGCCATGCCGCCCGCACGGCCATCCCGCACACACCGTAGCCTCGACGAGGCGCTTGATGCGGGGAGGGCACTGTGGCTGAGTACCGGGCGGGCTTCGCGTGTTTCGTGGGGCGGCCCAACGCGGGCAAGTCCACCCTGATCAACGCACTGGTCGGGCAGAAGATCGCAATCACCTCCACCCGGCCGCAGACCACCCGGCATACCATCCGCGGTGTGGTGCACCGGCCGGACGCCCAGCTCGTCCTGGTCGATACGCCCGGCCTGCACCGGCCCCGCACGCTGCTCGGCGAGCGCCTCAACGATCTGGTCCGCCAGACGTGGAGCGAGGTGGACGTCATCGGGCTGTGCCTGCCCGCCGACGAGGAGATCGGTCGGGGCGACCGGTTCATCACCGGCGAGATCGCCGGGCTCAAGGCCACCGTCATCGCCGTGGTCACCAAGACCGACCTGGTCGACCGGGGCACACTCGCCAAGCGGCTGGCGGAGGTCGCCGAGCTGGGCGACTTCGCCGAGATCGTGCCGGTCAGCGCGGTCTCCGGCGAGCAGTTGGACGTGCTGGCCGACGTGATGGCCAAGTACCTGCCCGAGTCACCGCAGCTCTACCCCGACCACATGCTCACCGACGAGCCCGAGCATGTCCTGATCGCCGAGCTGATCCGGGAGGCGGCCCTCGAAGGGGTACGCGACGAGCTGCCGCACTCGATCGCCGTGCTGGTCGAGGAGGTGATCCCGGAGGAGCGGGTCACGAAGATCTACGCCGACATCTACGTGGAGCGGACCAGCCAGAAGGCGATCGTGATCGGTTCCGGCGGGAGCCGGCTCAAGGAGGTGGGCAGCCAGGCCCGCGCCCAGATCGAGGACCTGCTCGGTGGAAAGGTCTACCTGGACCTGCACGTACGAGTGGCCAAGGACTGGCAGCGCGACCCGAAGCAGCTGCGCAAGCTCGGCTTCTGACCCGCCCAAACCCGCGCCGATCTAGGAGAAAGTGTCGTGGTTTGGAGATCAAACCATGTAGACAACTCCAAGATCGGCGGGAGAAGAGAGACTGGGACGGTGACCGGCTTCCGCGGCAAGCTCACCCGCGACGACGCGGTGGTGCTGCGCGTCCAGAAGCTGGGCGAGTCGGACCGGATCGTCACCATGCTGACCCGCCGCCACGGCCGGGTCCGGGCGGTGGGGAAAGGGGTACGCCGGACCACCTCGCGCTTCGGGGCCCGCCTCGAACCGTTCGGCCACATCGACGTGCAGTGGATCGAAGGGCGCACCCTGCACGTGGTCAGCCAGGTCGAGGGCGTCGACCTGTACGGCAAGCGGTTCCTCGACGATTACCCGCGGTACACGGCGGCCAGCGCGATCGTGGAGACGGCGGAGCGGCTGACCCCGGTCGAGGAGGAGCCGTCGCTGCGGCTGTTCCTGCTCACGCTGGGCGCGCTGCGCTCGCTGGCCGCGGGCGAGCACGCCGGCACGCTCGTCCTCGACGCGTACCTGCTGCGGGCCATGGGGCTCGCCGGCTGGGCCCCCGCCCTGCGCGACTGTGCGGTCTGCGGGACGGCGGGCGCGCACCGGGCGTTCTCGGTACCCGCGGGGGGTTGTGTGTGCCCGGACTGCCGGCCACCCGGCGCGGCCCGTCCCGCGCCGGCCACGATCGAGCTGATGGCCGCCCTCGTCGAGGGTGACTGGGGCACGGCGGATGCCAGCGAGCCCGCGCAGCGCAACGAGGCGAGTGGCCTTGTCGCCGCGCATCTGCAGTGGCACTTGGAGCGCGCGCTACGCTCGCTTCCGCTGGTTGACCGCTGATGGAAAGGGTTATTCGTGAGTCGCCGCCTCGCATACCGTCCACCGTCGCCGCACCCGTCCGGCATCCGCCCGCCCGCGCTGCCGGCCGATGTCGTGCCGCGGCACGTCGCGATCATCATGGACGGCAACGGCCGGTGGGCCAAGCAGCGCGGGCTGCCCCGCACGGCCGGGCACACCGCGGGCGAAGCGGCGCTGTTCGACGTGATCGAGGGCGCGCTGGAGCTGGGGATCAGCAACGTCACCGCGTACGCGTTCTCGACGGAGAACTGGAAGCGCTCGCCCGACGAGGTGCGCTTCCTGATGAACTTCAACCGCGAGGTGATCCACCGCCGGCGCGACGAGTTCCACGAGATGGGCATCCGGGTGCGCTGGGCCGGGCGCCGGCCGAAGCTGTGGCGCAGCGTGATCTCCGAGTTGGAGTACGCCGAGGAGCTGACCCGGCACAACACGAAGCTGACGTTCACGATGTGCGTCAACTACGGCGGCCGGGCCGAGATCGCCGACGCGGCCGCGGCGCTGGCTGCCGACGTGGCGGCCGGTCGGGTCAGGCCGGACAAGATCAACGAAAAGGTGTTCGCGCGCTACCTGGACGAGCCCGACCTGCCCGACGTCGACCTGCTGCTGCGCTCGTCCGGGGAGCAGCGCATCTCGAACTTCATGATCTGGCAGGCGGCGTACGCGGAGTTCGTCTCGCTGGACACGCTGTGGCCCGACTTCGACCGGCGGCACCTGTGGTACGCCTGCGAGATCTACGCGCAGCGGAACCGGCGCTTCGGCGGGGCGCTACCCAACCCCGTCTCGCCAGAGGCCGCCGCGCTGGCGGCCCAGTAGCCGCGGCGCGGCCCAAGGGGCTACAGGAGTGGCCGGAAGGTGCCGGCCGCGATGCTCGCACCGAGCGCGATGCCGGCGAGCGCCAGCGCACCGGCGACCACCAGGGCGTCGGCGGCGGAAAACCGCTGCGGCCGGGCCACCGTCCGCGGCAGCCCCGAGTCGAAGCCCCGGGCCTCCATCGCGGTGGCCAGCCGGGTGCCGCGCCGGATCGCGCCCACGAGCAGCGCGAACATGGTCGAGGCGAACAGCGTGACCCGGGCGAACGGGTTGCGCCCCGCGTCGACGCCCCGGGCCCGGCGGGCCAGCGTGAGCATCTCCCAATCGTTTGCGAGCAACGGCAACAGCCGGAACGCGGCGAGCGCGCCGAGCGCGAAGCGGGCCGGTGCGCGTACCTGCTGGATGAGCGAGTCGGCCAGATCGGTCGGGTCGGTGGTGGCGAACACGATCACGCCGGGCAGCGCGACGGCCACCATGCGGATCGCCAGGCCGAGCGCGGCGTTGAGCGCCTCGGCCCGGATCGTGAACGGGCCGGCGTGCGCCAGGACGGCACCGCCGGTCCGGGTGGTGAAGATCAGCGTGAACACGAAGACCCCGACCACGCCGACGAGCAGCGGCGCGGCCCGGCGCAGCAGCGCTCCGTACCGGACTCCGAACAGGGGTATCACGGCCAGTTCGAGCGCGATCGCGACGGACGGCGTGACCGGGTCGACGGACGCGAACAGGATGAACGTGAGCAGCGCGCTCGCGGCGAGCTTGGCGGTCGGGTTGCGTCGCGCAAGGGGGGCGCCCGGGTCGCCGAGTGGTTCGAGCAGCCTCACGACGCCCACCCCGTGATCACGGACGTTTTTCCGTCCCCCGACACGGAAAAGTTTCCGTGATCATGGGGGGCAAGGAGCAGCGTCCGGTCGCCGAGCGCTTCGACCAGGTCGGGGTCGTGGGTGACGACGACGATCCCGCGGCCCTCGTCGCGCAGGTCGGCGAGCAGGTCGACCAGCTCCCGCCAGGTGCGCAGGTCCTGACCGAACGTCGGCTCGTCGAGGATGAGCAGGTCGGGCGCGGCCGCCAGGGCGGTCGCCACGCTCAGGCGCCGCTGCTCGCCCCCGGAGAGCGTGTACGGGTTCGCCGCCGCCAGCCGGTCCAGCCGCAGCCGGGGGAGCAGCTCGTCCACGACCGGTCCCGGGTCGAGGCCGACCCGGCGTGGCCCCAGGGCCAGCTCGTCGCGTACCCGGTTGGTGAGGAACTGGTGCTCGGGATCCTGGAACACCGAGCCGATCCGGCGCGCGAGGGTGGCCGCCCGCCAGCGGTGCGGCGGGCGGGTCGCGTCGGCCGCCCACCGCACGACTCCGCTGGTGGGCCGCAGCAGCCCGCCGAGCAGGAGCGCCAGCGTGGACTTGCCGGACCCGTTGGGCCCCAGGACTGCGAGCGCCTCGCCCGCGCGTACCGAAGCGTCCACATCGGAGAGTGCCGGCCGCGCGGCGCCGGGGTGTCGCAGGGTCAGCCGCTCGGCGGTGAGCAGCGCCTCCCCCGGAGCGCGTCGCGACCGCCGGTCCGGCGGCGCGACGCCCGGCACCCACACCCCGTCTGCCGCCAGCGCGGCACCGTGCTCGGCGAAAATCTTCGCCGGTACGCCCTGAGCCGCCACTCCGCCACCGGGGGAGAGGATCACCACCCGGTCGACGAGCGGGGCCACGTCGGCGACCCGGTGCTCGACCAGGATCAGCGTCGTGTCGGCCGTGTTCGCCAGCACCTGGCGGATCAGGGCGGCGCCGGCCGGGTCGAGGTTTGCCGTCGGCTCGTCGAGCAGCAGCAGGCCCGGGTCGAGCGCCAGCGCCCCGGCGAGGGCGAGGCGCTGCTGCTCGCCGCCGGAGAGCGCGTCGGTGCGCCGGTCCGGCCCGTACGGGAACCCGACGGCCGACAGCGCCTTGTCCACGCGCGGCCAGATGTCGGCCGCCGGTACCCCCCGATTCTCCAGCCCGAAGGCGACGTCGTCGCCGGCGCGGGCCATGACCAGCTGGCTCTCCGGGTCCTGGAAGACGATCCCGACCCGGTCGCGGGACTGGCGGGGGTGCCGCCCGTCGATGGTCACCGCGCCCTCCTGCTCGCCGGAGTCCTCGGCGAGCAGGCCGGCGAGCGCGGCGAGCAGGGTGCTCTTGCCCGCCCCGGACGGGCCGAGCAGGAGCACCCGCTCGCCGTGCTCGACGCGCAGGTCGACGTCGCGTACCGCCCAGGCTTTCCGGCCGGCGTGGCGCCAACCGAAGCCGCGCAGCTCTACGGTGCTCAGACGGCGGCCCGTTCCCGCCCCGAGGGGAAGCGGTCCAGCACGCCGGTCTGCGCGAGCGCCCTGGTCAGCAGCCAGCCCCCGGCTCCGGCGATGATCGCCGAGCTGAGCACGGCGAGGCCGATGTACGGCAGCCGGAAGGTGCCCCACGAGGTGCCCGGGTACCAGTAGATCGCGTCGAAGATGCTCGCCGCCGCGCCGGCCGCCGCCCCGGCGAAGATCGCCGTGACTACGTTGAACGACCGGTACGCCAGGGCCAGGAAGACGATCTCCGCGCCGAGCCCTTCCACCAGGCCCTGCGGGATCACCGTCCAGCCCCAGGCGTTGCCGAGCAGCGCGGAGACGATCGCGGCGAGCGTCTCGGTGTAGACGGCCGCGCCCGGCTTGCGGATCACCAGGGCGCCGAGCACAGCGGGGATGAGCCAGACGCCGTACAGGACGGCGCGGCCGGGCAGCGGGATTGCGTCGGCCGGCCCGTTCCACAGCAGGTTCCACGCCCAGAAAACGACGCCGAACGCGACCGCGAGCACCGACGCGACGACGACGTCGACGGTGCGCCACCGGTTCTTCATGGTTGTACCTCCCAGTTCTCGGTTGCGAACCAGGAGAAGACACACGCCATGCCGTCGACAGTGACGACATGGCGCTACGCGGAGCCGACCGAACTCCCTGCGCTGGCATTACCCAGATCAGGTTCGAGGGTCTGCGGCGTAGCCGCACTCTCAGCGCTGTGCGCTCCCCTGTCGGATATGAAGTTGTGCCCCGACGCTATCAGCGGTGCTGGTCATTCCGCGAGACTGCTCGATGTGAGGCGGCTTGCGGGGGTGCTGTGGCTGGCGGTGGCCGCGGCGGTGGCGCACGACCTGTGGGTGCTCCCGCGCCGCCCCGCCGGGGACCGGCTCGCCGATCTGGAGGTGTACGTCGGGTCGGTCCGGTCCCTCCTCGCCGGTGACAGCCTGTACGACTTCCACGCCGCCAACGGAGCGCCGTTCACGTACCCGCCGTTCGCCGGGCTGCTCCTGCTGCCGACCGCCCACGTACCGATCCTGCCCTTGAAGATCGGTTGGACTGCGGCGTCGCTGGTGGCCGGCGGTGTCCTGGTGTGGCTGTGCGTCCGGCGCCGGTCCGGTGTCGGCCTGCCGCTCGCCGCGCTCGGGCTGGCCTGCTCGGCGCCGTTCATCAGCAACCTGCGGTTCGGGCAGGTCAGCATCTTCGTTGTGCTGCTGGCGATGATCGACTGCCTGGACCTGCTGCCACCCCGCTGGCGCGGGGTCGCGCTCGGCGTGGCGGCCGCGGTGAAGCTCACCCCGCTGGTCTTCGTGCCGTACCTGTGGCTGACCGGCCGGCGCCGGGCAGCGGTGACCGCGTTGGGGACCTTCGTCGGCGCGCTGCTGGTGGCCGCGGTGGCGCTGCCGGCCGACACATGGCGCTGGGCCCGGCGCGAGGCGTGGCACACCGACCGGATCGGCGACCTGGCGCAGTTGGGCAACCAGTCGGTCAACGGCGCGCTGCTGCGGCTGGGCCTGGGCGGTGGGGTCCGGGTTGCGGTGCTGGTCGCGGTCTGCGTGGTGGCGCTGGTCGTCGCGTACCGTCGGGCGGTTGGTCTTGATCTTCTGAGTGGCTTCCTCGTAGTCGGCGCCGCCGGGATCGTGGTTTCCCCGGTGTCCTGGACCCATCACCAGTTCGTGCTGTACCTGGCGGCGATCCCGCTGCTGCTGGCCGGGCGCTGGCTGCTGGCCGGGGTGGTGGCGGCGTTGATGATCATCCCGCTCGACCTGCTGGCGGCGGTCGGGCTGCGGGACTGCCGGGTCGTGCTCGCCCTGGCCATCGTGCTGGTGCCGGCGTTGACGGTGCGGCCCGGCTCCACACGGTCGTCAGGCTCGACGTGGCGCGCGGGCTGGACGGGGGGCGCGGGCTCGACGGGGCACGCGGGCTCGACGGGGCACGCGGGCTCGACGGGGCACGCGGGCTCGACGGGGGACGCGGGCTCGACGGGCTCCCCGCCGACGGGGCGCTCCGGCCCGACGGGTTCGGCGCCGACCTCCATAGACGCTGGTCGAAGAAGTCCCATAGGGGACTCCCCGGATGGGACTGGATGGACCAACGTCTGTTGGTGGCCGCGCCCGGGTGGCCGTTATGCGGCGATCTGACCGCTTCTAGTATCGCTCGGCCGGGCGAGCATCAGTCGCGCGGATCCTGCTGGCGCGGGTCCGTCAAGGTGCCTGATATAGGCCAACGTCTATGGAGCGTGCTTGGCGGAGCCGAAGTGGCGGATTCGCGGGTAGGCTGTCGGCGTTCGAAATGCTCATGGTGCAGAAGGGGCAAATGGGTGACGACTCAGGATCGCGCCGCGTGGCGGGACGTCGCCGCGCCTGGCACGACGTCGAACGTCACCACCCCCGAGGTCGAGCCGGCTGACCACGCCGGTCAGGGTGGGCCACCGCGTGGCCGCGGCGAGCCGGCACACGGTGATGGCCGGACACCGCACGGTGATGCCCGGGCACCGCACGGTGATGGCCGGGCACCGCACGGTGATGGCGGGCCACCACGCAAGGGCCGGTTCGGCTCGGTCGAGATCCTCGCCGTCGGGCTCGTGCTGGTCGTGGTCTTCCGAGCGCCACTGACCCGCGTGCTGTCGGCGCCCTGGCTGCAGGACTGGACCACGGTCTTCGTGTCGGTGCTGACCCAGGCGATGCCGTTCCTCGTCTTCGGCGTGGTGCTGTCGGCCGTCATCGCGGTCTACGTGCCGCCGTCGTTCTTCGCCAAGGCCCTGCCCAACCATCCGGCACTCGCCGTCCCGGTCGCCAGCGCCGCCGGTGTGGTCCTGCCCGGCTGCGAGTGCGGTTCGGTGCCGATTGCGGGTGCCCTGGTGCGGCGTGGGGTGACCCCCGCGGCGGCCCTGGCGTTCCTGCTCGCCTCACCCGCGATCAACCCGATCGTGCTCGCCTCCACCGCGGTGGCGTTCCCCGGCCAGCCCCGGATGGTCGTCGCCCGCGCGTTGGCGAGTATCCTCACCGCCTGCGCGATGGGCTGGCTCTGGCTGCGGCTGGGCAAGCTGGAGTGGATCAAGCTTCCGCACCGGCCCGATCTCGCCGGCATGAGCAAGGCCGCCGCCTTCTGGGCCGCCGCGCGCCACGACGTGGTCCACGCCGGGGGATACCTGGTGATCGGCGCGATGGCCGCGGCGACGATCAACGTCGCGGTTCCACAGAGGTGGCTGCAGACGCTCGGCGACAACGCGGTGCTCGGAGTCCTCGCACTGGCCGTCCTCGCCGTCGTGCTGTCCATCTGCTCCGAGGCCGACGCGTTCGTGGCGGCCTCGCTCAAGGAGTTCTCGCTCACCGCGCGGCTGGTGTTCCTGGTGGTCGGCCCGATGATCGACCTCAAGCTGTTCGCGATGCAGACCGGCATGTTCGGCCGCCGCTTCGCCACCCGGTTCGCGCCGGCCACCTTCGTGCTCGCGATCCTGGTCGGGACGATCGTGGGGGTGATCCTGTTATGAACCGGCAGGCTCAGGCGGTCATCCTGCTGCTGGTCGGCGGCGCGGTGCTGCGGGTCAGCGTCACCGACATGTACCTGCGCTACGTCAAGCAGGGGCTGCGCCCGTTTCTCATCGCGGCCGGCCTGGTGCTGGTCGTCGCCGCGATCATGACGCTGTGGTACGAGCTGCGCGGTAGTAGACGCACGGAGGCCGTGCACGCCGGAGAGACCGGCGATGACGGCCACGGCCATTCGCACGAGCCCCGGGTCGCCTGGCTGCTGATCCTGCCGGTGTTCGCGCTGCTGCTGGTCGCGCCGCCGGCGCTCGGCTCGCATGCGGCCAGCCGCAGCGGCACGGCCGTCCAGCAGGTCTCCGACTTCCCGCCGCTGCCCGAGGGCGATCCGGCGAAGATCAGCATGCTCGACTACGCCAGCCGGGCGGTCTTCGACGAGGGCCGCTCACTGGGCAGCCGCAAGGTCAGCGTGACCGGCTTCATCGTCACCGGGTCGAAGGGCCAGCCCTACCTGGCGCGCATGATCCTCACCTGCTGCGCCGCCGACGCCCGGCCGGTCAAGGTGGCGCTCACCGGGCAGCTGCCGGACCAGCTCAAGCCGGACACGTGGTTCGAGATGACCGGCAAGTACAGCAGCAAGTACGTCAAGGACGAGATCAACGGCGAGCGGATCCCGTACCTCGACGTGGTCGACTACAAGCCGGTCACGCCGCCCAACGAGCAGTACGAGTCGTAGTCTCATAGGCTCGATCCCATGCTGGTCGAGGCGCGAGGGCTCGAGTTCGACGTCCGGGTCGGCGGCGCCGAGCACGGTGAGCCCGTCGTGCTGCTGCACGGTTTTCCGCAGAACTCGGTGATGTGGGACGGCATCGAGCCGGCGCTGCACGTGGCCGGCTTGCGGACCGTCGCACCCGACCAGCGGGGGTACTCGCCGGGTGCGCGGCTTCCCGAGGTGAGCGCCTACGCGATGCCAGAAACGGTCGGGGACGTGCTGGCGATCATCGACGTGCTCCGGCTCGACGCCGTGCACGTGGTGGGGCACGACTGGGGAGCGGCCGTCGGCTGGGAGCTGGCGGCCCGGCACCCCGACCGGGTGTGCACGCTTACCGCCATCTCGGTGCCCCACCCGCGCGCCTTCGCGAGCGCCCTGCTGACCAGCTTCGACCAGATGCGCCGCTCGGCGTACATCCTGCTGTTCCGCCGGGAGGGCACGGCGGAGCGGTTTCTGCAGGACGACGACGCGAGGCGGTTGCGCGGCATGTTCCGGGGCTCGGGGCTGAGCCTCGGCGAGGTCAACCGCTACGTCGCGCCGATGCTGGCGCCGGGGGCGCTGACCGCCGCACTCAACTGGTACCGGGCCATCAGCCTGATCGGCCGGCCCACCGTCGGGCCGGTGCCGGTGCCCACGACGTACGTGTGGAGCGACCAGGACGCCGCGATCAGCCGGGCGGCGGCGCAGAAGTGCGCGGCGCACGTCACCGGGGACTACCGGTTCCTGGAGCTGCCCGGAGTGAGCCATTGGATTCCCGACCAGGTGCCGGAGGTCCTCGTCGAGGCGGTGCTCAGCCGTGTCCTGGCAGCGCCCCACCGCTGACGGGGCTTCCAAGATCCTATGTTCGCGGTTCTACCGATGGGTAATACCGCCGGGTAGCCTGACTGCAACCCGTACCCGCAAAGGGGTGGCTAGGTGACGACGACCGAAAGCCGATCCGCGGCGAATCCGTCCGGCGGCGCCCACGTTTCTGAGAAGCAGGCCCGGCAGGTCGCCGAGGCGGCGCGGGAGAAGGAGTGGCGAAGGCCCAGCTTCGGTAAGGAGCTGTTCCTGGGCCGGTTCCGGCTCGACCTGATCGACCCCCCTCCCCAGCTCGACCCCGAGCGCGCCGCGGCCGGGGAGGCGTTCCTCAGCCAGGTCTCGGAGTTCGCGGCCAGCAAGATCGACGCTGCGCAGATCGAGCGGGACGGATTCATCCCCGACGATGTGCTCCTCGGCCTCGCGGACCTGGGCGCGTTGGGCATGAAGATCGACAAGAAGTACGGCGGGCTCGGCCTGTCCAACTGGGACTACTGCCGCGCGTTGATGCTGCTCTGCTCGGTCAACCCGGCGGTCAGCGCGCTGCTGTCGGCGCACCAGTCGATCGGCGTCCCGCAGCCGCTGAAGCAGTTCGGCACCGACGAGCAGAAGAAGAAGTTTCTGCCCCGGGTCGCCCGGGACGAGGTGTCGGCGTTCCTGCTGACCGAGCCGGGCTTCGGCTCCGACGCCGCCCGGATGCGTACGACGGCGACCCTCACGCCCGAAGGCGACTACCTGCTCAACGGCGTGAAGCTGTGGGGCACCAACGGCACCATGGCGACCCTGCTCGTGGTCATGGCCCACGTGCCGCCGAGCGAGGGGCACCGGGGCGGCATCACGGCATTCGTGGTGGAGGGCGACTCGCCCGGCATCACCGTGGAGCGGCGCAACGCGTTCATGGGCCTGCGCGGTCTGGAAAACAGCGTCACCCGGTTCCACGACGTACGGGTGCCCGCGGCCAACGTCATCGGCCGCGAAGGCCAGGGCCTGAAGATCGCGCTGACGACGCTCAACACCGGCCGGCTGTCGCTGCCGGCGACCTGCGTCGCGGCCGTCAAGTGGTGCACGAACGTCGCCCGGGAATGGGCCGCCGAGCGGGTGAGCTTCGGGCTGCCGGTGGCCAAGCACGAGGCGGTGGCCAAGAAGATCGCGTTCATCGCGGGCACGGCATACGGCATGGAGGCGATGCTCGAGCTGTCCTGCCGCCTGGCCGACGACGACCAGAACGACATCCGCATCGAGGCGGCGCTCGCCAAGCTGTACGCCAGCGAGATGGCCTGGCAGGTCGCTGACGAGCTGGTGCAGATCCGGGGCGGGCGCGGATACGAGACCGCCGACTCGCTCGCCGCGCGCGGGGAGCGACCCATCCCCGCCGAGCAGCTCCTGCGCGACCTGCGCATCAACCGGATCTTCGAGGGCGCCACGGAGATCATGCACCTGCTCATCGCCCGGGAGGCGGTCGACGCCCACCTGTCGGTGGCCGGCGACATCATCGATCCCGACGCCGGCATGGGTCGCAAGGCGCGGGCGGCCGCGCGGGCCAGCGGGTTCTACGCGAAGTGGCTGCCCACCCTCGTGGTCGGCAAGGGCCAGGCGCCGTCGGCGTTCTCCGAGTTCGGGCCGCTGGCTCGGCATCTGCGGCGGGTCGAGCGCGCGTCCCGCAAGCTGTCCCGCGAGACCTTTTACGCCATGGCCCGCTGGCGCGGCAAGATGGAGCGCAAGCAGGCGTTCCTCGGCCGGATCGTCGACATCGGCGCCGAGCTCTACGCGATGTCCGCGGCGTGCGTGAAGGCGCGCGCTGAGCGGGAGTCGCGGCCGGAGGGCGTGGAGCTCGCCGACCTGTTCTGCCAGCAGGCGTGGCTGCGGATCGAGCGGCTCTTCGACGACCTCTGGGAAAACACCGACGACGTGGACACGGCGGCGGCCAAGCGGATCGTGGCCGGGCGGTACCGGTCGCTGGAGGAGGGCGTGATCCCGCCGCCGACCACCGGTGACTGGGTGTCCCGATGGGAGCCTGGCCCGTCCGAGGTGCCCGACGTGCGCCGCCGGCTCCCGCGTCGCGGACCCAACGGAGAGTCCTCCTGACGCGGTAACCGGGGACCCTCCTAACCTCGCAGCCCGAGGCGCCGCAGCTCCAGCGCGGCGAGTGCCTCGACCGCCGCCGGGTCGCCGCGCCGCCAGGCCGCCGCGATCCCGGGATCCAGCGCGGCCAGCCGGCGCAGCGGTTGGTTGGCCAGCGCCCGCAGAGCGAGGAGGTCGCGGGAGCTGCCGCGCAGCTTGACGGCGGCGCCGGCGCGGCGCATCCAGCGCAGCCGCAGCGGCAGCCACCCGAAGAGCACCAGCCCGAGCGGGACGGCCACCACGGCCACTGCCATCACCAGAGCCAGGTCGTGCACGATGACCTGCTGCTCGTGCCCGGCCTCGGCGACCGACCGGGCGGCATCGGCCGCCTTGCCGAAGGGTGTGGACAGTGCGTCCCCGACGCCCGGGACGCGGTCGATCTTGCGCCCGGCGTTGCCGAGGTTGTCGGCCATGCCGGTGCCGGCGCTCTCCAGCTTGCGACCGGGCGCCGCGAGCCGCGAGACCAGGTCATAGAGCCACAGGCCGAGCCGGATCCAGGCGTACACCCAGACCACGACGAGCAGGTCGGTGATCAGTTGACGAAGGCGGGTAACCGGGAGATCGGCATAGATCTTCACGCAGGGATCATCCCGCACATGCGGGGCACGTACCGAAGATCTCCAATGTGTGGCTGACGTGTCGGTACCCGTGCTCGGCCGCGATCCGGTCCGCCCAGCTCTCCACGGCCGGTCCGAGGACCTCGACGGTGCGCCCGCACGAGCGGCACACTAGATGGTGGTGGTGCCCGTCGCTGCACCGCCGGTACAGGTTCTCCCCGCCGGGTGTCTGCATCACGTCGACCTCGCCGGCGTCCGCAAGGCTCACCAGCGTCCGGTACACCGTCGTGAGCCCCACCGCGTCACCGCGCGAGCGCAGCATGGCGTGCAGCTCCTGGGCACTGTGGAATCCGTCGACCTCGGCCAGCAGGGCGCTCACGGCTCCCCGCTGGCGGGTGTTGCGCGCCGTCAATGTATCTCCCGGGCGTGCGTAATCGCGTCGGCGACGATGTGGGCCACGTGCTCGTCGGTCAGGGAGTATGCGATCTCCCGGCCGCGCCGGGCACCGCGCACGATGCCGGCGCCGCGCAGCACCCGCAGGTGCTGGGAGACCAGCGGCTGGGGCACTCCCAGCGTGTCGACCAGCTCGTGCACGCAGCGGGGACCGTCGGCCAGCTGGGTGACGATCCGGATGCGCAGCGGCGCCGCGAGCGCGCGCAGCAGCTCGCCCGCGGCCTCGTACCCGTCGCTCGTCGTCATCCCCGTCACCGTATCGGGACCCCTACCGCCGGTCGAGAACGACCTCATGTGGTTCGGATTCCGCCGGTTCCGACGGTCCGGACCGGCCCCGCCGCACAACGCCTGCGCCGAGCGTCACGGCCACGAATCCCGCGATCGCGAGCAGCACGATGGTCGCACCGGGCGCGGTGTTCAGCTGCCACGATACCCCCAGCCCGGTCACCGAGGCCGCCACGCCGAGCACGATCGCCAGATACATCGTGGCGTTGAAGCCGCGGGTGACCTGCTGGGCGGTGGCTACCGGCACCACCATCAGCGCGCTCACCAGTAGCAGCCCGACGGCCCGCATCGCGGCGGTCACGGTCACCGCCGTGGTGACGGCGAGCGTGACGTTGAGCAGGCGGATCGGCAGGCCGGCGACCCGGGCGTACTCCTCGTCGTGGCAGACCGCGAACAGCCACGGCCGCAGCAGCAACGCCACGGCGAGCACGATCACGCCCAGGATCCCGATCACCACGAGGTCCTGGTCGGACGTGGTCAACGGCGAGCCGAAAAGGTACGACACCAGACTGCGACTGTTTTGCGCGGTCGACAGGCTGACCAGCACCACGCCGCCGGAGATGCCGCCGTAGAACATGATCGCCAGAGCCACGTCGCCGGAGGCCTTGCCCCGTTCCCGGACCAGCTCGACGGCCACCGCACCGAGCGCCGCGACGACCACGGCGACGAGCACCGGGGAGGTGTGCGTCAGCAGTCCGAGGCCGACACCGGTGAGCGCGACGTGGCCCAGCCCGTCGCCGATCAGCGAGAGCCGCCGCTGCACCAGGTAGATGCCGATGGCCGGCGCGGTCACGCCGGTGATGAGCGCCCCGATCAGTGCCCGGATCATGAAGTCGTACGTCAGGAAACTCATGCCGCGCCCCAGATGCCGGGTTGGTCGACGGGTGCGTGCGGATGCACGTGCTCGTGGTCGGGCTCGGCGTGGTGGCCGGCCGGCCGCGGCACGGCTCCACTGTGGACGATCTCGCCGTGGTGTACGACCACGGCCCGCGTGACGAGCGGGGCGAGCAGGCCCAGTTCGTGCGCCACGAGCAGGACGGTGCCGCCGCGCGCGACGAACCCGTCGAGCGCGGCCGCGAAAGCCTCCTGGCTGGCCGCGTCGACACCCGCGGTGGGCTCGTCGAGCACCAGAAGTTCGGGCTCGCCGGCGAGTGCCCGTGCGATGAGTACCCGCTGTTGTTGTCCTCCGGAGAGGGTGGCGACCGCATCGCCGGCCCGGTCGGCGAGCCCGACGTCGGCGATCGCGGCGTCGACCGCGGCGCGGTCGGCGTCCGCGGGCGGCCGCAGGAAGCCACGCCGGGCCAGGCGCCCGGACGCGACCACCTCCCGCACGGTCGCCGGGACACCGCTGCCCGCGCCGAGGCGTTGCGGCACGTAACCGACCCGCCGCCAATCGTGGAAACGGCGCAGCGGGGTGTCGAAGAGCCGCACCTCGCCCGCGCGTAGCGGCAGCAGTCCGAGGATCGCCTTGATCAGGGTGGACTTGCCCGAGCCGTTGGCGCCCAGGATCGCGACGACCTCGCCGGCCGCGGCCCGCAGGGAGACGCCGCGCAGGACGGGGCGGCCGTCGTAGCCGACGACCACCCCCTGCGCGGAAACGGGTTCTGTCATGTGCAGCCCAGCGCGGTACGCAGCGTGGTCAGGTTGGAGCGCATCACCGAAAGATAGTCGTCGGACGAGCCCTCTTCGATGCCCTCGATCGGATCGAGGACCTCCGCCTTGGCGCCGACCTCCTTCGCGAGGGTCTCGGCCACCTTGGGGCTGACCAGCGACTCGAAGAAGATCGTGGTGGTGTGTGACTGCCGGGCCTGCTCGGCGACGGTCGCGAGGTGCTGCGGCGTCGGCTCCTCCTCCGGGCTCAGCCCGGTGATCGGGATCTGGGTCAGGTGGTAGCGGGCGGCCAGGTACCCGAACGCCGCGTGGCTGGTCACGATCTCGTGCCGCTGGCAGTTCGCCAGCCCCGACGCGTACTCCTTGTCGAGCTTCTCCAGGTCGGCGCGCAGGGTGGCGGCGCGGCTCTTGAAGTCGGCGGCGTGCCCGGAGTCCAGCTTGGCCAGCCGGTCGGCGACCTTGTCGGAGATGGCGGCCAACCGGATGGGATCGAGCCAGACGTGCGGGTCCTTCTTCTCCTTGCTGTCCTCGCTGCCGGGTGGCGGGTCGTTCAGCGGCTCGACGGTCGCGACGTCGAAGGCGGTCTTCTTCGCCTCCTGGTCGACGCCCGCGTCGACGGCGGGCTGGAAGTCGCGCAGGTAGATGACGAGGTCGGCCTTGCCGAGCTCGGCCACCTGCTTGGGCTGGAGCTCGAGGTCGTGCGGCTCGGCGCCGGGCTTCACCAGGTTGGTCACGGCCACCCGGTCACCGCCGATCTTCTCGGTCACGTACTGCAAAGGGTAGAAGGCAGCGGTCACCCGCAGCTTGTCGCTGGCCGCCGAGCGGCTGCCACAACCAGCGAGCAGGGATCCGGCCAGTGCAAGCGCGATCAGGGCGGCGCGGGAGCGAATCATAGGTGACACTCTGACCGCTAATGACAATCATTGTCAAAAGCGCATGTGGCTAGAACTTGGTGATCGCCAGCAGCAGGAGCACCCCGAGGATCACCACGCGCACCATCCGCATCCGCGGCGGGGTGTGCGGCCAGGTGAGGCTCAGCAGCGCGGCCAGTCCGGCGGCGATCAGCACCAGCACGAGGCCGCCGACCGGGGCGGGCAGGAACAGGCCGGCCAGCACCACCGCCACGGCGGCCAGGAACACCGCCGTAGGGTTGAGCCGGCTCAGGCGTACCAGCAATGGGCCCATCTTCTGCTTCTCCTCATCGAAAGGGGGCGCCCGTGCTCGTGGTGAGCAGGTTCGTCGTGGACCAACCGGAGTCGTTCCTCGACCGCGCCCACACCGCGCTGGCCACCCTCGCCGCGCGCCCAGGCTACGTCAGCGGCCAGCTCGCCCGCGCGGTCGACGAGCCCGACCACTGGTGCCTCGTCACGGCCTGGGCCTCGGTCGGAGCCTACCGGCGGGCGCTGTCCTCCTACGAGGTCAAGGTGCACGCCACACCACTGCTCGCGGAGGCGGTCGACGAGCCGTCCGCCTTCGAGGTGCTGGCCACCGCCGAGCCCGGAGGCGGGGTCGTCGTCTCCGGGAGCGACCGCGCCGACGAACCACCACTACGATCACGACCATGAGCGGGTACGCGCCGGGCCAGTTCTCCATGCCACCGGGTGAGCCGGAGGTCCCCGCACCGCCGCCGGGTCCCGGTGTCATGCCGCCGTTCGCGATGCCGCCCGCAGACCGCAACCGTCGCGGACTGTGGATCGGGCTCGGAGCGGGTGCCCTCGTGCTCGTCCTGTGCTGCATGGGCGGCATCTTCGGGTTCGGCCTGCTCGCCGTGAGCACCTCCAGGCAGGTCGAAACGAACGCGGTGAACACCGTGGACGAATACCTCGGAGCGCTGCAGGACAGCGACTACACCCGGGCGTACTCGCTGCTGTGCCGCTCCCTGACCAGGCGGGAGACGCTCAGCGAGTTCGCCGCGCGGGAACGCGCCCGACCCATCCGCGACTTTCACGTGGGCGCCGCCGAGGTTGGCAACGACGTCGTGGTCCCGGCCGACCTCGTCTACGCCAGCGGCGACCGGGTGACCCGGCGATACCTGCTCAACCAGGAGCTGGGCAGCCAGAACATGCGGATCTGCGGGGTGCGGTAGCCCCGCGGAAGGCGGCCGCTAATCTGGGTGGCCGGCCGGCGGGCGGTAACCGTACGCTTGGTCGGTCCGTTGGTCTGCTTGGCAGCAGGCCAACCTTGACCAGTCTGGCTCGCGCGCCCTCTCGGCGGGCGGTCCGGGCAGGTCGGCGCCGACAGCCAGCCGGCGACGTCAGGTCGACCGGCAGGTGCCGACCCGACGTTCGTAGGAGGATGTTTCCATGGCCGCCGATCGCATCGACTCCGTCGTCAGCCTCGCCAAACGGCGCGGTTTCGTGTTCCCGTCGAGCGAGATCTACGGCGGGACCCGGTCGGCATGGGACTACGGTCCGCTCGGCGTCGAGCTGAAGGAAAACGTCCGCCGCCAATGGTGGAAGACGATGGTCCAGCAGCGCGACGACATCGTCGGCCTGGACTCCGCCGTCATCCTCGCCCGCCAGGTGTGGGTGGCCTCCGGCCACGTGGAGGAGTTCGTCGACCCGCTGACCGAGTGCCAGTCGTGCCACAAGCGGTTCCGGGCCGACCAGCTCGAAGAGGCCTATGCGGAGCGGCACGGTGCGCTGCCGCCGGGCGGCCTGGCCGACATCAACTGCCCCAACTGCGGCAACAAGGGCACCTTCACCGAGCCGAAGATGTTCAACGGCCTGATGAAGACCTACCTGGGCCCGGTCGAGAGCGAGGAGGGCCTGCACTACCTGCGGCCCGAGACCGCGCAGGGCATCTTCGTCAACTTTGCGAACGTGATGTCGTCGGCCCGCAAGAAGCCGCCGTTCGGCATCGCCCAGGTCGGCAAGAGCTTCCGCAACGAGATCACCCCGGGGAACTTCATCTTCCGCACGCGGGAGTTCGAGCAGATGGAGATGGAGTACTTCGTCGAGCCGGGCACCGACGAGAAGTGGCACGAGTACTGGTTGTCCGAGCGCTGGAACTGGTACCGCGACCTCGGCCTGTCCGAGGACAACCTGCGCTTCTACGAGCACCCCCAGGAGAAGCTCTCCCACTACTCCAAGCGCACCGTCGACATCGAGTACCGGTTCCGCTTCGGCGGCAGCGAGTTCGCCGAGCTGGAGGGCATCGCCAACCGCACCGACTTCGACCTCACCACGCACTCGAAGAACTCCGGCGTCGACCTGTCCTACTTCGACCAGGAGAAGGGCGAGCGCTGGGTGCCTTACGTCGTCGAGCCGGCGGCCGGCCTCACCCGGGCGGTGCTCGCGTTCCTGCTCGAGGCGTACGACGAGGACACCGCGCCCAACACCAAGGGCGGCGTGGACAAGCGGACCGTCATGCGCTTCGACCCGCGGCTCGCGCCGGTCAAGGTGGCGGTGCTGCCGCTGTCGCGCAACCCGGAGCTGTCGCCGAAGGCGCGCGGGCTCGCGGCGGACCTGCGTAAGCGCTGGATCGTGGAGTTCGACGACGCGGGCGCCATCGGTCGCCGGTACCGTCGCCAGGACGAGATCGGCACCCCGTTCGCGGTGACCGTCGACTTCGACACCCTGCAGGACGACGCGGTGACCGTGCGCGACCGGGACACGATGGGCCAGGAGCGCGTCTCGCTCGACAACGTGGAGCGCTACCTGATCGAGCGCCTCCCCGGCTGTTGAGCTTTTCTGCTGAGTAGGGCGCCCCTATCACCGCGTGCGCTGTCATAGGGGCGCCCTACTCAGCGGCGGGGGAAGCTAGCCGCACCGTCGTCCGCCCGCCCAGCGCCATTCGTTCGTGGTATGCGCACTCGACGATCTTTCGCACCTGACTCGGTCGGCCACGAATCTCTGCTGGCGTGAAGTGCAGGACCAGTGCGCCGTGGGTAACGAAGACGTTGTGGCGGCGCATCGTTTCTTGCCAGCTTTCGGGGCTGAGGTGGTATTCGCGCGAGTCGACCTCGAGCGCGATACCGGCCTCGTCAATCCAGCCATCCGGCGACGGCAGGGAAAGCCCGTCGTCGGTCACGAGCGCGGGATTCCAGCGAACCTTGCCAGCTACGACGCTTCGCTCGAGTACCTCCTTGAACTCGATCTCGGGAGCGGACCGTGGACCCGCTCCGACCTCGGCCAGCGCACGCCGCAGGAGTCTGGTCCGGCTGTTGCCGGCGAGGTCCAGCTCCCGGCGGAGTGCTTCCGGCGTCGTCAGCCGCCGCTGCACCGACTCGGCCACGATCGCCCGTACGGACCGCAGCTCCCCGAGGAGCCGGCAAGCGTCGGCCACCGCCCGCGCAACCGAGCAGACCGTGTATCCGTTGCCGTTGCGTGCGTGCGGGTCCAACCGGTGGGTGCGGTGCACCCTGACGAAGCCGCGCGAGCCGCGGCGGTTGGAGTGCGGCACGAGAACATGGAGAAGGTCGTCCGGCGGCAGATGGCGAAAGCCGTGCCACACGAGCGCGGCCACTCCGGTCAACTGGCTGTCGGGACCGAGATAGAGGGCCGCCGCCAACCGTCGCTGCTCCAAGGTGACACCACCGGTGAACGTCGCGTACAAGCCCGGCAGGAGTCGTTGCCACCTCGCGTCATGAAGCTGGCGTCGAATCGCTTCGTCGTCCAGTCCGGCGGCAAGTGCCTGCCTTCTGGTCAACAGGCCTCGTTGGGCCAGCAGTAGCTGGTCAAGGTCTACCTTCGGCATTTTCGCCCGATCCCGGGCGGCGATGTGAGTCACGCGTCGCAGACTGGCTCCGGCTGGGCGGACGTCGCTGCCCTCGGGCTCGAAACTGTGGACAGCGAGGGTGCCTGTGGACGGGCTGGCGCGGGTGCGGCTGCTGTGCTAGCGCTCGCCCTTCTCGATGAGTAGGGGCGCCCTATGCCGGTCGACACGGTGATAGGGGCGCCCTACTCAGCCGCGGGGGAGCATCACAGGCCGCGGGGGAGCGTCACCACCCCATCCTCAGAACGCGAAGCCGCCGGGGCGGGCGTTGCGGTCGGCGAGCAGGCCGGCCAGCGTCGCGACCGCGATCTCGGCCGGGGTCCGGGAGCCGATGTTGAGGCCGATCGGCCGGTGTACCCGGGCGATGTGCGCCTCGCCGACTCCGAGGGACTGCAGCGCGGCCAGGTGCGGCGCGGTGTGCCGCACGCTGCCCATCACGCCGACCCAACGGGCCGGCAGGGCGAGCGCGTCCCGCAGCACCGGCCCAAGCTCGGGCCGGTCGTGGTCGGTGACCACCACGTCGGTGCTGCCGTCGACGAACGATGACGACAGCTGCGCCACGGCGCCGGCCGGTCGCGACGGTGCCGGGTCGACGAGAAAGGTCCGGTAGCCGAGATCGGCCGCGAAATGCAGCAGGTATGTGGCGACCGGCGAGGCGAACACGGCCACGAGGGTGCGGCCGTCGGGCGGGGCGGGTGCGCCGTGCGCGATGTCGCACGCGGGATCGGACATAGGACAACGGCTACCGTTACAGGGTGTCCAGCGTCAACCTCGCCGACGGCGGAACAGGCGGAACAGGCGGAACAGGCGGAACAGGCGGAACAGGCGAAACGGGTGGAGCGGTGAAGCTCGGCCCGTACGCGATCGACCCGCCCGTGGTGCTGGCCCCGATGGCCGGGATCACCAATATCGCGTTCCGCCGGCTGTGCCGCGAGCACGGGGCCGGCCTGTACGTGTGCGAGATGGTCACCACGCGCGCGCTCGTCGAGCGCAACCCGAAGACGATGCGGATGCTGGCTTTCGAACCTGACGAGCGTCCGCGGAGCCTTCAGCTCTACGGCGTGGACCCGACGATCGTCGGCAAAGCGGTGCGGATGGTCGTCGACGAGGACCTGGCCGACCATATCGACCTCAACTTCGGCTGCCCGGTGCCGAAGGTGACCCGCAAGGGCGGCGGCTCGGCGCTGCCGTGGCGGTGGCGGCTGTTCGAGCGGATCGTGCGGGCGGCGGTCGACGCGGCGGCGCGCGCCGGCGTACCGGTGACGATCAAGATGCGTAAGGGCATCGACGACGACCACCTCACGTACCTGCGCGCGGGGCGGATCGCGCAGGACGCCGGGGTGGCGGCGGTGGCCCTGCACGGGCGTACCGCCGCGCAGCGCTACTCGGGCGGCGCCGACTGGACGGCGATCGCAGCGCTCAAGGCGCATCTGGACGTGCCGGTACTCGGGAACGGCGATATCTGGGAGGCCGACGACGCGCTGCGGATGGTGGCCGAGACCGGGGTGGACGGCGTCGTGGTGGGCCGGGGATGTCTGGGTCGCCCGTGGCTGTTCGCGGATCTGGCGGCGGCGTTCGCCGGCCGGCCGGAGCGTGTCCTGCCGACCCTTGGCGAGGTGGCGAAGACGATGCGCCGGCACGCCGAGTTGCTGGTCGAGTGGCTGGCGGACGAGCCGCACGGCTGCGCTGACTTCCGCAAGCACGTCGCCTGGTATTTGAAGGGTTTCCCGGTGGGCGGCGAGTTGCGCCGCAGCCTTGCGATGATCAATAGTTTGGCCGAGCTGGACGACCTGCTGGGCAAGTTGGACCCGGCCGAGCCGTACCCGGTGCACACGCTGGGCCAGCCGCGCGGGCGTACCAATTCGCCGGGCAAGGTGGCGCTGCCGGACGGCTGGCTCGCCGACCCTGACCTGGACGTGGTGCCCGACGGCGCCGAGTTGCCCGACTCCGGCGGCTGACGCATTGACCACAACGAAACAAAACGCTTAACGGCAGGTTTTTTGCTTGTTCATGCTCATGAGAGCGCTCTCAGGAGCATTTACGGACCGCAGCGAGCAGAACAATATGTCAAGTGTCACGTGGCCATTCCTAGGGACATTAATGCCCCATTAGCCTGACGCCGAAAGGGCTCGATGGAGCTCGTCCGGGGTTCACCCGCAGGAGGCGATCGTGGCGCAACAGCAGCAGGCGAAGTACGTGTACGACTTCGCGGAGGGCAATAAGAACCTCAAGGATCTGCTCGGAGGCAAGGGCGCCAACCTCGCGGAGATGACCAACCTCGGGCTGCCCGTGCCGCCCGGCTTCATCATCACCACCGAGGCGTGCAAGGCGTACCTGCACGACGGCACCGAGCCGCCCAGCCTGGCCGAGGAGATCGGCGAGCACCTGCGCACCCTCGAAGAGAAGATGGGCAAGCGCCTCGGCGACAGCGAGGACCCGCTGTTGGTGTCCGTACGCTCCGGCGCCAAGTTCTCGATGCCCGGCATGATGGAGACCGTCCTCAACGTCGGCCTGACCGACGCCAGCGTGCAGGGCCTGGCCAAGCAGGCCGGCGGCAACGAGCGGTTCGCCTGGGACTCCTACCGGCGCCTGATCCAGATGTTCGGCAGGACCGTCTGCGAGGTGCCCGGCGAGGCCTTCGAGAACGCGATCGAAGCCGCGAAGCGCGCCAAGAACACGCACAACGACCTCGACCTGGACGCCGGCGACCTGCGGGCGCTGGTCGACGAGTTCAAGAAGATCTTCTCCGAGCACACCGGCCGCGACTTCCCCCAGGACCCGCGTGAGCAGCTCACCCTCGCCATCCGGGCGGTCTTCAACTCATGGAACGCCGACCGCGCCATCCTCTACCGCCGGCAGGAGCGCATCCCGGCCGACCTGGGCACGGCGGTCAACGTCGTGACGATGGTCTTCGGCAACCTGGGCGGCGACTCGGGCACCGGGGTCGCCTTCACCCGCGACCCGGCAACCGGTGAGCAGGGCGTCTACGGCGACTACCTGGCCAACGCGCAGGGCGAGGACGTGGTCGCGGGCATCCGCAACACCGTCCCGCTGCAGGACCTCGAACAGCTCGACAAGACCAGCTTCGACCAGCTCTTGCAGATCATGGCCACGCTCGAGGGTCACTACAAGGACCTGTGCGACATCGAGTTCACCATCGAGCGCGGCACGTTGTGGATGCTGCAGACCCGGATCGGCAAACGGACGGCGGCCGCCGCGTTCGTCATCGCCACCCACCTCATCGATGAGGGCGTCATCGACCTCGACGAGGCGTTGAGCCGGGTCACCGGGGCCCAGTTGGCGCAGCTGATGTTCCCGACGTTCGTCGCCGACGGCGAGCTGACGGCCCTGGCCAAGGGCGTGGCGGCCTCACCCGGCGCCGCGGTGGGCAAGGCGGTCTTCGACTCGCACCGCGCCGCCGAGCTGGGCGCCAAAGGCGAAAAAGTCATTCTGGTACGCCGGGAGACCAACCCGGACGACCTCCCCGGCATGATCGCCGCGCAGGGGATCCTCACCAGCCGCGGCGGCAAGACCTCGCACGCCGCGGTGGTGGCCCGGGGCATGGGCAAGACGTGTGTCTGCGGCGCCGAGGCGCTCGGCGTGGACCTGCAGGCCCGGAAGTTCACGGCCAACGGGACCACGGTCGCGGAGGGTGACGTGATCTCGATCGACGGCACCACCGGCAAGATCTACGTCGGCGAGGTGGCGGTGCAGCCGTCGCCGGTGGTGCAGTACTTCGAGGGCAAGGTCACTCCGGACGCCGACCCGCTGGTCGCCGCCGTGCACCGGCTCGTCGCGCACGCCGACAGCCGGCGCCGCCTGGCCGTGTGGACCAACGCCGACACCGGCGAGGACTCCGCCCGCGCGCGCCGCTTCGGCGCCGAGGGCATCGGCCTGTGCCGCACCGAGCACATGTTCCTCGGTGACCGCCGGGAACTCGTCGAGCGGCTGATCCTCGCCGAGACCGACGAGGAGCGCGACGCCGCGCTCGCCGCGCTGCTGCCGTTGCAGCGCGCCGACTTCATCGAGATCTTCACGGCGATGGACGGCCTGCCGGTGACGGTGCGGCTGATCGACCCGCCGTTGCATGAGTTCCTCCCGTCCCTGGAGGAGCTGACCGCAAAAGTCGCCGTCGCGGAGGTACGCGGCGAGGACCCGGGCAAGGACGCGGTGCTGCTGGCCGCGGTACGCCGCATGCACGAGCAGAACCCCATGCTCGGCCTGCGCGGCGTGCGCCTCGGCCTGGTGATCCCCGGCCTGTTCGCGATGCAGGTACGCGCGATCTCGGAAGCCGCCGCCGAGTGCCGGCGCAAGGGCGGCGACCCGAAGCCGGAGATCATGGTGCCGCTGGTCGGTGCGGTGCAGGAGCTGGAGACCGTACGCGTGGAGACCGAGGAGATCCTGCGCCAGGTCGCCGAGGAGACCGGCGTCGAGGTGCACACGCTGATCGGCACCATGATCGAGGTACCGCGGGCCGCGCTCACCGCCGGGCAGATCGCCCAGGCGGCCGAGTTCTTCTCCTTCGGCACCAACGACCTGACCCAGATGACGTGGGGCTTCTCGCGCGACGACGTGGAGGCGGCGTTCTTCTCGCGGTACCTGGAGTTGGGGATCTTCGGGGTTTCGCCGTTCGAGTCGATCGACCGTGAGGGTGTGGGCCGCCTGGTCCGGCTCGCCGTCGAGGAGGGCCGTGCGGCCCGCCCGGACCTCAAGGTCGGCGTCTGCGGCGAGCACGGCGGTGACCCGGACTCGGTGCACTTCTTCCACGACGCCGGGCTGGACTACGTGTCCTGCTCGCCGTTCCGGGTGCCGGTGGCCCGGCTGGAGGCGGGCCGGGCCGTCGCGCTGACGGAGGGCTCCGACAGTCGCTGATACCTGGCGGCAACCCCCTCGTTGCCGGGGAGACATCCATCGCGGCAACCGCGTAGGGTGATCGGCACCGGCCGTCCGGCCGGGGCGGGCAGCGAGGGGGTTTGCCGATGGGCAGCCGGTGGGACAGCGTCGTCGTCGACGCGATGGACCCGGCGCGGCTGGGCCGCTGGTGGGCGGAGGTTCTCGAATACCGGGTCGTCTCGGAGGCCTCGGACGAGCTGGTGATCGGCCGCGGCGACGGCAGCCAGCCGGAGCTGGTGTTCAGCCTCGTCGCGGACGCCAAGAGCGGCAAGAACCGCTTGCACATCGACCTGCGCCCGGACGACCAGGACGCCGAGGTGGAGCGGCTGGTCGACATGGGCGCCCGCCGGGTCGACATCGGCCAGGGCGACGAGGTGTCGTGGGTGGTCCTCGCCGACCCCGAAGGCAACGAGTTTTGTGTGCTCCGGGCGAAGGACCAGTCCTGACCTCCTTCGTGGACAGCGGCGTGATCGACTGGCATCGTGTGCGCTATGGCGACGGGGGAGGAGCAGGCAGCGGCCCAGGCCGAGGAGCCAGTCGGTGCTGCCGGTGTTGACGAGGCCGGCGACGTCAACGTCGTTGCCGACCGGGTGCCGCCGGGCCTGGTGTTCCGCTGGGCGGCCGCCGCGACGTTGGGCGTGCTCGCGGTCCTGCTGACCGGCTACGCCCTTTACACCGTGCGCAGCATCCTCGTGCTGGTGATCATCGCGCTGTTCGTGGCGGTCAGCCTCGACCCGGCTGTGCGCTGGCTCATCAGGCACGGGCTGCGCCGGTCGCTCGCGGTGACGATCGTGCTGCTCGGCCTCCTGGTGCTCTTCGCGATCTCCGTCTGGGCGATCGTGCCGCCGCTGGTCGACCAGGGCGGCAAGCTCTTCGCCGACCTGCCCGGATACGTGCGCAAGCTGCCTGAGCAGTCGAGGTCGTTCCGGGAGCTGAGCGACCGGTACAACCTGACCAGCCGACTCACCGACCTCGCGGCCACTCTGCCGGCCAAGGTCGCCAGCAGTGCAGTGGGTTTCGTGCAGCGGTTCCTCGGCGCGCTGCTGTCCACGGTCACCGTGCTGGTGCTGGCCATCTACTTCATGGCCGACATGCCCCGGATGCGGCGGGGCCTGGTCCGCCTGTTTCCGCACCGCCGCCGCCCGCAGGTGGCGGAGATCGTCAACGTGGTGGTGGACAAGGTCGGCGCCTACATGATCGGCAACCTGATCATCTCGCTGTTCGCCGGTGTCTCGACGTTCCTGATTCTGGAGATCCTGCAGGTTCCGTTCGCGCTGCCGATGGCGCTGCTGGTGGCGGTGACCGATCTGATCCCGCTCATCGGCGCCACCCTCGGTGCCGCGTTCTGCGTCCTGGTCACGATGTTCACCGCCGACATCTGGCCCGACGCGGTGATCGTGCTGGTCTTCTTCATCGTGTACCAGCAGGTGGAGAACTACCTGATCGCGCCCCGGGTGCTGCGCAACACCGTCGACCTGTCCTCGGTCTCGGTCCTGCTGGTGGCGCTGATCGGTGGCAGCGTCCTGGGGGTGGCCGGCGCGGTGATGGCGATCCCGATCGCGGCGACGGTCAAGGTGGTCCTCACCCCCGCGCTCACGGCGATGCACGAGCCGCCACCACCCGCCGAGGCGGTACCCAAGTCCTCCTAGCTCGCCAGTCCTCCTAGCTCGCCGATCTTGGAGTTACCTACATGGTTTGATCTTCAAACCACGTCACTTTCTCCTTGATCGGCGCGGTAGGGGGTGAGCGACCGGCGCGGCAGGGGCGGGTGTCGCAGGTCGCCGTTAATCTCATCGGGTGAGCGAGCACGACGCGCAGCGGATCGTGGCGGAGGCGGCCAAGGACCCGTCGCGCCCGGCCGCCGGTGGCTGGCGCAGCCCGTTCCAGCGCGACCGGGCCCGGGTGCTGCACTCGGCCGGGTTCCGGCGGCTCGCCACGAAGACCCAGGTGCACACGGCCGGTGGTGACGACTTCCTGCGCACCCGGCTGACCCACTCCCTCGAGGTCGCGCAGATCGCCCGGGAGATGGGGGCGCGGCTGGGCTGTGACCCCGACGTGGTCGACACGGCTGGGCTCGCGCACGACCTGGGCCATCCCCCGTTCGGGCACACCGGCGAGGACGCGCTCGACGACGTGGCGCAGGGGTGCGGCGGCTTCGAGGGCAACGCGCAGACGCTGCGGGTGCTGACCCGGCTGGAGGCGAAGGTCCTCGACGCCGACGGCCGGTCGGTCGGGCTCAACCTGACCCGGGCCAGCCTGGACGCGGTCGCCAAGTACCCCTGGTTCCGGCGTGGCGGGGAGCGCAAGTTCGGCGCCTACCTCGACGACGCGGGGGTTTTCGAGTGGCTGCGCGCGGGCGCGCCCGACGCGCGACGGTGCCTCGAAGCGCAGGTGATGGACTGGGCCGACGATGTGGCCTACTCGGTGCACGACGTGGAGGACGGCATCTACTCCGGGCACGTGCCGCTGGCCCGGCTGCACAAGGACGCCGACGAGCGGGCCGCGCTCTGCGCCGATGTGGCCCTGGCCTACTCGGCCGAGGCTCCGGCCGACCTGGAGGGCGTGCTCGCCGACCTCCTCGCCGATCCGGTCTTCGACGCCCTCGACGCCTACGACGGCAGCCACGCCGCCCAGGTCGGTCTGAAGCGGGTCACCAGCGTGCTCACCGGGCGGTTCGTCGCGGCGGCCGTGCTGGCCACCCAGGAGGAGTTCGGCGACGCGCCGTTGCGGCGATACGCTGCCGACCTGATCGTTCCGCGGTCCACACGCGCGCAGTGTGCGCTGCTCAAAGGTCTGGCGCTGCGATACGTGATGCGCCGGCCGGGCGTGGAGGTGTGGCGGGACCAGCAGCAGGAGATCCTCCGGGAGCTCGTGGCCGTGCTGACACTGCGGGCACCCGAGGCCCTCGACCCGGTGTTCGCACCGCTGTGGCGCAGCGCCCCCGACGACGCCGCGCGACTGCGGGTCGTCATCGACCAGGTCGCCAGCCTCACCGACCCGGCCGCCGCCGCCTGGCATCGCCGGCTGGTCGGCTGAAGGGCCGAAGAGCCACGTCCCCCCGGGCGGCTCGGGCGGGCAGAATGAGGCCATGGCTGACGAGCGGACGTTCGTGATCGTGGGAGCGAGTCTGGCGGGCGCCAAGGCGGCGGAAGTCTTGCGCGCCGAAGGCTTCACCGGGCGGATCGTGCTGGTGGGCGAGGAAACCGAGCGGCCCTATGAGCGGCCGCCGCTGTCCAAGGGGTACCTGCTGGGCAAGGACGCGCGGGACAAGGCGTTCGTGCACGACGCCACCTGGTACGCCGAGCACGATATCGAACTGGTCCTCGGCGTGCGCGCCACCGCGCTCGACCCGGCGGCCCACACCGTCACCCTCGACGGGGTGGAGCCGCTGCGCTACGACAAGCTGTTGCTCGCGACCGGGTCGCGGGTGCGCACCCTCGACGTGCCCGGCACCGACCTGTCCGGGGTGCGTTACCTGCGTACTATCACCGAGGCGGACGCGCTGCTCGACCACCTGCGCCGCGCCCGCCGCGTCGTGGTGATCGGCGCTGGCTGGATCGGTCTGGAGACCGCCGCCGCGGCCCGCACACACGGCGCCGAGGCGACCGTGGTCGAGATCGACTCACTGCCGCTGCGCCGGGTCCTCGGCGACGAGGTCGCTCAGATTTTCGCCGACCTCCACCGGGCCAACGGTGTCGACCTGCGCTTCGACTCCGGCGTCAGCGAGTTTCGCGGCAGCGGTGGGCACCTCACCTCCGTGCTGCTCACCGACGGCAGCGAGCTCGCGGCCGACGTGGCGATCGTCGCCATCGGCATCCGGCCCAACACCGAGCTGGCCGAGACGGCCGGGCTCGCCGTCGACAACGGCATCCTGGTCGACGCGGGCCTGCGCACGTCCGACCCCGACATCTACGCCTGCGGCGACGTGGTCAACGCCGACAACCCGCTGCTGGGGCGGCGGGTCCGGGTGGAGCACTGGGCCAACGCGCTCCACAGTGGCCCGGCCGCCGCCCGGGCCATGCTCGGCCAGGACGTCGTCTACGACCGGGTGCCGTACTTCTACACCGACCAGTTCGACCTCGGCATGGAGTATTCGGGGTGGGCCGAGCCGGGCGGCTACGACCGGGTGGTGTTCCGGGGCGATGTGGGCAAGCGGGAGTGCGATGTGGGCAAGCGGGAGTTCGTTGCGTTCTGGACCGCCAAGGGCCGGGTGCTGGCCGGGATGAACGTCAACGTGTGGGACGTGACCGACGAGATCCAGGCGCTGGTCCGCGCCGGGTACGCGGGCAAGGCCGTCGACCTCGCGAAGCTCGCCGATCCGCAGGTGCCCCTCGGCGATCTGGTGGCGGGAGTTTCCCGGCCGGTTTCCGGGGATTCGTCGTAAGGTCCACCCCGGTCGATACACCTGGAGGGCCGATCGTCCTGTTCGCCGGATGGAAACCCGGAAGGAACACCGATGCGACTCGCCCTCCTGCTCGCAATGCCAGCCGCCGTCTCCGCCGGAGTTGTCAACCTCGCCGCGCCGGCCACGGCCAGCCCGGACGCGACCGAGACCGCCGTCGCGCGGCACCTCGTCGTCAGCCGGGACCGTCCCGACCTGCGGCTGCCGGTCTTCGTGCGCCGGTCCGGGGAGGCGGTCCTCGCCCTGGACGCGGCCGCACCGGGCACCAACTGGGCGGCGCCGGGCGCCGAATCCGCCGTCGTGTCCATCTCGGTCGACGACCGGTACGCCACGGATGTCGTCGTCTTCGGTAGCCGGCCGATCCGCCGGCAGCTCGCGCTGGGACGCCTCAGCGCGGGCCCGCACCGGCTGCGCCTGCATTTCGCCGGCGAGCGCTCGGCCGCGGCGAGCACGTCAGTGCGCCTCGACGACGTGCGGGTCTCCACGCAAGGCGACGATCCCGTGCTCCGCTACGCCCCGATCGTCTACGGGCGCAACCTTCCCGACCTCGGCGGCCCCTACCAGAACGCGGTCACCGACACCCCGCTCGTCGCCTGGCACGAAAGCGGCTCGGCCGCGACGCCCGGCCACACGATCCTCACGTACTCGGTGGTGTGGAGCAATGAGGACGGCGGCACCAACAGCCCCGGGCTGATGGCCCGGTGGGGCCGGACCACCGACATCGAGTGGGTGTACTCCCTGGAGGTGGACGAGCGCGGCAACCGCGTGGCAGGCACCGATATCTATCAGGCAGCCAACCACCAGTCGCTGCACTTCGCCGGCCGCTACGAGGACGACCATCCGCTGCTGGAGACATGCACCTCCAACAACAACATGTGCGATGTGGTGGATGACCCGATGCGGTTCTTCCTGTCCGTGCTGCCGACCCGCCCGGCCGACAAGGCGCGTGAGTACCTGATGGACGTCAACCCGTGGACGTATCCGATCATGGCGGAGGAGATGCTCCGCGAGGACAAGATCGAGCCGGCCGCGCCCGGCACCGCGCTCACGCCGGAGGTGAGCGACCAGCGCAACTACCTGTATGCGGTGGTCAAGAAGAGCACGCAGCCGGCCAACTTCGGACCGTCGTGGGTCGGCGTCGCGCTGGGGGTACGGCTGACCAACGGCGACACCGTCTACCTGTCCCACCATTTCAACCCGACGTGGTCCATCCAGCGCGACGACCCGGCGGCTACGACCGTCGAACTGCCCGCGGGTACGGCCGCCGGCGACATCGTGGAGGTGACCGCGCACCGCGTCGTGGTGGGCGTCGACACCGGGGCGACGTTGCACGTCACCGCGGTCCAACGCGGGTTCATGCTCGGCGCGGACTACCGGCCGCAGCCGTCCTTTCTGAGCTGGACCGGCGACGTGGTCCTCGATCCCGGCAGCACGTCTGCGACGCTCTGGCGCCGCTAACCGCCGCGCCGCTCTGGTGCTGCTAACCGCGGCGCAGCCAGACCGGGTTGCTCAGCGCCACCATCGGGGCGCGCTGGTAGCGGCGGGACGGGGCGCGCCGCACCTCGACCCGGACGAACCGTGCCGCCGCGCCGGTGGTCTGCCAGCGCAGTTCCCCGTCGGCGGGCCCGGCGGCGACCACGCCGGTCGCGGTGCGGACGGTCACTATCGACGCCGGTGCGCCGGTGACCCGGGCGACGACGTCGACCGGCGCACCGTCCGGCACGGCCAGGTCCTCACCCGGGCCGGCGGTATCGGCGCCGCACCGGGCGGTGAGGGTGAGCGTGACCTCGGTCGACCCGGCGACGTACAAGCGGCCGGCCCGCAGCGCCTCGACCACGGCGGCGGTCGACAGCGACTCGGCGTAGACGACGGTCTGCGGCATCCCGACCGTCTCACACGGCGCGTGCGAGTCGCTGCCGGCGACGGCCGCGATCCGGCGACCGCCGCGCAGCAGCCGGTCCCAGGTCCAGAGCGCTATCTGGTCGTCGAGCGTCCACCGGCCGTTCCACACTTCGATCGCGTCGACGTGCTCGTACCCGAACTCCCAGGCCAGACCGGGTAACGGCAGCCTGGGGTGGGCCGCGACGACCAGACCGCCTTCCGCGCACACGCGGGCGGCGTGCCAGGCGAACATCCCGTCGCGCGGCCGGTAGCGCCATTCCACCCAGGATTGTGGCGGCAGCCCGACCGCCAGCCAGTGGCCGTGCCGGGTGGTGACCTCCTCGCCGGGCACGACGAGCAGCCCGTCGAGGTCCTCGGCGCCCCAGGCCCGGTTGGCGGAGCTCGTGTTGTGTTCGGTCGAGGCGATGAAGTCCAGACCCGACGCGCGCGCCGCTGCGGCCATCTCCGCCGGGGTGCGCTGGCCGTCGGAGTGCACGGTGTGCACGTGCAGGTCGCCGCGGTACCAGCCGGCGCCCCGGTCGGGGACGGCGGGCGGCGGATAGGCCGGCGCGGCGGGCTCCGGCGCCTCGCCGTGTTCCAGCTCCACCCACACCCGCCAGCGCATCCCCCGCGGGTTGAGGACCACCGGACCGAGCGCCACCCGCCAGGCCCCCGGCACGATCGGACCGGGGAGATAGCCCGGGGTGGCGTCGTCCGCGGACACCGTGAAACCGCTGCGGGCACCGCCCGACCAGCCGCGGAAGCCGCACGGGTCCAGGACGCCGAGGTCAAGGACGTTGGCGGCCATGCCCCGGCGCACCACGAACCTCTGGTAGTCGGCGCGCACCGAAATCCGCCGCACGCCCTCAGGCACGTCGAACGGCACGTATGCCCACTGGTCGATGCCGAACCGGGACCGCCCGGTGAACGTCAGGACGGTTGTCCGCGCCACCGTGGTGTTGTCGATCGACATCTTCGCTCCCTCCCGGCGCCCCCACCATCGGGGTTCACCACGAGGAGCGCGTCAATGCGAGACCAACAGCGTACGCAATTCGGCATGCGATCGCCCACCGCTCCACGATCCCGGGCAGGCTGGGAGACTTGCAGGGCTGAAGGGAGGCCGGGATGCACGACGATCGGCTGCAGGTCGAGGATCGGTTGCGACGGGTGGTGGACCAGCACATCCGCCCGGCGCAGTACCGGTTTCCGCACCCGTTGCGGATGTCGGCGTGGGTGGCGCCGGGCGAGCCGGTGCCGGTCGCGCAGGCGCTGGAGGCGAGCTACGAGCCGGTCGACGTGGGTGCGGCCTGGGGCGCGCCGTGGTCGACCACCTGGTTTCGGGTACGCGGTGAGGTGCCCGACGAGTGGCGTGGGCGCCGGGTGGAGGCCGTCTTCGACCTGGGCTTCGGTCCGGAGCAGCCCGGATTCCAGGCCGAGGCGCTGGTCTACACCGCCGAGGGCGTACCGATCAAAGGTGTTCATCCGCGCAACCGGTATGTGCCGGTCACCGGCGGCACCGTCGACCTGCTGGTGGAGGCCGCGGCCAACCCGCCGATCCTGGACGGCTGGTTTCGCCCCACCGAGCTGGGCGACCGGCTGACCGCGCCGGCCGCGCCGATGTTCCGGCTGGGCCGCGTCGACCTGGCCGTCCTGGACGACACCGTCTGGCACCTGCTGCTCGACATCGAGGTCCTGACCGAGTTGATGATCGAGCTGCCGGTGCACGAACCGCGCCGGCACGAGATTCTGCGCGCGCTGGAGCGCATGCTCGACGCAATCGACCCGCACGACGTGGCCGGCACGGCGGCGGCCGCGCGCGACCAGCTCGTCGACGTGCTCGCCCGGCCGGCGCACGCCAGCGCGCACCGGCTGTCGGCGGTCGGCCACTCGCACATCGACTCGGCGTGGCTGTGGCCGTTGCGCGAGACCGAGCGCAAGGCCGCACGCACGTTCGCCAACGTCACCGCGCTGGCGCAGGAGTACCCGGATCTGGTCTTCGCGTGCTCCCAGGCACAGCAGTACGCGTGGGTGAAGGCGAACCAGCCGCACATCTTCGACCGCATCCGCGCGGCGGTGCGCGCCGGCACCTGGGCGCCGGTCGGGTCGATGTGGGTCGAGGCCGACGGCAACCTGCCCGGCGGCGAGGCGCTGGTACGCCAGCTCACGCACGGCAAGCGGTTCTTCGCCGACGAGTTCGGGGTCGACACGCAGGAGATCTGGCTGCCCGACTCCTTCGGCTACACGGCGGCGTTTCCACAGCTGGCCCGGCTGGCCGGGGTGCGCTGGTTTCTCACCCAGAAGCTGTCGTGGAACGAGACCAACCGGATGCCGCACCACACGTTCTGGTGGGAGGGCATCGACGGCACCCGCGTGTTCACCCACTTTCCGCCGGTCGACACCTACAACTGTGAGGTGACCGGCGTGGAGCTGGCGTGGGCGGTGCGCAACTACGCCGAGAAGGGCGTGGCGACCCGGTCGCTGCTGCCGTTCGGGTACGGCGACGGCGGTGGCGGCCCGACCCGCGAGATGGTCGAGCGGGCGCGCCGGCTGCGCGACCTGGAGGGCTCGCCTCACGTGGTGATCGAGTCACCCGCCGCGTTTTTCCGGCAGGCGCAGGAGGAGTACCCGGACGCGCCCGTCTGGTCGGGGGAGTTGTATCTGGAGAAGCACCGGGCCACGTTTACCACCCAGGCGAAGACGAAGGCCGGCAACCGGCGCAGCGAGCACCTCCTGCGCGAGGCCGAGCTGTGGTCGACCGCCGCGACCGTCCACAGTGGGCTGGAGTACCCCTACGAGGAGCTGGACCGGCTGTGGAAAACCGTGCTGCTGCACCAGTTCCACGACATCCTGCCCGGCTCGTCGATCGCATGGGTGCACCGGGAGGCACGGGAAACCTATGACCGGGTACGCGCGAAGCTGGAGGCCCTGATCGCGCGCGCGACCGGCAGCGGCTCGCCGGTCGCGTTCAACGCCGCGCCGCAGGAGCGGGCCGAGGTGGTGGTGCTGCCCGGCGCACCGGCCGGTCAGCACCTGTCGGACGGCCGGGTGGCGGTGTGGGCGAGCGCGCCGGCCCTGGGCGCCGGCGCGGTGCGCGAGAGCTTGCCGGCGGGCGTGGCACCGGTGACCGCCGACGGAACGGTGCTCGACAACGGGCTGCTGCGGGTCGAGATCGACGCCGACGGGCTGCTGGCTTCGGTCCGTGACCTGGTCGCCGGCCGCGAGGTCCTGGCTCCGGGCGCCCGGGGCAACCTCCTGCAGCTGCACCCGGACCATCCGGCGCGCTGGGACGCCTGGGACATCGACCGCGCGTACCTGCGCCGGGGCGCCGATCTGACCGCCGCCGACGAGGTGACCGTGCTCGACGCGGGCCCGCTGCTGGCCGTCGTCCGCGTGGCGCGCAAGGTCGGCGCGTCCCAGGTGACCCAGACCTACCGGCTGGCCGCCGGTGCGCGGCGCCTCGACCTCGACACCGAGGTGGACTGGCGGGAGTCGGAGAAGGTGCTGAAGGTCGCGTTCCCGCTCGACGTGCACGCCGACCGGTCCACCGCCGAGATCCAGTTCGGCCACGTGCACCGGCCGATCCACACCAACACCAGCTGGGACCACGCGCGGTTCGAGATCTACGCGCACCGCTGGATCCGGGTCGCCGAGCCGGGGTACGGCGTGGCGGTCGCGAACCGGTCCACCTACGGCCACGACGTGCGGCGTACGACCCGCGACAGCGACGGCGGCACCACGACCACGGTCCGCCTCACGCTGCTGCGCGCCCCGCACAGCCCCGACCCGCGCACCGACCAGGATGTCCACCGCCTCACGTACGCGTTGGTGCCGGGGGCCGACGTGGGCGCCGCGGCGGACGCCGGTTACGTCCTCAACCTGCCGCTGCGGGTCGCGCCGGGCGTGGTCGAGCCGCCGCTGGTCGAGGTGTCGGACCCGGCCGTGCGGGTGGAGGCGGTCAAGCTGGCCGACGACCGGTCCGGAGACGTGGTCGTGCGCCTCTACGAATCGCACGGCGGCCGGGCCGACGCGGTGGTGCGCCCCGGCTTTCCATTCGTCGCGGCAAGCGAGGTGGACCTGCTCGAACGCGAACTCTCACCGGATCAGCGGCGCGCCGGCCTGCGCAGCGAGCCCGGCGGCCTGCTGCTGTCGCTGCGCCCGTTTCAGGTGGTCACGCTGCGGCTGCGGCGCTGAGGCGGCCCGCCGCTCCGGCCGGCGCTGAGGCGGTCCCGCCGCTCCGGCCGCGGCTCCGGTCAGCGGACGCCGCGCGGCCGAAACTGGATGCTGATCCGCGCGCCGGCCGGTCGGGCGGTCTTCGGCACCGCGTGCTCCCAGGTGCGCTGGCAGCTACCACCCATGACGGCCAGGTCGCCGTGGCCCAGGTCGTAACGCAGGGTGCGGCCACCGCCGCCGCGCGGGCGCAGCAGGAGGGAGCGCGGGGACCCGACCGAGACGATCGCGACCATCGTGTCGTGGGTGGAGCCGCGCCCGATGGTGTCGCCGTGCCAGGCGACGCTGTCGTTGCCGTCGCGGTAGAGGCACAGCCCCGCGGTGCGGAACGGCTCGCCCAACTCGGCCGCATAGTGCGCGTCGAGGGCCTGTTTCGCGGCGTCGAGAGCGGCGTGCGGGAGCGGCTCCCCTTCGGCGTAGAAGCTGAGCAGCCGGGGCACGTCGACGACCCGCTCATACATCTGCCGGCGCTCCGCGCGCCACGGCACGCACTCGAGGAGCCGCTCGAAGAGCGCGTCGGCGCCGCGCATCCAGCCTCGCCGGACGTCGATCCACGCGCCACGACTCAGCGGCGTGCGGCGAACGGAGGCGCCGAGCGGACCCGGCCCGATGTCGGTGCCGAGGTCGAGCAGCGAAGGCTGGAACGCGGCGGTCGTCATCGCGCGAGTCTATCGCACACGCGTTCGAACCGGGTGCGTTACGTGCCAGCACGGACACGACTTCGGTGGTGACTCCGACGCGCCGGGGTGGGGGCGCCGGCACTGTCGGGTGCGAACGGACACCACTCGGAGGGAGGGTCATCATGGACCCTGTACACGAAGCACCGACAGCGGGGCTGCGCCGCGCCGGACTCGCCGCCGCGCTGTTCCTGGCGCCCTGGGGGCTGGTCGCGGCGAACACGTCCTACGCCTGGGCGACGCGCAACGGCGGCGACGACAGCACCGGCGCCCACGCCCTGGCACTCGTCGGCGCGCACCCCACGCTCGCCCGCGTCGCGGCCGTGGCGGCGATGATCGGGTCGCTGCTGATGGTTCCCGCGGCGATCGGCGCGATGCGACTGATCGGCTACCGGGCCGCCCGGCTCGGCCTGGTCGGCGGCGTTCTCGTCGCCGCCGGCTACATCTGCTACTTCGCCGTCGTCACCGGCACCTTCACCACGGTCGCCATGGTGCAGCGGGGCGGGCCCCTGGCCGACTACGCGGCCGTGCTGGACGCCAGCCAGCAGACCGCGTGGACCACCTGGGTCTTCCTGCTCTTCGTGCTCGGCAACCTGGTCGGCACGTTCCTGCTCGGCCTGGGCCTGCTGCGCAGCCACGCCGTACCCGCCTGGGCGGCGGCCGCCGTGATGGCGTGGCCCCCGCTGCACGTGACCGGGCTCGTCGCGGGCAGCGAGTGGTTCGAGGTGACCGGGGCGATCCTGCAGGCTGTCGGGTTTGCCGTCGTCGGCGCGCGGCTGCTGAAGCGTCCGGCTGCGCCGGTCGAGGCTGCGGTCCCGGCACACGGGGCCGCCGCGTTGGCCGGCTGACCTGCGCGCACACCGCCTGCTTGCCGGTGTGACTGTCCGGGCCGGTTGTGATGGAATGTTGTGGTGAGTCCGAAGAGTCGTGGGCGCCCCGCTGGTCGGGGGCGACACCAGCGCCGCCGTCCGGGTCCGGCACGCGAGGTGCGCGTGTCCGACCGGGTGCTCCGTGACGCGCCCGCCATCGCCGAGGAGCCGGATGTGCTGGATGCGGAGCGGTGGGCCAGCGGCTGGCTGGGCCGGGCGTGGGCGGATGCTGCGCTGGGCGAGCGGGAGCCCGAGCACTTGTTGTGTCTGGAGGTCGTCGGCCGCGCGTCTACCCGGCCGTCCCCGCACGGGCTGGCCGCGGTCGCGGCACTGCGCCGGGTCGCGCCGGCCGGCGAGGAGTCGATGCTGGACGGTACGGTTGCGATCCTGACAGAGAGCCAGCCCACGCCGCCGTGGCTGGACGCACCGGCCTTCACACCGGTGCGGGCCTGGCGAGCGGTGGACGTCTGGGACAGCGAACGGGTGCTGTTCATCGAATACGACACGACCGACCCGCACGCGACCCGGCACACGCTGATGGCGCAGATCGTCGAGCCCGGCGGCACGATGGTCGTCAAGCTCGGCCTGCTGCACACCGATGCCGCGCAGAGCTGGACGCAGCTACGCGAGCCGGACGAGGTGCCGATGCCGCTGGCCGAGCAGCCGGTCGAGGCGGCACTGGCTGACCTGGCGGCGGGGCTGCGGCAGACCGACATGTACTGGCCGCGCCCCGACGATGAGGACTTCGTCGAGGTACGGGCGCTGGCCTGGGCACGTTGCCGGGAGTACCTGCCCGCCTGGCCCGATACCCCGGAGCTGCCCGAAGCCGAACGCCAGGAACTGATCGAGGCATTCCTCACCGAGGCGTTCACCGCCAGCGGGACCGGGTCGGATCCGGTGCGGGGCGACCGCGCGGATGTCGAGGTGGCCCGGTCGCTGGCCGATCTGTTCTGCGACTACGGCCTGGGATACATCACGCCCGGCCCGTTGGCGTGGAGCCCGGACTGGGTCGGCCTGTTCCTGACCGACTGGCTACCCCGCAAAGCGTTCCTCGACGCGGAGCAGCGGGCGGCGCTGCCCGACACGCTGCGGCGCTGGCTGCGCTTCGCCCTCGGCCGCCGCCAGGTCGATCCACAATGGATCGAGCCGGTGGTTGCCGCGGTTGACACCTTCCTGCCCGAGTACACAGCCGCCGTGGACGACGAGACCAGATGGGGGCCGGCCAAGCAGATCGCCGCCGAGCTGACCGCGCGCGGCGTCGACCTGACCGACAAGGCGGCTGTCGACGCGGTCATCAGCGAACTCAACGCCGCCCGGCTCGCCCGGCACCTCACTGGAGAGTAGGCGATGACGTCGCGGACGACGGTGGCACCATCCGGTCGACCCAGGTGAGAGAATCCTCCACACCCATGGCATAGCTGTGTAGAACTCTCTGCATGGCATGGGGTAACCGTCTGTCCTACCCGAACCTCGGTTGTCGGCCGCGCCTACCTGGACCTGCAGAACCTCGAGGCTCCACCACCGACGACTCCACCGAGACGCTCCCGACGTTGGCCTGCCCGCCAGGGCTTGGGGCCCGGAAAACTCGAGTAGGGAGGCCGGCGTCCGCGAAGGGCGGGGGGCCCGCGCCCCGCCGGCCCAGCTCGCGGCCCCGGCCGCGACCCAGGACCGCAGCGCGCACCTAACCGGTCGCACCCGATGCCCGACCTGTGCACACCCAGCCGACGGCGGGGCAGTGGCTCGATACGTGGTCGCGGCGGCGTTCTCATCGTGAGTGGCATCGCCGTCGCGGCCCTCGCCTGGACCGAGGTCGCGGGGACGCAGCCGCTGGGACACGGCTCTGCCTGCTCCTCGTGGCCGCCTACGCGGCCGGCGAGCTACTTCGCCGGTCCCCCCGCGACGTACACGCCCCGTCCCGGGTGTCCGACTACAACGCCGCGATCCCGCAGCAGCGCGACCGCGCGGGAGGCCGTCGAGATGCTGACGGAGTACAGCTCGGCCAACTCCCGGTACGACGGGATCGCCTCATCCACCCGGTACTCGCCCCGTTCGATGCGGGCGGCCAGGTCATCTGCGACTTCGCGGTACGTCAGCGGTACGGGTGGCACAGGTTGATTCGATCACCGCTGGTTCGCCTACGTCTTCCACTTGGTTGCCATGAGTCACCTAGTTCACTAGGTTCACCAGCATGACGAAAGATTGGATCCGACCGTGAGAGCCCGCGAATACGCACCCGTGGAACCCCTGGACGTCGAGCCGTCGGGTCCCGCCGCCGACCCGATCCAGCGGGAGCAAGCCCTCCGCGACGCCCTCCGCGGTGTGCAGCTGGGCGAGTACGACGAGCGGATCATCCGGTGGATCCTGTGCCGGCTCGACAACTGGACGTTGCGCGTCGTCGTCTCCTTGCTGGAGCGGACGCGCGACGTCGCCGTCACCGACTTCGTAAAGCTGGAGGACGCCCGCCACCGCGCGCCGAGGCCGATCAGCGAGCTGACCGACGACCTGGCGAACGACACCGGTCGTTACGCCGGCGTGCCCATGTGGGGGCTCGGTAACTCGGGACCGGGGGGACCGGTCTCGCGCGGGCCGGTCCCGCGCACCGCCCTGACCGACCTGACGAACGTGGACCTGCGGGAAACGGAGAAGGGAGACGGCGAGCGCGGCGACAAGAGTCGTAGCGTCTCATGACGGGTGCCACTAAGGCAGCGCGGCCTCCCTGTCGAGGGTTTCGATCACGAGGTTCCTAGGGCGCTCGATCATCAGAGCGCGTCTCGGACTGTGAAGCGTCGGGTTGCTTCCGTTCGACATCTCGCACACCTTCGTACTCGATCTTGACCGCTAGTGCGTTTATCCCTCTGACTTTCGCTCGTGATCCCGAACGATCTGCGCTACGGCACAGCTCCTCGATCATCCGAGCCCCGACGCGGATCGGTGCCATATAGGTTGGTCGATAAGGTCCCATTCAGCAGGCCTTTTCCGCGTTATATCGACCAATGTCGAAGCGAGGCGGGTGCTCGGAGTCGGTCGGGTCGCCCGGCCAACGCAGGCGAGGCTTTCCTGGTTCGGGGTTCTTCGTGGAGAAGCACTGGGTCGCGAGGGCAAACCCACGTGTGGATTACGCGAACGGTACGGACCAGGGCTGGCCGGCTGACGTGCGCCGTCCCCGGCCCGGGTGCCGCCGGGTCGGGGACGGCTGGCAGGGGTTGTTACGACGCGGCCGCCACGGCCGCTTGCCGGCGCAGGCGCGGGGCCACCAGCGCGACCGCCAGCAGCGTGACGCCGATGCCGACCGCGGCGGCGATCTGCGCGGCGGTCGGGACGCCGTCGGCGAAGAACGCCGGCACGGCGGACATGGCCGCCAGCAGCCGGGTCACGATGATCGTGGTGACGCCGCCCCGCCGGCCCCTCCAGGCGTAGAAGATGCCGGCCAGGCTGAGCAGGCCGAGCACGGCGTCCACGATGGCGACCACCATGGGCGGGTGCTCGCCGTCGCTGAACAGCGGCGTGGTGACGTCGCCCACGGCGAGCAGGCCCGCGATGGCCAGGCCGGTGATGAAGCTCTTCGAGTGGCTCATGGCATTCTCCTTGGTCGAGGACCGGTGATGTCCCGAAGTCTTCAACCGGGCACCGGCCGGGGCATCGAGGCTGTCGCGGGTTGCTTCTCCGTGCTGGCACGTATCCCCACCGGACCCGCGCGGGCCTACCGTGAAGCCATGCCGGGCGCTATCAAGACGCGACACGTGCCGCGCCTCCTCGCGTACGCGACAGCTGTCCTCGCCGTGCTCATGACCGTCGTGGCGGTGGTGCTCGCGGCGATCAGCCGCAGCCAGTTCGCCGCCTGGTACGTCGCCGTCGGGTGCCTGCTGGGGCTCGCCTCGGTGGCGCTCGGGCTCCTGGTCGCCACCCGCCGTCCGGACAACGCGGTCGGGCCGCTGCTCACCCTGGTCGGCCTGATCCCGATCTGGAGCACCGGAAGCGACGTCTACGGCGCGGCGGTGGCGCAACGGCCGGACCTGGTACCCGTGTCGGCGCTGGTGGTGACGCTGCAGCCGGGCACGTGGATGTTCCTGTACGTGCCGCCGGCCCTGCTGGCCCTGATGTTTCCGACCGGCCGGCTGCCCGGTCGCCGCTGGCGGTGGGTGGTCGCCGGCCTGCTCGTGGTCCCGGTCGTGTTCACCGTCCTCGTTGCGTTCGACCCGACCCCGTTCCCGGCACCGTTCGAGCACCTGCCACACGTGCTGGGCACTCCGTCCGGGGCGGCCTTCTGGATCATCCAGGTCGTCGCGATCGCCCTCCTGCCGGCGCTGCTGGGACTGCTCGTCGCCACCGCGGCCGCCATGGTCGTGCGCTTCCGCCGGGAAACCGACGAGGTACGCCGCGCCCAGGTGAAATGGTTCGCCCTCGGCGCCCTGTTCGTGCCGGCGACGTTGCTGCTGTGCTGGAGCAGCTACCTGTTCCTCGGCGGTCCGGACCTCGTGACGATCGGGCTGGCTGCGACGTTCCTCGCGATCCCCACGGCGACCGCGATCGCGGTGCTGCGCCACGACCTGTACGACGTGGACCGGGCGATCAGCACCGCCGTCACGTACGGCATCGTGACCGCCGCCCTGCTCGGCTTCTACACCGCCGCCACGTTCGTGGGCGGGCTCGCGGTCGGCCAGCAGTCCGCGGTCGCCGCCGCCGCGGCCACTGCCCTGTGCGCCGCCGCCCTCGCGCCGTTGCGTACCCGCTTGCAGCGCTGGGTGGACCGGCGCTTCTACCCCCGCCGGCAGGCGACCCTCGCGGCGATCGAGGACCTGGGGCAGCGTACGCACGCCGGCACCGCCCGACCCGAGCAGCTCGAGCAGACCCTGCGGGTGGCGCTGCGCGACCCGGGCCTGCGCCTCGGGTACCGGTTGCCCGGCGAGGCCGGTTTCGTCGACGCCACCGGGGCCGCGCTGGAGCCGGGCGGCGAACACCGGGTACCGGTGCGGCTGGGTGGCCACGACATCGGGGTCCTGGTGCCGCGCACCGCCGGCCCCCGGGAGCTGCTGCGCGAGGTGGCCGGTGCGTGCGCTCTGCTCGTCGAGGTGGTCCGGTTGCGCATCGAGCTGGGCCAGGCCCTGCACGACGTCGAGTCCAGCCGCTCCCGGCTGCTGCACGTCGGGTACCAGGAGCGCCGGCGCCTGGAGCGCGACCTGCACGACGGCGCCCAGCAGCGGCTGGTGTCGCTCGGGATGGCGATCCGGCTGGCCCAGCGCCACCTCGACGACGGGTCGATCGACGTGAACGGCCTATTCGACCAGGCCGTGACCGAGCTGGGTACCGCGGTTGCGGAGCTGCGCCAGATCGCGCACGGGCTGCGGCCCAGCAGCCTGGACGACGGGCTCGCGCACGCGTTGACCACACTGGTCGGCAGCGTGCCGGTGCCGGTGTCGCTGGAGGTCTGCCCGGATCGGCTGCCCGACGAGGTGGCGACCACGGCGTACTACGTTGTCAGCGAGGCCGTGGTCAACGCTGTCAAGCACGCGCACGCGGCCAGTATCGGGCTGCGGGTGGCGCGCGTCGACGGGCAGCTGACCGTGCAGGTACGCGACGACGGGCGGGGCGGTGCCCGGCTGCTCCCCGGCGCCGGCCTCGCCGGGCTCGTGGACCGGGTGGCAGCCGCCGGCGGTGGGCTGCGGCTGTCCAGCCCGCTCGGGCAGGGCACGCTCGTCGAAGCGGAGCTGCCGTGCGCATCGTGATCGGTGAGGACTCGGCGCTGTTCCGGGAAGGCCTGGCGCGCCTGCTCGCGGACGCCGGCCACGAGATCGTCGGCAAGGCGCCCGACGCACCGGCGCTCATCGCCACCGTCGAAGCGACGCGACCCGACCTCGCGGTCATCGACATCCGCATGCCACCCGACCACACCGACGACGGCGCCCGGGCCGCGCGGCAGGTCCGCGCGCGCTGGCCGGAGCTCGGGATCGTGCTGCTGTCCCAGCACGTCGAGACCCGCCACTCGGTCGAGCTGGTCGCCGGCGGACGCTTCGGGTACCTGCTCAAGGACCGGGTATTCGACGTCGACGACTTCCTCGACACGCTGCGCCGCGTCGCGGCCGGCGGCTCGGCGCTCGATCCGGAGGTCGTCGGCCGGCTCATCGGCGCGCGCCGCGCGGGCGATCCGCTCGCCTCGCTCACCACCCGGGAACGGGAAGTGCTCGCGCTGGTCGCGGAGGGCCGCACCAACGTCGGCATCGCACGGCGGCTCTGGCTTACCGAGCGGACCGTCGAAACCCACATCGGTTCGATCATGGCGAAGCTCGGACTGGCCGCCACCGAGGAGGACCACCGCCGGGTACTCGCGGTCCTCGTCTATCTGGGACGGGGACCGAGCTGACCTCCGCCGGCCTGGTTTGTCCAGGGAGGGCCCGGGTAGCAGTCGGCACCTGGACTGCCGAGGAGGGTTGCAGTTGGCGGAGTTGGCGTTCATCGAGACGGTGGCCGAGCGCGCGGGGGTTCCCGAGGACCAGGCGGTGGCGCTCATCGAGGCTACGCTGCGCACCCTCACCGAGCGGATCAGCGCTGGTGAGGCGGCGGATGCCGCGGCGCATATGCCGGACCGGTTCCGGCCACTGCTGATCAAGAGCCGCGAGAACGCGGAGGCGTTCCCGATCGACGAGTTCATCCGCCGCGTGGCCGAGCGCGCCGGGGTTGGGCCCGACGTGGCGGAGCGGGTGTGCGTGCGGTCCTGCAGACCATGCGCAATCTGGTCGGTCACAAGGAGTTCGAGGACATCATGTCCCAACTGCCCAGGGAGTTCGGCGAGCTGGTCCGGGGGTGAGGTAACCACGCCGTTGCAAACAGTCGCGGGGTGTGGGCCGTTCGGCTGAGCCGATTCGAGTCGACCGTAGCGAACTACCGCCGATCACGGCAGATGAGCCGTGAGCTGGGATGACAAGGGTTGCGGCAGGACCGCGCGGCTGGCAGGTTGCGCGGTGCAGATCGCGCTTTAAGTCTTCCTAAGGAAACCCAATGATGCATCGAGGACTTGCCCGCCTCGCCGTTGCCGCCACCGCGGCGCTCGTTGCGGGGGCCATCGGCGCCGCACCCGCCGCGGCCACCGACCCGTCCACGCCGCCGCCCACGGCGCCCACGGTGCCGGACAACGCGGCGCAGTTGGACCTTTCCGGGCCGCTGCTCGCCAAGGACTTCGCGACCAAGGGCTGCGACGGCATCACGGGCGGCGCCAAGGCCGGCACGGACGGGTGGGTCTTCGACCAGCCGGTGAAGGGCGTGACGG